>Ga0114932_10003755_pt1 | contig 14634 bp, 14 predicted proteins | sample 2SBtaG_2_FD_87286 | JGI IMG/M metagenome (GOLD analysis project Ga0114932, IMG submission 87286) | Deep subsurface microbial communities from Kolumbo volcano to uncover new lineages of life (NeLLi) - 2SBTROV12_ACTIVE470 metaG | ecosystem: Environmental > Aquatic > Marine > Volcanic ...
CTATCTTTTTGATAGTTTTGGCCATATATAATGCATGTTCCCTTGATTCCATTTGACATGGCCCTGCAATCAATACTATTGGCAAATTATTTGCAATTTTAATGTCGCCAACTGATACCTGTTTAAAATTATCCATTTATTTTTAATTAATGAGTTTAGGATTTTTCTATTTATATGATAAATTAACAGTTAGCTCAATATATTTTAAAATACTATTTATGGTAAGAATGCCTCACTGGCCTAAACAATTTAGTGCAAATTTTATTGATTTAGGGCTTAAAAGAATCAAAACTTTATTAAATAGACTAGGAAATCCCGAAAAAAACATCCCACCAGTGATTCATGTTGCAGGAACAAATGGAAAGGGATCCACCATTGCTTTTTTAAAAGCAATTTTTAATGCAACAGGGTATAGTGTTCACCAATACACCTCTCCACATTTAATTAGATTCAATGAAAGAATTGTTATTTCAAACAGTGAAATCAGTGATGAACAGCTATATGAAGTTATTGAAGAATGTAGATTAAAGTCAGAAGGATTAAATTTAACCTTTTTTGAGGCTACTACAGCTGCTGCATTTTTAGCATTTTCAAGGTTTCCAGCAGATGTAGTTTTATTAGAAACTGGATTAGGAGGGAGATATGATGCAACCAATGTTATGGAAAATATACTTGTAAGTATTATAACCCCAATATCATTGGATCATACCGAATTTCTTGGAAAAACAACATTGAAGATAGCAAGTGAAAAAGCAGGCATAATAAAAAGCGATTCTCCTTGTATAATCAGTTGGCAAGAGAAAGAAGTGTTAAATTATTTAACTAATGAATGCAAAAAAATTGGAGCAAAAAGTTTTGCATATCAAGATGATTGGAGATTTGAAAAAACAGAAAATGGCTTTAAGATTATTGATTTTGCAATAGGGGAGGAGAGTGAGTTTCCAATGCCAAATCTTAAAGGAATACACCAAATCATTAATGCCTCAACTGCAATATGTGCAATGAAAAAACTACCTGAATCTTTTAATATTACTCAGGAGCACTTAAAGCAAGGAATTTCCAATGCTTCATGGCCAGCAAGAATGCAAAAAATACAAAATGGGACGCTTGCATCCCTATTACCAAAAAATAGTGAGGTGTGGCTTGATGGAGCGCATAATACCACAGGTGCAAAAATGATTGCCGCAACACTTACAACATTTTCTCAAATGCCAACTTTTTTAATCAATGGCATGACTAGAGATAGAGATATAGAAGGTTTTGTATTACCATTTAAAAACGTTGTGAAGTATGTATTTGCAGTCCCTGTGGAATGGGAGCCAAAAAGTGAAAATCCTAGAAAGATTAAGGATACCGCAGAAAAATTAGGAATGAAATCATATGAATGCAATTCCCTCATAGAAGCAATCAATTTATGCGCTGCAAAAAGTGAGGGAATAGCAATTAGAATTATTATTTGTGGTTCATTATATCTAGCAGGAGATATAGAGAAGATTGTTAGGCTATAAAGAATGATGTTCTAAATTTTCGTCAATACCTAAGTTAACAGATTCATCATTATAAACTGATTTATCTTGTTCATGATCAAGATAAGTTTTATAAATACCATCTATACACATTTTGAAGTACGAGTCTAAAAATATGATTGCATCAGACAAAGTTTTTCCTTTTGTTTCACTCTTTGCCACTAGATCAAGCGTTGTAATTGTTATATTTGCAAAAGGACAGTTATCTACCGTTACTTTTTCTTCTGATAAAGTAAACTCTTCTAAACTATAAATATCTAATTTATCTGCAAATTCTTTGTATACAGAATATTCTTTATATTTATAAAGATGATAGATAAATACTGGTGTTTTTAAATATAAACAGCTCTCATTGTGCATAAATGCATCATAATATACACTACATTCAGGATCGTTTAATATATGATATATAGACTTGGTGTAGAAGGCAAAAAGTTTGCATACATTAAGATTTAGTTTAGCAACAGACATTGAATAAGCTAAGAGAAGCTCAGCAACTAAATCCACACAATCATTTTTGACATTTGATTTTTCTTTCATTTCTTTCAAGTTATTTAAATGGTGTTGGTGTTGGCGTTGGTGTTGGTCTTGAAATTTCTGATAAAATATTGATGATTCTAACATATAACCTCCGTAAATTAATATAAGCACTGTAACTTAAGTCATGAACCAATACAACCTATGATTTTAATACACCTGATACAAAAGGTTTTTTATTACCATTTAAAAACGTCGTGGAGCATGTATTTGCAGTCCATGTGAAATAAAACCCAACAGTAAAAATCCTAAAAGATATTTTTTCTAATTACTTTTACTAATATTTTTCTTACTTTTTATTTATACAGTAAAGTTATATTTACTTACTTTTTTATACATGCTACCACTAATATATAATATTAATTTGTATTTGAGGTCGAAATGAATAAAAGTGAGTTTATAAATATATTATCTAAAAAGCTAGACTGCTCTAAAACACATGCTTCTAAAGTCATAGACATGGTTTTTGAATGTGTAGGTGATGCTTTAAGAGAAGAAGATGTCTTAAGATTTGTGGGTTTTGGAACATTTAAAATTCAAAGATTACCCAAGAGACAAGTTAAAACTCCAAGAAGTGGTGAAATAGTTACAGTTCCCGCTAAAAAATACGTAAGGTTTTCTTCTGGCGAATTATTGAAAAATAAGGTTAATAAATAACCTAAGGGGTAACTAATTATTTTGTGCAAAGAAAAAGCGCATAATATGATTTTATTCGTCTAACTGATGAGGCTATAAATAAACAGCTGGTTAATGATATAGCTTCATTATTTTTTTCAAATATTTTTTCTTTAGTTATTTTGATAAAATGATAGACTGGAGTCAATTATAAAAAATGAACAAAAGGTATGCTAAAAAAAGATGACAAAATTTTCACTAATCTAGATGGAAAAATGTCATTTGATATACAATCCTCTATAAAGAGGGGAATTTGGCATAATTATAAAAATAATTTAAAAAAATCTCCAGACAGTATAATAGAGGAAGTTAAAAAGTCGGACTTAAGAGGACGTGGTGGTGCTGGGTTTTCAACGGGAATGAAATGGTCATTCATGCCAAAAGAATCAAAGAATGGAAAACCATCTTACCTAATAGTTAATGCTGATGAAAGCGAACCAGGAACTTGTAAAGACAGAGATATAATTCGCTATGAACCTCATAGAGTAATTGAAGGAAGTATCCTCTCAGGAATAGCAATAAGAGCAAAGGCCACATACATATATATACGTGGAGAGTATTACAGTGAATACATTATTCTTCAGCAAGCTATAGATGAAGCATATGAAAAAGGATATTTAGGTAAAAATATTTTAGGAACGGGCATTAATTATGATGTCTACATACATAGGGGAGCTGGTGCATATATTTGTGGTGAAGAAACAGCTTTACTAAACAGCTTAGAGGGTAGAAAGGGTATGCCAAGACTAAAACCTCCTGCATTCCCTGCAGTAATTGGCGTATGGGGTTGTCCTACTACAGTAAATAATATTGAAACAATAGCAGTTGTACCAGAAATCTTGAAACGCGGTGCTGACTGGTTTGCATCAATTGGCAGACCTAAAAATACTGGAACAAAAGTTTTTTGTATTTCTGGTCATGTAAACAAGCCATGCAATGTAGAAGAATCTATGTCTATACCGCTAAAGGAATTAATTGAAAAGCATGCAGGAGGAGTCAGAGGTGGATGGGATAATTTACTTGCAGTGATTCCAGGAGGATCATCAGTACCTGTTATCCCCAAAAAGGTTTGTGAAGATGTATTGATGGATTTTGATAGTTTAAAGGATGCAAACACTGCTTTAGGAACTGCAGGTGTTATAGTGATGGATAAATCTACCGATATAATTGAAGCTATTGCTAATTTATCAAAATTCTATATGCATGAATCATGTGGACAATGCACACCTTGTAGAGAAGGAACAGGATGGTTATACAGAATAATGGATAGAATGGTCAAAGGTGATGCAAAAATTGAAGAGATTGATTCAATTATTGAACTTACAAAACAAATTGAAGGACATACCATTTGTGCATTAGGAGATGCAGCAGCATGGCCTGTTCAAGGATTAGTTAGGCATTTTAGAAACGAAATTGAGGATAGAATTAATTTCAAATAAAGTAATATCAAAAGTAGAATAGTCATTAAAAAGAGCAAAGATCTAATTTTAGAGATAGATATCATCGTCTGGCAATAGAAATCACAATAACCTCTGTTACTCCATTTTGGATTAAAGTTTTTGAACATTCATTAATAGTGCTACCCGTAGTAATAATATCATCAACTAGCAATATTTTTTTCCCATTGATTAACTTTTTATTACGTGTGTTAACATAGAATGAATTTTTTAGATTTTTCTCTCTTAAATTCTTAGTCAATCCACTTTGATTAGCTGTATTTTTAACCTTAATAAGAATTGTGGGGTCATACTTAATTTTTGTTATTTCTGAAACCATTTTTGCAATAATTGCCGATTGATTATAACCACGTATTTTTAATTTTGATTTATGAAGTGGTATTGGAAATATATAATCTATATTATTGTAATCCACCGTATCTAAAATATACGTAAGCCAACTTTTTAATAATTTTCTTAATTTGAAAATAGACTGGAACTTAAATTTTTTAATGATTTGTTTTGCAAAATCATTGTATTCAATTATTGACATTGAATATTTGTAAAAATGCTTTTCATTGATGCATAATTCATTGGTACAAAGCATTATATTTTTAGAAAAATTTAAAGAAGTACCACATTTTTTGCAACATGGCCTAGTCATAAATGAAATTTTCCCCCAGCATTCTTTACATAATATATTGGAAATATAGCAATCTGCCCTACACATTATGCATATTGGAGGATAAATAATATTAAGAATGTACTCTAAATAATCTATAAATCTCATATTTCATATCTCCGTTATCATCGCTTGATTAAGTTAACAGAAACATTATTTTTAGTAAAATACATTATCAGTGTAGCCAATATCCTCTTGATAAATATCTGTTTTAATTGATGATTTTTGTGCAGATCATAAGGTACATAAGCACGAATATTTTGATGAACTATAGCAATTTAAAAAATTACATGTAGTATTTGAAAAAACCAAAAAAATATTTAAGATGATTGGTAAGTTATTTGGTGAAATTTGTGATATTTATTTAGATCACATAATAATTAATGTTAGTGGTGTTGGATACATAGTTTATTGCTCTAAGAAGATAATAAATAATTATAATGCTGGTGATAAAATCGCATTGATGACTCAAACAATCGTTAAAGAAAATGATATAAGTATTTTTGGGTTTTCTAATAGTATTGATAAAGAATTTTTTAATCATTTACTAACTATTCAAGGTGTTGGTGCAAAACTTGCCCAAACTATTATTGGGAGCCTTGACATAGATGAAATAATTCAATCAGTGCAGGTTAGTGATAATACAAAATTTACGCAAATTAGTGGTGTTGGACCTAAACTTGCAGCAAGGCTTGTGAACGAATTGAAAACCAAAAAATTTATAAATAAATTACAAAATATAAAAGTAAAACACGAAATAAGCACTTCTGATGATAAGCATTCTCAAATTATTACAGATGCAACATCTGCATTATTAAATTTAGGTTATGCACAGGGGCAGATAAACTCTGCAATCAATGAAGCAATTCCACAAGAAAAGGAAATGAAATTAGAAAACCTCATTAGAAATTGTATTAAAATTTTATCAACTTAATAAACGAGTATGGTGTTCAATAAGCAGGAAATTTATATACTTACAGCAATTGCTGCAAAATTCAAAATATCAGCTGAAGTTGCATTCATCGGAAGTATTTGAACGGCTTTACTAAGACCACATAACATCGGACCAATTGTCTTAGCCTGACCAAATTGTGCCAATAATTTTACAGCAACATCCGCACTACTAAGTGAAGGCATAATAAGAATATTAGCAGGATTTTTAAGTCTTGAAAAAGGATATGTATCGTATTTATTAGGATTTAAAGCAAATTCAATAGATATTTCTCCTTCATACTCAAAATCAACATGTTTCATGTCTAGTATTTTAACAGCATCTGCTACTTTTTTTGCCTCTATGCTATTTGAGCTTCCAAAATTTGATGATGATACTAGTGCAATACTGGGGTTTAACCCTAATTTACTAACTTCAGCAGCACTTTGAATTGCAATATCTGCTAATTTTTCGCTTGAAGGATTTTCATTAATTGTAGTATCGGCAATAAATATATTTCTATCATCTATTGAAACAATACTTAGCGCAAAAAGTGTGTGATCTGTTCTAATATCAATCACTCTGGTTATTTCGTCAAGAGTTCTTGAGTAACTCCTTGTGATACCAGTAACTAATGCGTCCGCTTTGTTATGAATCAGCATTTCTGATGCAAATATATTTCTATCTCTATTTATAAGCCTTATACAATCTCTATAAACATAACCTTTTCTTTGAAAGCGTTGATATAAATGATTTGCAAAATTTTTAGTGTCATCAGATAAAGCAGCATTCATTATTTCTATTCCTGATGATGAAACGTTAAGTTGCTTCAACTTAGTTTTAATTATGTCCTCTCTGCCTACTAAAATAGCGTTGCCATATCCAAATTTACTCCAGTCAGATGCAGCCCTTATGACTTGCTCTTCTTCACCTTCGGCAAAAATAACTTTTTTAGGAGTTTTATAAGTATTGGCAAAGAACTTATCCATAATTTTTACTGATGGATTTAGTCTTCCAGAAAGTTCTCTTCTATAAACTTCAAAGTCTGTAATTTTTTCTCTTGCTACCCCTGAATCAATTGCCGCTTTTGCCACAGCAATGGATACTTCCTCTATAAGCCTTGAGTCAAATGCAATTGGAATTATATAATCAGGGCCAAATTTACAATCTCCACCAATACATGATTCATGAACCTCTTCAGTTATTTCTGCTCTAGCCAATTTTGCCAAAGCATAAGCTGCAGCAATTTTCATTTCATCATTTATAGTTTTTGCTTTTACATCGAGTGCACCTCTAAATAAATATGGAAAGCAAATAAAATTATTAATCTGATTTTTATAATCTGATCTTCCTGTTGCAACAATAGCATCGTCCCTAACTTCATATACATCCTCTGGAGTAATTTCTGGATCAGGATTTGCCATGGCAAAAATTATTGGTTTAGCAGCCATACTTTTGACCATATCTTTGGATACAGCACCTTTTGCTGAAACTCCGATAAATACATCAGCATCACGCATAACATCTTCAAGTGTTCTTAATGTTGTATCAACAGCTAAATTTTCTTTCCATTTATTCATTCCATCTTTTCTGCCTTTATATATAACTCCTCTTGTATCACAGGTTATAATGTTTTCTTTTTTTACTCCTAGTGTGATCATTAAGTTTATACAAGCTATTGCAGCTGCTCCTGCTCCATTTACTACTATTTTCACGTTTTCTATTTTTCTATCAGTAATATGAGCAGCGTTTATAAGACCTGCAGCGGTAACTATGGCGGTTCCATGTTGATCATCATGGAATACTGGGATATCCAAACACTTTTTCAATTCTTCTTCTATAATAAAGCATTCAGGTGCCTTAATATCCTCTAAATTAATGCCCCCCCAACTTATAGCTATTTTTTTTACTACATCGATGAACTTCTCTGGGTCAGTTTCATCAACTTCTATGTCAATAGAATCAATATCCGCGAAGCGCTTAAATAATGCTGCCTTACCTTCCATAACAGGTTTGGATGCGGCTGCTCCTAAATTTCCTAATCCTAGAACTGCAGTCCCGTTGCTAATCACTGCAACAAAATTTCCTTTTGCAGTATACTCATAAATTTTATTAAAATCTTTATATATTTCTTTGCACGGTTCCGCAACACCTGGACTATAGGCTAACGATAAATCGTGCTTGTTAATTAATTTTTTTGGTAATTTTATTGCAATTTTCCCTTTTGGGTTTTGAGAGTGAAAATCTAATGCTTCTTTGTATAATTTTTTATCCATAATATAAAACCTTCTTTAAATTTATATTGATTCAACTGATTCAACTTCGGGAATATAGTGCTTTAGCATATTTTCTATACCTTGTTTTAATGTTATTGTCGAGCTTGGACAACCTTGACATGCTCCATGTAATTCTAAATAAACAATACCACCTTCAAACTTATTGTAAATAATATCTCCACCATCTTGTGCAACTGCTGGTCTAATTTTTGAATCTAGGAGTTCAATAATTTGCTCCTCTATTTTCGAATGTGATTTGTTTTTTTTCTTATCTATATTTGTTTCATTAATCACTGGTAACCCTGTAATAAAGTGATCAACTAGATTAGATAATACAAAAGTTTTAATTTCATCCCAATCAATATTTTCACCTTTTGTAATAGATACAAAGTCGTTTCCAAAAAATACAGATTCTACACCATTTATTTCTAACAATTGTTTTGCAAGTAAAGAATCTTTGCAATCATCATTTTTATTAAATTGATGAGAAGAGCCTAGTTTGATAACCTCAATACCTGGAATAAATTTTAGAGTGTTGGGGTTTGGAGTATCTTGTGTTTGTATGAACATAGTTATAAATTTAAATTTACTGTCTAATTATATCACTTAGAACGCTTAACACAAATGTTGGTTCCAGGGAATATTTTTTATATAAATTTGCTAAATTTTCTTCAGTAGGAAATTCACCTACATTGATTTTTAAATCATGTCTATGAATACCGCTACAGACCAGGGCGCAGTCAATATTCATATTCGTTGCTCCTTTGATATCGTTCTCCATACTATCTCCAATAGCAAGAATTTTTTTAGATTGATGTATATCCTGTAAAGCATATTCATAAATTTGTTTATATGGCTTACCAAAATAAATTACTTCCCCACCTAGTTCTTCATATTTTTCAGCAATAACTCCAGGGCAATATACTACTTCTCCATTCTTTTTAATAGAAGATTTATCAGGGTTAGTACAAAGCATTGGGATTTTATATTGGACCGCTTTTTTTGCCAATTCCATTGCTTCATCAAAGTAATCTATTATGCCAGTAATAATGCTAAAATCAGCATCTTTAGGATGATCAACCTTTTTATATTCCTTAAGATTCAGCATTACTTCCTCAGCTTCTGGAGAGCCAAGATAAAAATACTTAGTTCCAAATTTTTTCTTTTCTGCAAGTAACTCATTAACCAATTCACCTGATGCAACTAAATCTTTATATAAAGATTTATCAACATCAAAAGTACTTAATAATTCTTGAATTGTTGATTTTCTTCTAGGGACATTTGAAAAGAATATCACCTCTTTTTTTAAGTCCTTTAATTTGTGTAATGTTTCTAACGCTCCTGGATATAGGTGATGTCCATCATATATAACGCCCCATAAATCCATTAGTAACACATCGTAATTGTTTAAGTTGATCATTTTATTTAATAATAATTTTTTCCAATTTCTATTTCTGACTTACCATTTTGTGTTCTCCACTTATTGGTATCTCTTAAAGAATAAACACAACCACAAAATTCTTGTTTGTAAAAATTTTCATCCTTTGCAATTTCATACATCCTTGAACTACCACCACCTTTTCTCCAATTATATGTCCAATAGCTGATCCCAGAATACTTTGAAGCAGATTTCATTCCACATTCATTGATTTGTTCCATATTTTTCCATCTTGAGATGCCAAGTGAGCTTGTGATAACTTCAAACCCATTCTCATATGCAAATAATGCTGTTCTATCAAATCTCATATCAAAACACATAGTGCATCTTTTTCCTCTTTCTGGTTCAAGTTCCAAACCTTTTGCTCGTTTAAACCAGTTTTGAACATCATAATCAGCATCAATAAAGTCAATCCCTAGTTTTTTAGCATATTTTACATTTTCATCTTTTCTAATTTCATATTCCTTTTTAGGATGTATATTAGGATTGTAAAAAAATATTGTTAGGTTGATTCCAGATTCTACCATAGCCTGAATAACCTCTCCAGAACAAGGGGCACAGCATGAGTGTAGCAAAACTTTTGCATTGTCTTTTGGCGGAACTAATTTTTCTCTTTTATTCAAGATATGTACATCTAAAATGATTGATAAATGCATGATACATAAATTATGAATTTTATTCAATCATTGTTGATATTTAAGTGCAATAAAATATTATTAGTAATAGACAAGTGGTTATTTATGTGGTGATTGTGATTGTGTTTCTTTTTTTTGTCTATCTAAATTAACCATTTCTACAAACGAAGTTGGTTTATTATCTATTAATTCATATTCTTTGCTTTGTCGAGGTTCAACAATATTGATCTTATCTTTTATTACACCTAAAATTGCTACTTCATTAGTAGGTAACTGCATGAATTCTGGTAATATTTGATTTATAGCGTGCGCTATCGCTGAAAAAACCCTTTTTAAAGAAGCGGCATCAGGGTTAGAGCTGAAGGGATTCCAAGTATCTTTATGGTTTAAGTCATAGAGATTTATTTTTCTTTCTCCTTTGCATACCTCTTCAAAATATTTTGGATTTTCTTTTACAATATTTTCAAATTTTTCATTATCTAGTATCCATTCATCAGTCTTTGCATCTTTAGAAATGCACAGATCTATTTTTAACTCAGTTGCAAAATTTTTCAGAGAGGTTTGTCTTTCTTCTATAATGGCAGTCAAATTACTTTTGATAGTAGCAGAAATATCATCATCATCTTTGAATGTTACTCCAAGCCTTTCTCCAAATTGTTTCATTGCTTCAGGGGAGTAAAATGATTCTATTTCTTCAAGGGATTTAGATATAGTATCAGCTATATCTAAACTAGCAACTCGTTCTAATTCTTTGATAAAATCATCATCTAATTTCATTTCTCTAGGAAATTCTCTAAAATGATTTGTAGGGCCAAATCCTGGCAAATGCTCTGATATTGAATGTGGATTTACTTTTCCTTTTAAAGAATCAAATGCAGCTCCAAAATCTATACGTACTAATTTTGGATCTTGGTCTTTTTCTCTAACAACACCTATATTTCCCCAATGAACATCAAAATCTCCAATTAATAATGATGTTGCCATGACTTCAGGAAATCCAGTATAATTATTATCTTTTAATCCTTGCCTAAATATATCTTTTTCACTACCAACTGATCCTACAGCCCTAGGCCTATCTTTTGGCGCTGCAAGGCCTGCTTCTTTATATATATCTTTATATAAATCTTTATAGTCATCAAAGAAAACAGAGACTAGATATACGTCAGAATCCTTTTTAACACCTTTATCTGATTCAGGAATTCTTGCCAAATGTAGCTCAGGAGAGTGATTTGGAACAGTTGCATTATGTATCTTAGCACCTAAAAATTCAGCTATATCCTGTGCATAATTATCTTGTTTAACTAATGCTGTTTTCTTTCCATTTCCAGATTCATAGACACCACCAAAAGCACCAGAAGGTCTTGCTCCCCCTTCTTTTTCACCAACTTTACCCCAACTTGCATTGTTTATGTTTATAATTACCTCATCCATGTGCTCACCAAATTAAATTACACAAGGTCAGTCTATTTATAAAATTTAATTGAGTCAAATTAAATAACTTGATTTATTATGGTATAATCTTATAAATTGAACATATAACCTTGAATACGTAATTTACAAAATTATTTAGAATGATTTCATTTTTAGTATATTTTTCAATGGTGATGATATTATTCGCATCACTAATGGTGATTTCTTCAAGAAATCCAGTCCATTCAGTATTGTTTTTAATATTAACTTTTTTTTGTTCCGCAGGTCTGATGGTGATGTTAGAGGCAGAGTATATTGCAATGACAATAATTATTGTATATGTAGGGGCAGTGGTAATATTGTTTTTATTTGTGATTATGATGCTTGACATTAGTAACTCTAATTTGAAACGATTGACTACCAAAACAACACCATATGCAATAGTGGCATCAATGATATTTTTAGCGGTTTTTATTTATGCATTATATAAATCAAAGGTAAATTTTGATGCTATAACTCTTTTAAACAACAAAGACATAGAGTTATTTGAAAATTCATTTAGATATATTGGAACTAACCTATATACAGAATATATATTGGAATTTCAAATTGCAGGAATAATATTGTTTTTAGCTATGATTGGTTCAATAACATTGGTACATAGAAAGTCAAATAGGTTGATTAAGAAACAAAATATAACCAATCAAATAATGAGAAGTAAAAAAGAATCAATAGATTTAGTAGATGTTAAGTCAGGCTCAGGAGTAGAAATATGATAAATAATTTATTAATAGGTGATGTTTCAATTAATCACTTTTTAATTTTTACATCCATTTTGTTCTTAATTGGTATATGTGGAATAATGATTAATAAAAAAAGTATAATCAATATTTTGTTTTCAATAGAAATTATGCTACTTTCTGTAAACTTAAATTTTATAGCTTTTGCAAAAATGCTTCAAGATATTACAGGGCAGATTTTTGTAATATTTATATTAACTATAGCTGCAGCCGAAGCAGCAATAGGTCTTGCAATTTTAGTTTTGTTTTTTAGAAGTAAAAAAAGCATTGATATAGATAAAACTAAAGAGCTAAGAGGGTAGAGAGCATTATGTTTAGTATTAAATATTTAGCATTATATACACTGTTTTTACCTATAATTGCCTCTGCTGTTGTTGGTTTGAGTACACGTATTTTATCAGCAAGAACAGCTCAAATTACAACCATATCTGCAATTTTTGCTTCTGCAATTTTTTCTATGATACTATTTGATTATGTAGCACTAAAGCATAACATAGTGCACATAAAATTATTAAAATGGGTAGATATATCATTTTTTCAGGCTTATTGGTCTATTTACATTGATTCAATTACTGCTGTTATGCTACTGGTAGTTAATTTAGTATCTCTCCTAGTTCATGTGTATTCAATTGGGTACATGTCTCATGATATGCATAAACAGAGGTTTATGTCATACTTATCCCTTTTTACATTTTTCATGCTAGTTTTAGTAACATCAGATAATTTATTACAACTTTTTGTTGGATGGGAAGGCGTCGGACTTAGCTCATTTTTATTAATAGGATTTTGGTTTAAGAAAAAAAGTGCTGCTAATGCCGCTATAAAAGCTTTTTTAGTCAATAGAGTAGGTGATATAGGACTGGCATTATCTATAATTTTGATCGCTTTGACTTTTAAAACCATTGAATATCAACAAATTTTTGCTAATTTAGACAGAGTCTACGATACATATTTTTCATTGTTTGGAATAGAATTTTCAACCATTGATACGATTTGCATATTAATGTTTATAGGTTGCATGGGGAAATCAGCGCAATTGGGGCTACACACATGGTTACCAGATGCTATGGAAGGTCCAACTCCTGTATCAGCCTTGATTCATGCAGCAACAATGGTTACAGCCGGAGTGTTCTTATTGGCTAGATGCTCCTTTATATTTGAACATTCACAAATTACGCTAAATATCATTACGGTTGTGGGTGCTTTAACATGCATATTTGCTGCATCCATTGCTATTGTTCAAACTGATATTAAAAAAATTATTGCTTATTCAACATGTAGTCAGTTGGGCTATATGTTTTTTGCTTGTGGAGTTTCTGCATATTCAGTAGCAATGTTTCATTTAATGACACATGCCTTTTTTAAAGCTTTATTATTTTTGGGAGCAGGGAGTGTAATTCATGCAATAAATAATGAGCAAGATATAAGAAAAATGGGAGGATTATGCAAATTATTGCCATGTTCATATATTTTTATGTGGATAGGTTCTCTTGCTCTTGCTGGAATATATCCATTTGCAGGCTATTTTTCTAAAGATTTAATACTAGAAAGTGCATATTTATCCCAAACAAAATTTGGAGATTTTGCATTTTGGATGGGTATTGCTGCTGCTTTCTTAACAGCTTTTTATTCTTGGAGACTCATCATATTGGTTTTCCATGGAAAATCCAAATTAGAAGCTAATACTATTAAAAATATTGATGAAGCACCAAATTCAATGATGATTGCAATGATTGTTTTAGCTCTAGGAGCAGTGTTTAGCGGTTGTGTTGGCGAATACATACTGGAAATGGCTAATCCAGCTAGTAGTTTTTGGAATGGTGCAATAATAAGTGTTGCAAAACATGAGGTAAATGTTCATATTTTACCTGCATTTATAAAGTATTTACCGCTGATCGTTGGGCTTTTAGGTATTACAATTGCTTATGTAATTTATTGGAATAATAAAAATTTATCAAATTTTATATCTAATAAACTTAAGTTGATATATAGAATTTTACTTAATAAATATTATTTTGATGAAATTTACAATATTCTGTTTGTAAGTTGTATTAAAAAAATTAGTAATTTATTTTGGAAAATTGTTGATAACAGCATTATTGATGGCATACCAAATAGCTTAGCCAGAATTGCATATAATTTTTCCAAAGTATCACGTCATTTGCAAACAGGGGTGATATACCAATACTCATTTATTATGTTTATTGGTGTATTAACAATGATTTGTTTTGTTGTATTTAATTAATATGAATAGTATGCCAATTTTAACATATTTAATATTTTTTCCA
>Ga0114932_10003757_pt1 | contig 14627 bp, 13 predicted proteins | sample 2SBtaG_2_FD_87286 | JGI IMG/M metagenome (GOLD analysis project Ga0114932, IMG submission 87286) | Deep subsurface microbial communities from Kolumbo volcano to uncover new lineages of life (NeLLi) - 2SBTROV12_ACTIVE470 metaG | ecosystem: Environmental > Aquatic > Marine > Volcanic ...
ACTTGAACCAGATGAGGCACCTCGGCCTGGGCGCGCGGCACCATCAGAGGCTCGCCGTCCATATAGACCATGCCGTTTCGCGGTCGATTGACCGCGGCCTCAACGGGTCCGCCGACCATCGGGGAGTCCGCAAACTCCAGCATCTCGGTCCACGCCGGATGCGGGCTCGTCGCAGGTTGAGCGGACATCAAGTTGGCCCAGCGCAGGCTGCTCTCCTCCTCCATTTGATAGAAGTAGGCAAGGGATAGCTGTAGGGCGAAGCGGTCGAGGGCGTCGATCTCGGCGACGCGATCGAGGCAGGGCAGCTGATCCCGCGTCTTGGCCAGCGTCAGGGTCGCCTGGTGAATCTTGGCTTCTTCAAAGGCCGCCTCGACGACAGCCATGTCCGAGGACCACGCATCGTGGGTGTAGGCGGTGTCACAGGCCGCAAGAGCCGGGGTGGTCGCACAAAGACAGATACACGCGAGAAGGGGCCTCATCGTCGCTCCAAGGGTCGGGGTCCATTCATCGTGACCGCCGCAGGCCGCAGAGGTTCCCGCAACGAGAAACCGCGGGTAAGAACCCCCAGAACCCAAATCAGGTACACATTGGTCGTGCGGTTCTTGCTCCTATTGATGCTGAGCTCGCCAGCGATGGCCGAGTCGACGTGCCCGTGGGGGGCCGCCATTCAGAGCGTCCGCGGGTCTCCTGGGGCCATTCGGATCGACAGTCATCGGTTCAGGCTGAACACACGCCATCGCCGCGAGCGCCTGGTTCATTGGCTGGAGTTTTGTGGCTATTCGTCCGCCATCGATGAATTCCGCGCTTGGCGAGGCACGCGCAGGGTGATGGCCTACTGCATACTCACGATCTACCCGCTGCCGTACGTCGTTCCCGCTTGCATGGGGCTTGTCGCAATCTTGTCGAACGCGCGAAGAGCGGACTTCGAGCGGGCGCTAATGCGCGGACCCGATCGGCGTCGGTCCGGTCCCGACGCCATCCCACTGCCGTACTGGCCCTCCATTCCACCCCAGGTGACGAGTGCAGCCCCTCCGACCAACCGGAGCTAGAGCTTGCCGCGCTCGCGCCTGCGAACTCGCTCTCGCAGGTAGGTCGCAAGGTCGAACACCTCGAACTCCTGCTCGTCAGGACCGCCGTACCAAGTGCGCAGGGTCCGCTCGAAGACGTTGTTGCACAGGACCATCGGACTGCGCTTTTCGCGCAACATCACGATGATGTCGCTGATCTTCATGTCCCGGTAGATGTGCAGGTAGGTCGCCAACACGATGCCCGAGCGGTTCAGGCCCGCATGGCAGTGCCAGTAGGTGGGCTCGTTCGCGGCATAGGTGTGGGCAGCCTTGCAGAAGGCCTCGATCTGAGCGCGAGACGGCATGTACTCGGTCTCGAGCGTATCGATCATCGGCAGAGTGAGGATCGTGGGCGACGGCACTGAGATCGACGGGAAGGCGCCGCACAGGTTCAGCACGATGTCGGCTGGCACCGCCGAGTAGTCTTCGGGAAGCTCGCCCATATAGATGGGGGCTGGTTCCGTCGACACCAAGTCGAAGTCGAGCCGTGGCTCCACAGTCATGATTGCTCCGCGCGAGATGGCCTCAAAGTGACCGTCCGACGAGGATACCGCAACCGCGAAGAGCGGCGGATCTACTTCCGGGAGATTGGCTGCAGCACGACATCTCCGGCGGCAACGAGGTCAGCACTTTCGACATCGACCTGTGCGGTCATCGCATTGGCGATGCCAGCGAGGGTCATCCAGGCAACGGCAATCAGCAAGAAGCCCGTGAACAGCCAGTTCACACTCATGTCTTCTTCATGGCTCACGTGCAGAGTTCTGGCCATCGTCGGGCTCCTGGCGGATGTGGGGGAGGGCGCGGCAAGGGGGGAGGGCCGCATCCTGAGTGTAGAGCAATGCATCCCTCATGCCAAGAAATTGTCTGAGGTCTTGTATTGACTAGCCAAGACTTGATAGATATGCCGGCTTTCTCGCCTAAGACAACAGCCCGATGACCTGCGAAAGCGGCAAAGTCTGCTGCTCGCCGCTGGCCATGTTCTTGAGCTTCGCGTGCCCCGCGTCCATTTCGTCGGGTCCGATGACGAGCACGTAGGGGTACCCGCCGGCGTTCGCGTACTTCATCTGCTTCGAGAACGACTTTCGGCTCGATGTGGCGCCCAGGTACAGCTCGCTTGCGATGCCTGCCTCGCGCAGCTGGCGGGTCGCGTCGATCGAGGCCGTGAGGGTGTCGTCGCTGAAGACGGTGACCAAGACTTGGGCACCGGCTTGGGTCTCGGGCAGCATGCCGAGCTCTTCCATGACCGCGATGATTCGCTCAAGGCCCAGCGATACGCCGACCGATGGCACATCTTGGTTCGAGAACATGCCGATGAGCTGGTCGTATCGACCGCCACCGGCGATGGAGCCGACCTTGGGCTCGGTGACGGCGCACTCGAAGACCGGACCGGTGTAGTAGTCGAGTCCCCGCGCGAGGGTCGGGTCAATGACGATGCGGTCGGCCGCCACACCGAGTCCAGCAGCGGCGGCGAGGACCCGACGCAGGACGGCGACGCCTTCTTTGCCGCGTTCAGAGAGCTGGGCTTCGAGGTGAGCGAGAGTGGTATTGTTGTCGGGCTGGCGCTCGAGAGCGGACCACATGGCGTCGACCGGCGCGCCTTCGAATCCGCGACCGGCGAGCTCTTTGTTCACGCCGTCACGCCCGATCTTGTCGAGCTTGTCGAGCGCGATCAGCACGCTCATCTCTTGCTTGCTGTCGGCGGCTCCGGCGGAAGCAGCTAGGTCGGCGAGGATGCGCCTGTCGTTCAGACGAACCGTGTACTTCTTGAATCCCAGCGCATCGAGGGCGCCAACGACGACCGCCAAGCACTCGGCATCGGCGACCGGAGAGACCGTGCCGCAGATGTCCACATCACACTGATAGAACTCGCGGAATCGTCCCTTGGCCGGGCGGTCCGCTCGCCAGACCGGCTGGATCTGGTATCGCTTGAATGGCTTGCGCAACGCCGGGTTCATGGCGACGACACGCGCCAACGGAACGGTGAGATCGTAGCGCAGGGCCAGGTCGACCTCGCCGCGCTTGCCTCCTTCGCCGCGCTTGAGAATCCGGTAGATGAGCTGGTTGCCTTCGTCGCCATACTTGCCCATCAGCGTCTCGATGCGCTCAAAAGCGGGGGTTTCGAGCGGCTCGAAGCCAAACCGAGCGAACACATCGCGCACGATGGCGATGACCGCCAAGCGGTTGCGCATCTGGGATGGAAGGAAGTCTCGGGTGCCCTTGGGCAGATGCACAGCCATGGTGTGTCTCCAGGCCGTCCGGCTAACTCCCATAGGGGTCAGGATCCTCCTATTCCTATTGGCGCACCTCCATAAACTCGCCCCGACGGCCTACATACCTGGGGTCAGGATCCTCCTATTCCTATTTAGGCGGAAATTTGGAGGGGGTCATCGGCCCTTGAAAGACTGCATCTGACGCCAATCACCGCATGCTCGACGTTCCGAGGGAGCGCTAGGCTGAGGTATCGAAGCACAGACGGCCACGGAGAGCCGTTCTGTGAGCGAATGCAGGTGTTCGAAGAAGCGACTCGTGGCTTCCGCCCCAATAGGAATAGGAGGATCCTGACCCCTCCTGTGTACCCATAGATGGCGGAGATACCGGGGTCGGCGAATAGGAATAGGAGGATCCTGACCCCTCAGTAGGTGGCTCGTTTGTGGACCGAGGCGTGGCATCAATCGGCCATTCCCGTCGCCAACGTCGGTCCTAAGTGTGTTCGCACCACTTGGAGCATGAGTCATGTCGCACATCAATCAAACCGCCCTCGTCACTGGAGCCAACGCGGGTCTGGGCTTCGAAGCCGCCGCACAACTGGCAGAGGTCGGCTACCGCCGCGTCATTCTGGCTTGCCGCACCATTGGCAAGGCGACCGCGGCCCGCAAGCAGCTGGTCGAACGCACCGGCCGGGACGTCTTTGATGTGATCGCCGTCGACGTCGCCGAGCTCGCTTCAGCCGAAGCCGCCGCCCAGGAGCTCATCGCCCGCGACGAGACCATCGACCTTCTGGTCCTCAACGCCGGCCTGGCACGCACCGAGCTCGTCACCACCACCGACGGAATCGAGCTCACCTTGGCGGCCAGCTTGTTCGGCCACCACGTGCTGACCATGCGCCTGCTCGAGGCCAATCGACTCGCCTCCAACGCCCACATCGTCATCGCGGGCTCCGAGGGCGCCCGCGGCGAGATGCCCGGCATGGGCAACTACGACTACACCGCCTACGAGAAGTCCTTCGGCAGCTTGGACGACGCGATGGACGCCACCGCCAAGGGCGAACAGCTCGATAGCTACCAACAGATGCGCGTGTACGCGAACGCCAAGGTCTGGGTCACATGGTGGGCCGCCGCCCTGTCCCGCGAGCTTCCAGAGGGCATGGTCGCCGTCGCGGTGTCTCCAGGCAGCGCACCTGGAACCAGCTTCGACCGCAACATGCCAGCCATCTTTCGATGGACGTTGCTGCCCTTCATCAAGGTCGTCGGACCTTGGATCGGTATGGCAGGCTCCATCGAGCAGGGCGCCAAGCGCTACGTCGATGCCGGCGACTTCGCCACAGACGCCACCGGCAAGTTCTGGGCCTCTCCCCCCGGCAAAGCCGTGGGTCCGCTCGAAGTCCAGCCACACAGTCACTTCCACGACCGGCGCCTGCAAGACGCAGCGTGGCGCTCGGTCGTGCGCCTGTCCGGTGTGGGCCTGCCCCAAGCGGTCGCCGCAGCGAAGTAATCTCGCTATGTGCCGACAGTGAGCGGCACATACGAAGCGGTCATCGGGCTCGAGGTTCACGCCCAACTCGACACCCACAGCAAGTTGTTCTGCGGCTGCGCCACTTCCGAGGGTGCGGTCGCAAACACGTTCATCTGTCCGATCTGCCTCGGTCATCCGGGCACCCTGCCCGTCATCAACCAGCAAGCGGTGCGGCTTGGGGTCATGGCAGCCCTCGCCACCAGCTGCACGGTCCACGAACGCAGCGTCTTTGCGCGCAAGCAGTACTTCTACCCAGACCTGCCCAAGGGCTACCAGATCAGCCAGTTCGACCGCCCCCTGGCCACCGACGGCAAGCTGCACATCACCGTTGACGGCGAGCCGCTGGTCATCGGCATCACGCGCATTCACCTCGAAGAGGACGCCGCCAAGTCCAGCCACGACGAGCACGGCACCCACGTCGACTACAACCGCGGCGGCACTCCACTGGCCGAGATCGTCAGCGAGCCCGACATGCGCAGCCCCGCCCAAGCCGAGGCCTATCTGCGCGTCCTGCACCGGGTCCTGGTCGAATCCGGCGTCACAAAGGGCGACATGGAGAAGGGGCACTTCCGCTGCGACGCGAATGTGAGCATCCGCAAGCCAGGAGAGCCTCTGGGCACCCGCGCCGAGATCAAGAACATCAACTCGTTCAAGTTCGTCGCAAAGGCCATTCAGGGAGAGATCGAACGGCAAGAGGCCGTGCTCAACAGCGGCGGCAGAGTCGTGCAAGAGACGCGCGGATGGCGAGCCGGCAGCACATTTTCGATGCGCAGCAAGGAATCCAGCAGCGACTACAGGTATTTCCCCGACCCCGACCTGCCTCCACTCGAAGTGACCTCCTCGATGCGCAACGAGGCGCTCTCGGCCCTTCCCGCCGCACCTATGGACACCTGGCTGGCGGACCAATCTGTCCACAGACACGCCTCCTTCCGCGACGCGCACGGACTCGACGACTACACAGCCGGGGTGCTGCTGGCGTCTGCAGACCTGACCGGATTGTTCGAAGCCGCAGTCGCCGAAGGGGGGGAACCTGTGCCCTTGGCGAACTGGATTCAGACCGAAGTTCAGCGAAAGCTCAACGAGGGAGGATCCTTGAGCGCCGCAGGCCTCACACCAAAGTCATTTGTTGACCTGCTCAAAATGCTGCAGGCCGGAGACATTGGTCGAAACGCTGCGAAAGAGGTGTTCGACGCGCTTTGGCAGCATGGCGGCGACGCGAGCAGCATCGTCGCAGAACGCGGCCTCAAGAAAGTGGGCGATGAAGCCCTAATACGAGCCGCGATCGAGAAAATTTTGAAAGCGAATCCGAACGAGGTTGCCAAATACCAAGGTGGCAACAAGAAAATCATCGGATTTTTTATGGGCCAGGTCATGCGTGCTACACGGGGACAAGCAGATCCGGCACTGGCGAGGAGGCTCGTTGTCGAAGAACTCGATAGCGTATGATTTCGCCTGCCCTTCGCGTGGGGCAGGCTCGGGAGTGAAGCGGTGAGCGAATTCCATTACGTGCGGACTACAGGCGCCGACGGAGGCGTTGACGCCTGCGACGGCCCGGCCATCGGTCTCGACCTCGAGAGCATCCTCGCCGACGGCCTGCCACCCGTAAACATCACGCTCGAGATCATTGCGTCTCTGTGTGAAATCCTGGACATCGCCGATCAAGACGGCGAAGTCCACGGTGCTGTGCACCCGAAGTTCGTCTTTGTCGACGAGACCGGTGCGGTCAGCCTCGAGGGATTCGGCGTTGATTACGGCGAAAATGACGGGCTCGCCCCAGAAGGCGACGCTGAAGGCGCCTTGGGCGATCTGTACGGTCTAGGCTTCATTGCCTACACCTTGCTGTGTGCCCGAAAAGAGCTCAGCTCCCTTCCACAAGACGATCCCGACGACCACGACGACTCGGTCATCGACGGCATCATCGCCATGAACCTCGAAGATTGCCCCGAAGAGATGCAGGGCGACATTCAGTGGTTCGTCGCCAAGCTCATGTCCTTTGACTGGGAAGACCGTCCACCAGCGGTTGACGCATGGCGTACCTTCATCGCCTTCGCCAGCGAGACCGACGGCCCGGACATGTCCGAGTGGGGCGACGCTGCACTCAATGGCGAGGCCCAACGACGCGACTCCGAAGTGGTCAGCCGCAAGGCCGCCCCTCCACCCGAGGACGAAGAAGACCTCGGTGGTCCCGTCGCCTCTGCTGGCCCGCTCGCCAAGGGCGCCCTGAGCTTCGGCGGCGACGCCAAGCCCGGCCAAGCCACTGCGTTCTGGTCCAAAGACGCCATGAAGGCCGCCCTCAAAGAGGCCGAGGCCTCCGAAGAGATCGACGACGACGCCGCTCCAGCAGCCCGCAAGGGTCCGCCCGGCGGCGGACACGCAGCAACCGCGTTCTTCACCGTCGACCAGATGAAGGCCATGGCCGACGGCGGCGACGCCGCACCGCGCCCGAAGCGTGGTGGCGGACAGCGTCCCCCCGGTGGACAGCGTCGCGGACCCAAGCAAGGTGGCGGACCGCCCAAACCCAAGGCACCGCCCGCAGCCGCCGCTCCGCCTCCCGCAGCAGCACCGCCTGCCGCACCGGCAGCAGCACCGCCCCCCGCAGCAGCAGCACCGCCTGCCGCTCCTGGCGTGGCAGCGCAAGCCACCTACCCCGTCGCTCCTCCGCCTCCCGCAGCCGCGGCCGGTGGTGGCGTGCCCGTGGCAGCGATTGTCGGAATCGTCGTCGTGTTGCTGATGATCTGTGGCGGCATGACCGTCATGGGCGGCGGCGCGGCAATCTTCATGGGCTCTGGCGACACGACCGAAGTCGAGAAGAAGAAGAAGCCCGAAAAGAAGAAGCCGAAGGAAGACACGGCTGAAGAGGACGCCGAGGAAATCGCCAAGAAGAAGGCCGAGGCCGAAGCCAAGAAAAAGGCCGCCCTCGAAGCCGCCAAGAAGAAGAAGGTCGTCAAGAAGGCTCCAGTCAAGAAGCGGGTCGTCAAGAAGGCTCCAGTCAAGAAGGCTCCCGCTCCCAGCTCCGGACCGGTTCGCGTCACGTTCAACGTTGGCGCACGCGGCTCGATTGGCTGTGGCGATGGCCAGCGAAAAGACGTCGATGGCTCAACTTCGATGACCTTTGACGGTGGCGCCCTGCCCGTGTCTTGCATGATTTCAGCAGGTGGCGGCATGTGGGCCGGCCTGGTCAACAAGTCCGGCACTGTGAACTGCCGCGCCGGCGGCGGCTCGCTGTCCTGCAGCGGACCATAAGGACTCGATGCGCGCTGTCGTTCAGCGCGTGACCTCCGCATCGGTGACGGTGGACGGCTCGGTCGTCGGCCGCATTGAAGGCGGGGTGCTGGTCTTGCTTGGCGTCACCCACGATGACGGCCCCAAACAGGCCAAGTGGATGGCCAACAAGATTGCTGGCCTGCGCATCTTCGAAGACGCCGACGGCAAGATGAACGAGTCCCTGATGGACCGCGGCTTAGCCGCCCTGGTGGTGTCGCAGTTCACCTTGTATGGCGACTGCCGCAAGGGGCGGCGTCCCAGCTTCATCAAGGCTGCGCGCCCCGAGCTCGCCGACCCGCTGTACCAGCAGTTCTGCCAAGACCTTCGTGACGTGGGCGTCTCCCAAGTCGAGACCGGCACCTTCCAGGCGATGATGGATGTGGCGCTGGTCAACGACGGCCCCATCACCCTTGTGATCGACAGCCCAGCCACATGAACGAGCTGGACATCGGCATCGAGGCGGCTCGAGCAGCAGCCAAGGTCATCCGGGCCGCCGCGGACGGCCCCCGCCAGGTCGACCACAAGGGACGCAACGACCTGGTCACCGAGGTCGATCTTGCGGCCGAGAACGCACTGCGCCAGGTTCTGGGCCAACACACCCCCGACATCCCTGTGCTCGGCGAAGAGGGCGGCGGTGCTGCTGACGCCACGACACGCTGGGTGGTCGATCCCCTCGATGGCACCACCAACTTCGTGCACGGCTTTCCCTACTACGCAGTCAGCGTCGCACTCGAGGTCGACGGGCGCAGCGACGTTGGCGTGGTGCTCGATGTCGTTCGCGGCACCGCCTATACCGCCATGCGTGGCCACGGCGCCCACTGCGATGGCGTTCCAATCAAGGTCTCAACGCGGACCGAGCTGGGCACGGCACTGGTCGGAACCGGCTTCTCATACGACAGGCACCTCAACGCCGACCGCGACCTCAAGCCGTTCCGTGCGTTTCTGACGCGCGCCCAGGGAATGCGCCGTGCGGGCGCCGCAGCACTGGACCTGGCGATGATTGCCTGCGGGCGCCTGGACGGATTTTGGGAGTTCACCCTGTCCCGGTGGGATGTCGCCGCGGGTGTGCTGCTGATCGAAGAAGCGGGCGGGCGCGTCAGCGCGGTCGATGGGGGCAAGCTCGATCGGGCAGAGCCGTCTCCTCTGGCCACCAACGGGCACCTGCATGACGCCATGCTCGCCGTACTCGCCGAGTCGACCTAGGTCAGCTTGGGCGCACCTTGATGGGCACGGTTCGACTCCAATCCGGCCACCACTGGATGTCGAACACGACCTGAATGCTCCAGTTCAAGTGGTTCGATGGCGCACCAAAGCTCGCTGGCGCGTCGTCGGGCACGCGAAGTGTTGTGGTCAGGTTGTAGTCGCCCTCGATTGACTCACTGCCGGCCAATGCAGACGACGATTCATGCAGCTCATGGGTGTGGGTCGTCGTGTTGGTGCCAGACCCGCTGACCACGACCTCCCGCCCCGAGAGCGTGACGGTGGCTCCGTTCAGCGTGACCGAGGCGCCGGCCAGAGTGACGAACACAGCCACCTCATCGCCCGGAAGCACGCTCTTGGGCTCGATCTCCACCGTGACCTCACCGAGCTTTTGTTCCGCCACCTTGTTGCGGACCGCCATGTAGATCAGCCACGCGGCGCCGCACCAGAGGGGAATCGCCCAGACGAGAGAAAACCCGATCACCGGCGCGGGGTTGGTGAAGACATCCGAGCCAAACATGATCAGCGGGGCGAAGCTGAACGCGATGATGAACAGCGCAAAGACGCCCAGCAGGCCCATGACGACGCCCTCAGGAATATCCATTGGGATGACTGGAGTGTCGGGTCCCTGGGACAGTCCCGTGTGCTCACCGGCGCTCAGAAAGACCTCGTGCTCGTGCTCGGGATCAAAGGCCCAGGGGATGTCCACGGTGGTGTAGATGAACCAAGAGACGTTCAACACATTGCCGTGGTAGGTCACCGGCCCGTTCGGAATCGTGAACTCAAACGGGTACAGATGCTGCTCGCCGGGAGCCCACTGGCCCTCAAAGAGCACCTTTTCTTGGTGCTCCTTGCGCCAGATATTTCCCCGGCCATGGGTGCGATTCACCAGCACGACCTTGAAGGCACGGGCATTGACGGACTTGTTCACGTCAACGGTGACAAAGCCCGTGATCGTGTCGCCGGGTTGAAACTGCGCGTCGGGCTTTTCGAGCACGACCGCGAGGTCACACTTGGACATCGCACACCTCATGAAGGCCCTGAAAGGCCGAGTAGAGCTCATCCTCGATGGCGCGCACGTCGTCACCATGACGGCGAATGAGCGCATTGAGGGAGGATGGCGGCACGCTGGGCACCGGTCCGTCGGACAGGCGAGCCGCCTCGACGCGCCGGTACACAATCGCGGCCAGGCGGTCCGGGTCGCTCGACCCCACCTGCACCGTGTGCACCGCAAAGCCAAGTGCCGTGAGCTGCACGGCGTGGCTGGCATGCACAGCCAAGGCGACGCTGCGGGCGCCACGCAACAACCGCGCGCGATGCCAGGTCCAGACCGCATCGGCCTCGTCCAACAGCAGCACAGACACTGGCTGCAGCGTCGGTGGGGGATCCCCCTGGCGCAGCCGTGTGTACACCGCGTCGGGCAAGGCCCGCTTGAGCGCCAGCAGGTGGGTGGTCTTGCCTCTGCCACACTTGCCCACAAGCTGAACCGCCGTCCCTGGCCGCTCTAGCAGCAGCGCCATCTCACGCACATCGACGACGGCAACCGCAGAGCGCTGTTCGCGCTGCAGCTCGCCGAAGGGGTTGTAGCGAAGATTCAGGTGGGACAAGCTCGACATGTCCCTTCCCTAGCCGATCTCGCGGCCATCCAGGTACCAGCGACCCGACATGAGCACGCCGCGGTTCTCGACCCACCACGCTTTCCAGCCGCGCAGGTGACCCTGCTGCACCCGCCACGGTCCGTCACTGTCAAACGGCAGTGACTCGCCGGAAGCGATGACCAGCTCGTCGTAGGCGGTGCGGCGAATCCACGAGTCGTTGCCCGACATGCGGTCGATCAGCACGCCGGCATCAAAGACCCGACCATCGCGGTGACGCATGCCGCGCTCAAAGTCATCTCCGTTGCGCTCCCACCACAGATTCCAGCGGGTGCGTCCGCCCGGGTCATCCATGTCCTCGGCGTGTCCGGTGAGGATCTGGAGTGCGCCCGATGCAACCTGCACCACGGCGCGGTCACGACTCTCGAGCTTGTTGAGAAGGGTCGGAACTGCTCGGGGATCTCCCAGCAGACCCAAGCCTTGCAGCGCGCCCTTTGCGCGGTCTCCCTCGCCACTCTCGGCAACGCCGCGCAGCAACAGAAGGTACTGAGGCCCGCCGTAGCGACCGACAATCTCGCCAGGGCTTCCGGACAGATCGGCCCGGCCCTCGTTCAGTGCCTGGCCATGGAAGTCCACGCCGCGCCGGTCGCCCAGCAGCAACAGACCCAGTGCCGCCTTCTCGGCAAGCGTCGGCTCATCGAGTGCGGGAGCCAGAACATCGGCCACACTGCGGTCGCCAATGCGCCCCAGGGCGATGATGGCGGACTTGCGTGAGATGGGATTGGCACCGGGCGCTGCCAGCTTCAGCATCGCGGGAAGCGCGGCCTTCTCGCGGCGCAGACCCAGCAGCTCGGCGGCCTCGGCCACACCGTGCGCAAGGGAGTCCTCGGGCCTCTCGATGACCGACAGCAACCCATCGACAAGGGCTGCATTGGGGGAGCGCGCAATGGCCCCCTGAAGCGCGCGGCGGGCAGGTCCGTCGACGGTGCGACGAGTCAGGTGGTCCAACAACACCCGCGCGGCCTCGAAGCTCTGATGGCCCGACAGCAAGTCGACAGCGGCGATGTAGCGCAGCACCGACGGATCGGCGGCACGGGCTCGACCAGCGGACAGGACGCGGGCGCGCTGCTCCATCTCGTCGGCAATGCTGTCGACGACGGCCTCACTGCATGCGGCGATGGCTAGTCGATGGGCGCCCAGTCGGCGCTCGGGGCGGTCGGCGTCGCTGCGCTCGTAGGGAGGCTTTGGACGCTGCGCATCTTGCCGCGCCTTGGCGTGCAAGGTCGCGCGTTCGAGGTGCCAGCCCAGGCTCAATCCGGGATTGCCGGTGACCGCGTCCACCGCAGCGACACCTGCGGCCAGATCGGCAGCGGTGAAGCGTTCGCGTGCGGCGTTCAGCACGGGCTGTCGGTCCTCGACCAGTCGCGCGAGGCGCAGCAGGGCCCAGGCCTCGCGCACCGGCAGTTCATAGGCGGCGAATCCGGTCGCGGCGACGCGGTAGCGCTGCTCGGCGGTGCGGAAGCGACGGCTCTCGAAGGCCATGTCCCCAACGCGGGTGTGCAAGCGGAAGTGAAGCTCAGGGTCGTGCTCGGGACCCAACAACTTCAGGCCCTTCATGTAGGCCGCATCGGCAGCCTCGGGCTCACCGCGCAGGCGGGCTGCATCGCCCTCGGCCAAGGCCAGCAGCCCCTGCAGAGGACGGGTGGCAAAACGGCGAGTTCCCGACCGCACGAGGTCCAGGTAGCGCTCCGCCGCATCGGGTCGATCCTGCCGGAGCCCGCGTTCGATGCGCAGTGCCGCTGCACGAGCCGAGTCCTTTTCATCCAAGCCCGCGACCCGGGCCTGTTCGAGGATGTCTTCTGCCCAAGGCTCCTGACGAGACGTCGCCAGCAGCGCCAACAGCAACAGCGCCGGGCCGTGCCACTGTTCGGGACCGTCACGGCGCACGGTCCGCACCAACTTCTCGACCGCATCGTGATGACCCAGGTCGAACTCCAGCCTCGCCAGATCGAGCACTGCGCGCCAGGGAGTGCCCGGCCACGTGAACATCGTGGCGCGCTCGACCAGATCGGCCAGCACCTGACGGGCCTCGGAGCGGCGTCCGCGGGACACCAAGCTCTTTGCCAGCGCACCCGCCGCCGCAATCACAATCTCCTCAGCCGGCTCACAGCGAATGTCGCGAACCTGCTCGAGCAAGAAGCGCTCCAGCTCGCGCTCCCAGTCCTCTGGGTCGTTGAAGGCGTTGGGCAGCGACTTGAGGACGTCGGCATCGATGCACGGGGCACCCATCCACGGAAGCGGGAAGGTGCTCGCTCGGAACGCCGCAAGCCACGCCTTTCGCGCTGCCGGGCGGTCTGAAATCGCCAGTGCTTCGCCCAGGCGCTGCCATGCCAGCACATTGGTCGGGGCCAGCTCGGTGGAGCGTCGGAACAGGTCCTCGGCCTCGGTCGGGTTGCCGGCCATCAGCGCGCGGTCACCGGCGCGCATCAACTGGCACAGGTCGTCGGGGTCGGCCTCGTAGCGAATCTCTTCCTGCTCTTCGAGTCGACTGACCTTGGTGTCGAGCAGGGCGATGGTGCCGTTCAACCAGCCCGCGAACGTGCTGTGGAAGGGGTCGAGTCGCTGGCCATCCCAGCGACCAAAGACAGTCATGCCCTCGCCATCCGACGCCCACGCCCAGCAGTCGCCTTCGTTGGTGTCGGCAAAGAGCACGACCTGTTGCACGTCCTCACTGGCAACGGCCACATCGCTCGCCGAGCGAATGCGCAGGGCACCTCGGAACAGATGCGCACCATTGTGCCGGCGCAGGAACACCCGCAGGCCGTGGGGCAGTGTGCGGCCGAGATGGGTCTCGAGCGCGGTGATGGCGTCGCCGCTGGCCTCTGGAGACAACCAGTGGACGTCACGACGGTACTTCTTGACGACCCGATCGAGCGGGGCGAACAAATCGAGGGCGGGCATGTGGCTGGACCCGGGGTGTGGGAGGGAGGGAGGAGGGGGAGGGCAGGAGGGGGGGGCCACAAGTGTAACAGAACGCGTGAAGGCGATCCTTGACAGCGGAAGAGCTGGACTCGGCAGATTCAGCCACACCCCGTCCGATACCGGACCTATTTCCTCTGTTTTCATCGGCCAGACTGCTCAGCCAACCAAAACGCAAAACCGGGTGGGCCCTGAGGACCCACCCGGCAGCGTTCAGTACAGGTGCGCCCTCCCCAGGGGCACCAGACTGGTCAGGCCACAACTGCCTGCACGCGCTCGCCCCTCCCCAGAGGCGTCAGCACGAGGGCAATGATTGTTGACCCGAGAACACGAAACGCAAGACCCGAATCGGCGATCTCGCCATCGGTCCACGGAAGAGCAATCAATCCAAGTCCCCCGAGTCCAAAGACTGCGAAGGTGGTGAGTGCAAATGTGGCGATGTCGAAGCTGGCTTCCATCGGTATCCCTCCCGGTTCATGCTCGTTCAGTAGACCTGAACAGGTGTTCACTTGTCAAGCGTTCAGTGAACGAAGTTCCAAGAGAGAGGTTGCACCCCGCTCCAGGACCGGTGAAAGAATCCCCCAGGGGTGCACCAAAAACTGTCCGCCTCACTGAACAAACATCCAGGAGTCCTCATTGTCCACGAACAAAGGCCAAAAACTCGTACAGATGGTCCAGCTGATGTCTGTACGTGGCGGTGTTCGTGCCTCAGAACTGTTGCGTCGCTTCGATTTGGACCCCCGATCTCTGCGCCGCTACCTCGCCGATTTGAAAGAAATCGACGTGCCGA
>Ga0114932_10003760_pt1 | contig 14618 bp, 8 predicted proteins | sample 2SBtaG_2_FD_87286 | JGI IMG/M metagenome (GOLD analysis project Ga0114932, IMG submission 87286) | Deep subsurface microbial communities from Kolumbo volcano to uncover new lineages of life (NeLLi) - 2SBTROV12_ACTIVE470 metaG | ecosystem: Environmental > Aquatic > Marine > Volcanic ...
GAGTTCGGCTGGCCGTCTGCCGCCTGTAAGGCGGCCCAAGGGAAGGCGGTCGCCTTCCCGTCAATCCCGCTTTGAGCGGGTCACCTGGATGCCCCCGGCTTTGCCGGGGGAGGATGTCACCCTCGCTATGGGCTCACGATACGGAGACGCACGGTGAGGCCCGGAATCTCGTGGAGACTCGCTGACTTACGCCGAGTGTGCCCCACTAGGGTCTGGTCGACGGGAGCCCGGGCGAGGCGCGTCGGGCCGCGCAGCGAGCGAGGCTGCCCGCGACGCGCGAACGAGCGTGACGGTGAGCGCGCCGACGTGCGACGCGTGCTTGCGGCCCGCGGCGACGATCCCGGGCATGACGGCAGCCGAACGCGAGACCGCTTCGTCGACGCCGATCGGGCCTACGTCATAGAGTGTGAGGTGCCTCGCGCGACGGCGGTTCTCGTCGACGCGGCTCCAGCGTGAGACGCCGGTGAACGCTTCCGACGCGAGCATGTCCGGCATGTGCACGTCGTCGTTCCAGGCATCCCACTCGGCTTCGACGCGCGAGTCGTTGCAGAGGACGTAGGCAAGGATGTGGGCTGTTAGGTCGGGGCTCGGCGGAGGCTTGTCGTTCCAGCGACCGTGGGCTTCGAGGAGGTCGGTCTCGATCACGCAGTGGTTCGGGTCGAGCTCGCCCGCGTCGCGGAGCTCGTCTTCGCGGGTTGCGAGGGCGGTGGCGGCTTCGTGGAGGTCCGCGTCGTGCGCGATCTCGTAGAGCGTCACGTGCGAGAAGCCGACCGAGGGCATGCCCGGCGTGGGCTGCACGCTCAGCGCGAAGTGCGAGGCGGCGCGAACGCCGGGCGTCTCGGCCATCGCGGGGACATGGGTGTCGACCATCCACCGGTTCCAGTCGGGGATGCGCTCGGCGGCGTTGCAGCGGGTGAAGGCGAGGGAGAGGCCGGCGGCCGGTTGCATCGGGAATCCCTGTCTCGGAAAGCCGGGAAAATCACGCCATCCCGGGGAGTTGCGGCGTTTCGGGCTCGCGAACGGGCCGTCTTTCGGTACTCTGTGCGGCCGCGGAGAGGTGGCCGAGTGGCTGAAGGCGCGCCCCTGCTAAGGGTGTATAGGTAACCCCTATCGAGGGTTCGAATCCCTCCCTCTCCGCCACTGAGTCCTTGTCAGTAGAGACTTCCCGCCCGGAACCGAGGATGGAGCCGGAAAAGCCCGCGATTCCGCGGGGTCTTGGGGCATGGGGCCGTCCGATACCGAACCAGAGACCGATCTCGCGAGGGGGGATTCTGGCCGGGGTCGCGGCTTGTCTCTGTCGGTGATTTGAGCGGTTCGGATTGCGGAGTATCGGCGGGCGCAGAGCTGCCGTTCACGTCGCCTTGGCGGTTTGGGTTGGCGCCCTGTCGATTGCGCGAGTCTGGCTCGAATGCGCAGACTTTCCCACCGCACATCGCACGTGCGTTGGCGCGTATTCCAGGACCGAATCCCGAATATTGCCGATCCAGCCGCGCCGATCATAGCAGTCGTCCCAACCTATAGTCTTAACCACTGATGCAGTTCGGCTGAACGATCCGGAGTTCCACTGAGCTGGGGGAGCGCTGGTCTGGCGGCGCGAGGACGAGCGTGATCCGCCCGTTTCGCGAAATTTTCCGTACAGCTCGGGCGCCAATATCGCCTTGAGCGCGGAACCCCCTAGTCATGAAGACTCAGTTACCCAGATTGGGGTGAACGCGACGACGTGACTGGAGTGACTAGGGAAGCTCGCGCTCTAGACATGCTGCTAGCTCGAGGCACGTCATCACGGCCGACACAGCTACGCCTACAGGCACCTTCGCTCCCTCTAGGTGCTGCCCGAAGTTGCCGAAGCCGTGAGCGGCGTTCGCAAGCACGTAGACATTCCGTGATACGTGCTTTGCCCTCGAAGAGCAGTTCTCCGTGCCTGTAAGGAGCTGAAGGAGCCGAATCTGATCGCCGCCTTTGGGTAGGTCGGTGGTCCATTTCTGCACGCTTCCTTTCTCGTGGTACTGCCAGTCGGTAAGCCATTCCGATGGAATAGTCGGAGTGGGCCCGAGCTCCGCAGCCCAGACTAGGCCGAGGGCGCGATCCACGATGCCCCGGATGCTTTGAAGACATACCTCGGGATGACCAGGGATGTCTTCGATGCTGCGCTCGATAAAGCGACGAAGCGTCTTGTCGAGCGACTTCATCTGATCAAGCCGCAATTGCAGCACACCGCGGAGGTTCTCCTCGTACGCTTCCCGAGTCGTGAACAACCGCACGACGCTTCCGGAGTCACCATTGAGGCTTGCTATATGACTTTCGAGCAGGCGGCATGACTTCGTGACCTTATTGCCGATGCTTCGAACAAGGCTCTTCTCAGACAAATTCAACTTGTCCTGATTGCTGACTTCTGAAGCCAGGACCTCGCCGTTTTCTACCAAGTGGGTGTAGAGGTCTTTCGTCGTCGCGGGACAGTCCGCCCAGAGCTGATCCAGCACTCCAGTCAAAGTGCCGGCGCCAAGAGCTCGCTGTGCCGCGTCATTTACGGCCCCGTTGTCGACCTTCGCTGCCGGCGGGAGTTCAAGAAGCTCGTTAAGGATCGACAGAAAGAGAGGAGGATATCCTGCCGACCAATTGCCAATCTCTGTAGCGGCTCCGCTGTTAAGGGCGAGCTCAGGCAGCGCCGAGAGAATCTCAGAACAGTCGTCTTCGCTGAATGCGCCCACGCGCACATGGTTCTGATCGAAGACATTCCAGAAATCACTGCCGGCCTCCTCCGAACTTCGGATCAAGTCCGGAAGGGGTCTGCGCGACGCGGTGACCAGCCTCAGGCTGGGTGAGCTTGCCAGCTCTCGAAGCTGATCCCACAAGTTTCGAGTCAGGAGGCCCGAACTCAGAGGCTTATCGAAGCCGTCCCAGAGCATGAGTATCTTCACGCCTTCCTCGTTGAGCATCTCCATCACGTCGCGGAGGGCGCCGTATTCGTCCCCCGGATCCGCTTTGGACAGGTGCTTTGAACACTCATCGTTGGTCTTCGCCAGTTTCACACTTAGCTCCGCGCATAGAGACTTGAGAAAGTCGGCATCGGAGGTGGGCGTTAGGTGGCCAAGATCCCATAGGACTACACAGCGATAGGGAGAATCGGCACCTTCCATCCGCGACGCCAGAGCGCTGAGAATTACGGATTTTCCTGAGTACCGCGGCCCGACGATCGAAAGATGGCTGGGGGATGGCTTTGTGAGATCGTTCCAGAGACGTTGCATGATTGACGTTCGCCCCAGCATCGGGGGGACGGACGCTCCGAGAATCGGGAATCGTTTCTCAGCCATTTCGTTCCTCTGCCTCCGCCCTAGCCTTCGTCAAGATCGCTGCGAAATCTTGTTGTTTCTCAATCCATTTGCCCATCAGCGGAATAGCCGGTGAATAGTGTCCAGCCGCGGCCTTGCCGATCAGTTCGATCAACTCGAGCTCGCGTAGAGCAGTTAGATCCTCGATCAAGTCTTCGTCGTCGAGCTCGATTTCGAATTCGTCTACTAGAAGCTCAGACATGGCGCCAATACCTAGGAGCCTATGGTCGCGCGCGGCTTGGCGGTGAATGACTGCCAGAAGAAGGCGCCTCAAATTGTCTCCCGCGAACTCCCAGAGGCTTCGAAAATACGTATTGTCGTGAACCAGCACGGCAGCAGCTTCCTCAACGAGATCTATCGTAATTGAGCGCTGCTCACGCTGTGCTGCCACGTCAAAGACGCGATTGCAGAGGCATTGAAGCAAGTAGGGCTGTCCGGAGGTAAGGTGAAACGCTCGCTCGATCGCCTCATCTGAGTAGGTCAGTCTGCCTTTGACGGGATTTTCGATCAGCCGCCGCCCGGCGTCTCTTGAAAGAAAGCTCACTCGAAGCTCGAGGCCGCTCAATCCAAAGAGCGCCGACCAGTACTCATCCTTGAGCCGGCTAATGACTCGTGAGCCCGTGAGAATGGCTGAGAGCTGAGGATACTCGTGCACCAAGAAGCGGATGTTTTCTGGGACTTGTGGCGACGTGATGCCGCGATCGATCCCGTCCTGCAGCTTGTCGAACTCGTCTAGCATAAGAAGAATTCCGAGCTCGCGATCCGCTAGAAAATCCAGCGCAATCTCGAGGTAGTCTCGAAAATCAGGGAAAGGATGCGCCTCGCTGATCCCCTCTTTGCAAGACGTCCGGATTCTCTTCTTCCCAGCGAGGCTCGCGACCTCCTCGGGAAGCAGTGTCGTCCCATCTGGAAGCGGCGTCTCAACTCCTAGTGACTGGACACTCCTAACAATCGATGCTGCGATCTCGCGGAAGACCTGGTCCGTTGGCACACCGACACCGGACTGACTGCCCTCGGCGCTCTGAAGGCTGCAATAGACCCCTAACCATCCGGGAATCGCCTGAGTCCCCTCGAGGTGTCGAAGGACGGATGACTTTCCGGAGCGCCTGTTTCCTTCCAGCAAGACAACATTTCCGCTCTCAGCCACTTGCCTTCGAATTTGCGCGAGGAGTTCCTCGCGTCCGACGAACACTTCGCTTTGTCCGGGCCGCACGGGGTCTCCGCAGATATAGGGGCTGCCGCCAAGGTCAGAAGCGTCGGAACCAGCAGTTGTGCTCGGTTCGACAACCTGCAGTGCGATACTGCGGGAATTCTGAATCTCCTGGCCGTCGAGAGTCACCGCTGACCACCGAACAGTGAAATCCAGGTTGCCTGGTACTTTCGGGGCGCCGCCCGTGAGGTGCACCGTCTCTTTCGAATTTTCTGCGACGTAGTCGAACTGCGCTCCCCCCCAGTCGGGCTCCGTTGTGACTGTCACGCTTCGAAGCGGCAGTGGCCCGCGGTTGTGGACCTGCAGTCTGACGTTCGCCGTCTCGCCAGCCTGAACGGCTCCCGAGCTCTCAGTCACCGCGATTTCTGACTCCCGCAGCATCGAATCGGACACGCCGTGGACCAGGGCCGTGAGAACTGAGGTCAGCTCCCAGGCTTCGGATTCGCTGGCGGAGCGCCCCGCGATATCGGCCCCCGCCTCGTGAACTCGTTCTTCAGCCGCCTTGAGGAGCGAGAAGAGACTGGGGCCGGGCGGAATGCTCGAGATCCCGCGCAGCTTTCCAAGCGCTTCGTTCAGTGCGAGCGACCAATCGGCGAGTGGGCTCCGACGTCGCAGTTCCTCTCCCCGTTCCGGATTCGGGCCTGCGCCGAGCCAGCAGGCGAGACAGACACGGTCTGCTCCCTTCTCGTACTCATGAGGAGGACCGACGTAGGAAGGGTTATTGAGACCCTCTTCGGTCCAATACGGCTCCCTGCAATCTGCGCATCGATTAATCGGCGCGGGACTCCACGAGGATTCCAGCGATCTCAGGCGGTCACGCCAGTTGCCATCAGCCAGCCGTCCGTGCGCCCAAGTGTTTCGGAAGCTCTGGAACGTGCTGATCCAGCGGTGCAGCGACTCCGAGATGGGATCGTCTTCATCTTCTCGTAGAAGAGTCAGCAGCGACGTAAGCGCGTCGCCCTCGAGGTCGCGAAACCGAGCCGCAACGCGCTGTTGGATCTGAAGCGGGGGGAGCGGCACCGGGAGATCTTCGATCCCGCCCCTCGATAGGTGCAGAACCTTCGTGCCCCGCGCTCGGTCCTGGAGCCAATTGCGGGCTTCCCTGCTTGCAAAGTACGCCACTAGAAAGTGTGGATCGAGACGGCTCTGGTCGCACCGCAATAAGTAGAGCCCTTGAGCCGGGACCGCGCCTACGGCGCCATTGCGCACGATACCCGCTTTTCCGATGGTACCTGACTTCGAAAGGAGAACGTCGCCGTGGCGCAGCTTCAGTTTTCGGTCGATCCCTTCGGAGGCCTTGGCGGACAGCCACGAGGAGCTCGTGTCGGCGTGTCCTTTCTTCAGGTCTCGAATCCGCACGTAGGGGATCGCATCTACGAGCTCGGGCTCGTCAGTCAGTTCCGCTGATCTAATCGAGCGGCCGGCGACCACATCACAGACTTCCTTAAGTGGAAGGGTCTCCACGGTTTCGCGAACTGACTCGAGAGCCTCCTCAAGGCGGCTCTTGTCGCGCCGACGCGGGCTCAGATCCCAATCGATCTCGGCCAACGTTTTGACATCCACGTCCCAGCAATGATTCGATGGCTCCGCCGTCTTCAGGTTCTGAGCAATTTCTTCTGCCAACTCATGGCGCAGCGTTCGGGGCTTTAGCTTCCGGAGAACCCGCTCTGCGAACTCATCCCGCCGCGTAAGGGGCTCTCTGCCAAGCGCCTTCTCGAAAAACGGCTCCGCGTCTACCATCCGAACCGTCTGAGTAGGCCCTAGAGGCCGAAGCACGAGAATGCTGGTCTTAACCTCGGTATGTGGGAATACACCTGCCGGAAGCGAGACTACGCCGGTGACTTCGTGAAGATTCAGCAGCATGCGGCGCAGCTGTTGTGTCCTCGCGCTGAACAGAAAGCCCTCTGGCACTACCACCACAGCTCGTCCCTCGGGTCGGAGTTGCGCGAGGGCGTGTTGAATGAAGAGTCCATTCGAATCGCGAGTCTTGACTCGAAAGTGGTCGAGCCCGGCTGAATCAACGCGAGCATTCCACGGCGGGTTGGCCACAACGATGTCGAACCCGTCCTGTTGTGAGCTATCCGGGGGGACGCGTTCGAGACTGTTTCCGATCTCGATCTGCGGAGCCGCCACTCCAGCAAGAGCCAAACGGGCCAGTCCGATGACATACGAATCTTGGTTCAGCTCGAGACCAAAAACGCTGAGAGATGACGCGTCACCGCGGCTGAAGCGTCCTTTCTCTTGCCTTTGCACGTAGTCGCTTGCTGCGCAGAGTACACCTGCGTAGCCGAAACAGGGGTCGTATATCCGATCACCGGCGGCGGGTGCCGCGAGTTCGACGATTAGCCGAGCTACGGACTCCGGAGTTCTATGTTCTCCGCGCTCGGGCGACGTGGACTTGGCGAGAAAGCCGTCGAAGCTCTCCAGAAGTTTGCGCCTATCGGACGGTGTCTCGAACGGCTGCGCCGCAAGCCATTCAACAACGGCGTCTAGCACCGCCGGCGACATCCGCCCAAACTTGCAGACAACATGTGCCGCTCGGCGAAGGCTCGTCCCTACGAAGCTCGCGCGATTGGTCGCGAGGTCCGGCGTCTCTAGGCCCAAACTCTCATGAAGAACCTCTACAAGGCTCGGGGCCGGTAGGCTGTGCCACGACCGCCAAAGGGCGGCGTTCGAAGCCGCAGGCTCGAAACTCGCTTCCTCGAAGACGGCTATCGCTTCCCTCTCGGCCTCCTGAAAGTCGACCCAGCGGAGATAGATCAGTGCCGCCAACGCGATGGGTACGTCGTGTACCGCCTGGGTACCTCGAATAAAGTCGAGGCGTTCCCAGAGGCGACTATGTGAGGCGAGATCCGCCACGGCGCCTAGAGCTCCCCCGCGAAGGCGCGTCGCAGTACGGCTGCCCGCAATTGCTCACATTCGGGGTTTCGTAAATTGGCCGTCAACTCCGACGACAAATCATGGAGGCAATCAAATCTTTCAAGCAACTCGTCTTGTTCGGACAGCGGGGGCACGCAGACGGCGACGTCCTTCAGTCGCCCGCCCGAGATCTTCACCATACTTTGGCTCGTACCTACGGCCCGAGCTCGAATTTGTTTCCTGCTCTCGGGGGTTCTTAGGGCGTATGCGAGAAACCTCGGCCTTATTACATCCCTATTCGGAGTGAGCTTGATCAGCAGATCGGGATAGATGAGTCGGTCCGGCGGGGTATCGACCGCCACGGATGCTAGTCCGACCAACCCGATTGTATTTGCTCGAGAGACAAAGACATCCCCGGCAGCGATCGGGTACTTCGCTGCGATGTCTTCGGGAAGAACAATTGGCTTTCGCTGCGCGAGATCCAGAGAGACACCCCGAACGGCGCGGAGCGACAAGACGTGTCCGTCGCCGTTCACGCTATCTTGGCGGATTGATTTCCCGTTTCGCGCACCAGAAATGAGATCCGCGATCTTCTTTCGGGGCCAGGTACCGGATTTGTCGATCGCCCCATAGAGTGACGGAGCTAGTGCCTCTGCTTCGATGAGAGCTCGAGAGCGCGATTCGTTGATCTCCTCGATTTTCTCCATGCACTCCTTGATACGAGCAACAATTCGACGCTGCTCTTGCATGCCAGGAAAAGCAATAGGCGTCGCCTTAATCTTTGCGCCATTGATGTTCTGAAGACTTGAACTCGTGCCAGTTGCTTGTTCCTTTAGGAATCTTTGAACTGCTGCCGAGGTAAGCCAGAAGAACCCAAATTCGGCATCAACGACGGCGGAATCGAATCGAAGTTTCTGACAGAAGTTCGCCGTGATGTATCTGCGGGAATCACCCGTAGGCTGGTGGAAAATTCCACAGGACCCGATGCGCTGAATACTATTCGACTTCGTCATGACGACATCGCCGCTCTTAAGTGTTTGCCGACTAAGTTGTTTGATCGGTAGTTCTCTCCATGCAACTTCCTCAAGATTCAAATGATGACGAATCGAGATATTCGTCGTTCGGACAACTCCCGCATTAGGGGTTGGAGTAGCGTCCCCCCAGGCCCCACCAAAGCACTCGATCAAGACATCTCCGAGACTCGACGAGCTCCAGCTGTCGGGTGTATTAGTCATGTTCAGCTCTCGAGTATTTCTTCAAGCTCGCCGAGTAGATTCATTATTCGCTCTTCTTTCGACTTGATATTTTGGATGAGTTCGAGTGCCGAGATGTACTCGTACCCTTCCGGCGCATTCGGATTCTTCGCGGAGAACTGATAGTCGCGTTCAATGATCTCCTCGCGAGAGAGGGACCATGAGTTCTCGCCCTCAACCTGTTTCTCCCACTTCGCCAAGAAGTCGGGGATTTGATCCCCGTCCTGAGGCTTGCGAGTTTGCTTAAGCTCAAAGCCATCGTTGGTGAGCTCGTAGAACCACACTCTGTCTGTAGCCGACCCATCCTTCGGGCGATCGAAAAACAGAATGTTTGTCTTGACTCCTGTGTAAGGCAGGAAGCAACCAGCCGGTAGAGAGAGAACTGTATGAAGATTGAAATTCTCGAAGAGCTCCTTCCTGATTTTCCGGTCCGCGCCACTGCGAAACAGCACTCCCTCGGGAACAATGACAGCTGCCCGCCCGCCCTTTGCAAGGTTCGCCATAATGTGTTGAACGAAGAGACATTCGGTCGCGTTCGAGCTGACACGAAAATTGGTCTGGAGGGATGCGTCCATCTTCCCTCCGTACGGCGGGTTCGAGAGAATCACGCTGTACTTGTCCTTCTCGCTCACGTTCTGACTGTGGACTTCCAAGGTGTTGGCGAGCTCAAGATTGGCCCCTTCGATTCCGTGCAGGATCATGTTCATGGCGCCAAGTAGAAAGCTTCGCTCCTTCAGCTCGAGCCCATAGAAGGCTCGATGCTGGAGATCGTCCAGTTGCTTTCCGGAGAGATTCGCGTTGCGCCGGATGTGCTCGGCGGCTTCGCCAAGGAAGCCGCCCGAACCGAAGCAGGGGTCATAGATCCGGTCGCCCGGATTCGGCTGGACAACCTGGATCATTGCCCGAATGATGTGCCGTTGCGTGTAGAACTCTCCCGCCCAGCCCGACGAGTCCGCCGCTACACGCTTTAGTAGGTCCTCGTAGATCTCCGAGAGGATGTGAATGTCGGTGTCGTCCGAGAAGTGAAGCTGGTCGACCTGCTGAACGACTCGAGCGAAGGAGGTTCCCTTGCGGCAATAGTTTCCGACGCTTTGGAAGATCCGGCGGAAGCGTTCCGCCAGCGGATCATCGCCCATCCCCTTATCGGGATCGGAGCTCGTGAGTTTCGTCCACAACTTTCCCTTCACGAAATCCAACATCTGATCCGGGTGGTCAGTGTCCTTGGCCCAGTGGGACCATGCGTACTCGCCGCTCAATCGCCGCTGGTACGGCGTGTCTTCGAACTCGCCCTCCTCTTCGTGACGTGACTCGGACTCATCGAACGCCTTCAAGAAGAACAGCCAGGCGAGTTGCTCTACGTAGTTGCGCGCGTCGACGCCTTCCGCGTTCAGCTGGTCGCACGCGTTCTTGACGATCTGTTGCACTTCCTGACGTCTGTGGTCGACGCCGTTCTGGCTCTTTGTCATCCCTTCAATCTCCGTTTCTTCAATCCACCATCGGGACGTAGAGGTGCTGTTTGACTGCTTCCAAATCGGAACGGAGAAGCTGCGCACCGCCATATTCGCGGGTGAGGGTCTGGAAGCTGCCGAAGCGCTCCACGAATTGCGGCGCACCATATGTGCGCGCCTGCTCGAGCTCATCGATTCCGAAGAGCGCGTAGTGGTCGAGGCTGGTTCGCCAGAAGTCGAGCTTGATTGAATCGGCGTCGCCAGCAGAACGGTCTGCCGCGATTGCAGGGCCGGCACCGACTGGACCGGTCAGGATCCCTGACAGAGGAGCCGGCCGGAGGCTGAGCCTCCCGTGAAGCCAGGCCTCATCTATGTCCCAAAAGTGGTCGACCCGCTGCGGGCGCGTGGGTACGCGAGGGAGCTCGAAGCCGACCTTCGCGAGGATGTCGACATCGTCGGTCTCCGGCAGATCGAGGTAGTGCCGAAACGCAGCCGGGTAGATGTCATGGTCGCGCAGCTCCTCTCTAAGCTCCTGCCGGCTCTTGGAGTCGATCCAGATCGCAAGGAGGTCATCAAGGCTGCGAGTCGAAACGCTCTGGATGAAGTCCCGCGACTGTTCTGTGTAGTCCTCAAAGGGGATCTTTTGACCGTCCGCGAGGCACACGTAGCGATTGGTGTCGGAGATGACGACGGTGATGCCTTCGCCGACCGGCTTAGGGGTCTCGTCGCCCTTGTTCTTCGGCTTGGACTTCGAACTAGATTTCGCGCCTTTCTGGCGATTGGCCGGATGCCCGTCGAACTCGGTGTCTTCCAGAAGACTTGCGCCCGAGTAGTCAAATATCGTGAAGTAGCGCTTATTGATGTCCTCGCAGATCCGCGTACCGCGGCCTTTCATCTGCTTGTAGAGGATGGCGCTGCGCAGAGGACGCACGAAGACGATGTTCTTCACATCCGGAGCATCGAAGCCGGTCGACAGGAGGTCGACCGTGACGGCGATGCGCGGATTGGTCGGCCCGATCACGCCAAAATTGCGTTCGAGCTGGCGGCTGTTGCGCTCTGAGCGTGTGACGCGCGCCGCGTACTCGTTGTCGCCCGAAAGTCGGCGCAACTCCTGCGCCATGAATGCAGCGTGTGTGTCGTTGACGCAAAAGACGATCGTCTTGTCATCTCGTAGCCCGTACTTGCCGAGGGTCGCCCAGAGATCCTCGGCGATGGTGCGAGTGCGATCTGGCATGCTGATATCGCGCTCGAAGTTTGAGGTCGTATAGAGCTTGCCGTCGGAGTCCGTGTAGCCGCTCTCGTCGACGTTCGTGATGCGCTCTTCCAGGAGGTACGGGACAAGGAAGCCATCCTCGATCGCCTGCTTGAGGCTGTACGTGTAGATGGGCTCTCCGAAGTAGGTGTGGGTATCTCGCCGTTTTTCCTCGTCGTTGAGGGGGCGACGGCCCTCCTCGAGTTCGCGTGGCGTAGCGGTCAGACCAAGCTGGAGGGCAGAGCCAAAGTGGTCGAGTACGCCGAACCAATCCCCGAAGCCTGACCGGTGGCACTCGTCGATGACGATCAGGTCAAAGAAGTCGCTGTCGTAGTGCTCGTAGAGCTTCTTGCCGTCGAGATCCTCGTCGAGGTTCTGGTAGTTCGCGAAGAAGACTTTTCCGACGAGGTGCTGGCCAGTGGATACCGTTTCCTTGTCGACCAGGACGCGTTCATTGGCGTCAAACGCAAAGAACGCCTTGTAGGCCTGATCTTTCAAGCTGTTTCGGTCGGTCAGGAAGAGAACGTGCTGGCGATTGAGAGCTCCTCCGTTCAGCATCTTCCAGATGAGCTGGAAGGCCGTGAATGTCTTTCCCGTGCCGGTCGCCATCAGAAGAAGGGCGCGGTCCTCGCCCTGGGCGAACTGCCAAAGTGACTTGGCGATCGCCATCTCCTGGAAGGGCCGGACCTTCTTTCGAGTCACCTGGTCGACGTGGTATTGCGCGCCGAACGTGTTCTCCCATCGGCCCCAGTCGATGCTGACGCCCATCCGGTCGAGAATCTCCTCGGGGCTCGGCGGTGCCTGGAGAGTTTCGTAGTCCCCGGTGTCATTGTCCGTGAGAATCCAGTCGTGCCCGTTGGACGCGACTGAAAAGCGAATGGCGAGGCGTCGCGCGTAGCGGGATGCCTGCTGCATACCGTCAGCGGCCGTTGCGGTTTCGGCTTTTGCTTCGAGAATCGCAAGCGGGACGCCACGGTATCGCAGGATGTAGTCTGCGATGATCGCCTGCGTCTCGTCGTACATGTTCTCGCCCGTGATGTTGACGCGGCCGGGCGCAATGCGGAGCTGTGCTTCCCAAGCCCACCCCACGTTCGTGATGGCGGGCTCGATCAGCTCTTGGCAGGTTATGCGTTCGTTTCGCGACATGGCGAGACCTTGCTCCTCAACTCTCGGATCGATGATGCAACGGGCGTGCCATCACTTCTTCAGCCCGTACTTCTTCATACGGTCCGAGAAGTTCTGGTAGTTGGGAAAGCCGAGCAGCTCCGCGGCCGCCTTTACCTTCTTCCCTGACTCCGACCACGCACGCTCGACGTACTTTCGCTCGAGTTCAGTAAGAAATTCAGTGAGTTGGAACCCGTCGCCGAGTGGCGCGTCGGCTTTGCGGGCGCTAGCTGGCGGTCCCGCCAGCAGCGACTCACGCATGTCCTGGGCGCTCACCGCGTCTCCCTGAGACCAAATCGTCGCTCGCGTCAGCGTGTTCTGGAGCTCACGCACATTCCCTGGCCAGCCGTGCGCCAATAGAAGATTTCTTGCTGATGGGGAGAGTTTCTTATCTACGTAGCCGGGCTGGCGGCCTGCCTTGGCGTTGACCTGCGCCATCAGCCCATCGATGAGGAGCCCGAGATCGCCCTTTCGATCCCGGAGCGCCGGGATCTGGAGGACTCCTACCGCGATTCGATAGAAGAGATCTTCTCGGAACTGCTCGGTCTCGATCGCGTCCAGAAGATTGCGATGGGTGGCTGCAATGATGCGAACGTCCACCTTCAGGGGCTTCGCCGGTCCGCCAACGCGCCTGACCTCACCCTCTTGGAGAACGCGGAGGAGCTTTACCTGGGCCTCCTTGGGCAGCTCGCCGATCTCATCCAAGAAGAGCGTGCCGCCATCCGCCTCCTCGAAGTGGCCCTTCCGGGCCTTGATGGCTCCCGTGAAGGCACCCTTCTCGTGCCCGAAGAGCTCCGAATCCACGAGTTCACGCGGGATTGCCCCGCAGTTCACGGCCAGGAAGGGCTTGTCTCGGCGATGGCTCGACTGGTGGATCGCGTTCGCGAACAGCTCCTTGCCGGTGCCGGATTCGCCGAGGATGAGGACTGGTACATCGCGGATCGCTACGCGCTTCGCCTTCTGCACCAGCTCCTTCATCTGCGCACAGCGATAGATAATGTCGTCGAACTCTGGGGCGCCGTCGGGCTGGCCCTGAGAGAGCCGCTGAAGGTCTTTATCTGGCCTCCTGAGGAGATCCGGCAAGTACTCGGCCGAGATATCGAAGGGCACGGAGGCCGTCTTCACGCCTGCTTCGGGGGAGGACTCGATCAGCTCTGCCGCTGGGAAGCGCGTCTTCGCCAGCAGGATCCACACGGCCGCCATCGCCGGTGTGCCGGGGCTTAGGTGGAGGGTCAGCGGGGCTTCTTCCCCGTGCTTCTCGATCAGGTCTTCGATGGCCGCGACGGCTGCCTGATGGATCTCCCCGAAATCGGTCGGGCTCGTGAGCTTCGCCGTCACGAATCGGACCGGGCACCCGCCCCTGGCTTTCAGCCATGAGCCGTAGGCCGAGTTCGTCGCCTTCGTTTGGTCCGAGAGGATGACGATTTCGGAGTAGTCGCGCGCGTCTACCGCATTCGCGATCGGGCCGGGCCCACCCCGCCCTTTGGGCGAGCCGGAATCGCCCTTGGAAGCGCGAATGTCGGTCATTCCGAGCCAGCACACGAGGATCCTCGACATGGGTCCGAGGGTAGAAGAAATCTTGTCAAAAAACAATATTTCTTACTCATACGTCCGCTCTTCTCGAGTGTGGGGTGCGGCGAGGGTCCCTCCGTTGCCTCTGGTTCACAGGAGGAGGGTGAACACGAGTTGGCACGCCGGTTGCTCTATGGCCCTGCATGAAGCGAGAAACGGGCATGAACAACGAGATCGAGATCGTCACGAAAGCCTCAGACGGCGGTCGGGTCATTCCGGTCTATGTCGATTCCTCGATCGACAGCGAGCTCGTTTCCGCCGGCGCCGGGACGGCGTCCCGGGCATCGAGCACCGATGGATCGCGGATCTGCGCGGGGAGGGCGCGATGAACCGGCCGAACCTGATTCGCAGTATCTACGCCGAGCTGCGTGAGGTCGCAGGCGAGGTCGCCAACGACGCCGAGCTTCTGAAGGTCGCGGCGGCGGTCGTGGAGGCCGCGGATCCGGATGCCCGCGGAAATCTTCGCAATCTCAGTGGTCGCACTGGTGGTCTGCCCTTCGACCGCTGGGCATTGGACCGAGCCATGGCCGA
>Ga0114932_10003762_pt1 | contig 14609 bp, 14 predicted proteins | sample 2SBtaG_2_FD_87286 | JGI IMG/M metagenome (GOLD analysis project Ga0114932, IMG submission 87286) | Deep subsurface microbial communities from Kolumbo volcano to uncover new lineages of life (NeLLi) - 2SBTROV12_ACTIVE470 metaG | ecosystem: Environmental > Aquatic > Marine > Volcanic ...
CAAATACTTCGCACACCGGCCCCAATATCCGTGTTGTACGCATGGCAGAAACTTGGAAAAATTACCTGTAAGTACGTGAAAACACAAATTGATCCAATATTCCGGATTACCGGATTACCGGATTACCGATCGACCGGATTACTGGTTTACTGGTTTACTGGTTTACCGGTCCACCAGCTTATCGGTCTGCCGGATTACCGGTCTTTCGGTTGACTGGTCTGCCGGAATTCTGATCAACCGGTTTGCTGGTCCACCCAATTATCCGTTATCAATTGGGCGGGTCCGTCAGAGCGCCGGTTCACCGGATTGCGCTTCAACCACCGCGCCGGGTGACCACAGCGCCAACCAGCCGCTACGTCTGACGAGCGGGCAGCCTTGCGATCGATCATCGATCTGCCTTGCGGCCCACTCTTAGGCGGGGAAATGAACCGGTTCGCGACTTTGGGACGGGCAGGGGTCTGGAACAGCGGCCAGGAACCCAAATCGCGATCAATGCGAAGAACGCGGTTCTGCAATTCCCCAGTGGGGAGCCCCGGCCAAAAAATCTGCAACACGACCAAACGCGGCCATGAGCCCAGCGACCAAGTCCCGGGTGGCCGCGATCCGCTGTGCACCACGGCAGAGCCGCAACAGAAAATGAAATGTTGTCCTTGCCACAAGACGTTGCGAATACACCCGTCGTCGCGCTGAAAGCGCGCAACTTTCTGACAAGGGTCGCGCTGAAAGCGCGCAACTTTCTGACAAGGGTCGCGCTGAAAGCGCGCAACTTTCTGACAAGGGTCGCGCTGAAAGCGCGCGACTTTCTGACAAGGGTCGTGCTGAAAGCACGCAACTTTCCGACAAAAGCAGTGCTGAAAGCACGCCTTCGACGTGACGCGGGGGTTCTGGCACCGGCCTCGTCGCGTGCCGGTGGGCGCGTCGATGATCCGGCGCTTTTTTCCAGGTGACGCACCGTCGCAACGTTTCAACGCGCTGACATGATGTGTGCCGCCGTAAAATCCGGGCCACATGATGCCGCGCGCTTTGCCCCCCCCTGTTCGGGCGGCGGGCATGGTCGTGCAGGTTTCGGTTTGACCATAATTGCCCTAGGTCGAAAACTGCACATCGAAAGCCGCGCGGTCGAGCTTGCCGGTTGCCTTCACGGGTAGATTTGGGACGGTCCTGATCATGATTTCGGTCGCGCTACTCAGCGTCGCCGCAAGATTGAGCCGCAATTGCCCCGCGTCGAAATTGTGATCCGGAACCACCAGCAATCCAAGCGCGTCGCGACCGTCCGGCCCGACTACCTTTCGTGCCGCAACCTGCCCGACACCAAGCGACTTTGCCGCAATCATCTGAATGATTTCCGGGGCCAGTTTCGTGCCGCCGATATTGATCACCTCGTCCAACCGACCACTGATCACAACCCGGCCTTTTTCGTCGAAACGGGCCCGGTCGTTCGTGGCAAGCCAGCCGCTGGTTTCGAATATTTCCCGACCGCCAATATAACCATGCGCACGCATTTCCGCCGGGACCCAGACTGCCATTCTGCCAGTCTCGCCCGCGGCAACCGGGCGGTCATTTTCATCCCAAATCTCGATTCTTGCGCCGTGGGCGGGTCGTCCGACAAGGCCGTAGACATAGTCATCCCGATCAAAACGCGAACCGGAAAAGGCACTAATTTCGCTGGCACCGGCGATGATGATGACGTCCGCCTGAAATTGGCGTTTGGCGGTATCCAGCAGGCTTGCCTCTGCCGGTGCGCCGCCAACGGTAATTGTCGTCACCTTGCCACCTGGGGCGCCGGCGGCAACGGTCTCGGCCAGGTCCAGCAGGATCAGGGGCGTCGTGACGATATGGTTCACCCCGAACTTTTCGGCGGCGATCAGCGTTTCGCGCGCGTTTTTGGCCGTCCCCATGACACCCTGCCCTGCCAGCAATGCGCAAAACAGAAATGTGCGGGCGTAGGCGGTATTTTCCGGGATCGTGATCAGGCAGCAGCCGCCCTCGAACGGGCACCATTGCCGTGCATGATCCAACCGGCTGACAAATCCCATCGGGGATTGTGACATGAATTTCGGCATGCCTGTGGTTCCGGACGACGTATAAAAAATCTTGCCCGGTTCGACCATCGGGCGGTTGTCAATATCCTCGGCCGTCCAATCCTGATGAAAAACGATATGCCGCGCGCCTTCACAATCCTGTTCCTGAAAGCCGATGATGGCATCGACGCGAATGCCCGCCGCAATCGCGGGCGCAACCTTTTCGGCAAAAATGACCGCCGCCCCCAGCCGGGACAACGCGAACCACAGGCACAGACGGACGGCCCAGTTGTCCACCAGCGGGATGATCTGATCGCCCGGTTTCACGCCCTCCCTTCGCAGGCGGGCGGCAAACCGCGCGACGGTATTTTCAAGTTTCGCGAATGTCAGAACCTGTCCGCTTGGGCTCAGAACGGCGGGGCGGTCGGGATAGTTGGCGAACGCCTCGGAAAAGAGGGCGTTGAACCCCATATCGCCGACTTATCAGAAGTGGACGATCGCGCCCGCGCGCACCGCCGTGTTGGTCCATGCGCCGCTATAGGTGACGATGGCCAGCCAATCGCGCAGCACTTCCAGTCGGATCGCAACGTTATCGCTGACCGGCACTTCCGCGCCGAATCCCGCTGTCGGGCCGCCGCCCGGCGAACCCGAGCAGCAATATTGCGCGGCGGCGTTGGCAAAACCCGCCGCCCCGAACAAGCGCACATTGCCGACCTGATGCCACAGCAACAGGCGCAGCCGGGAAACTTTTCCGGTATAGGCGGCGGCATTAAGCGCCGTGTCGCCTTCGATACCGAACATCAGCGACCCGACGCCAAAACGCCCGCCCAGCAAGATCGACGTCTGCGTATCGTTGGCGACCGAAATGAAGGCGTTGCTGCCGTCGGCATTCAATGAACCGTGGGCAATGCCGCCATAAAACTCGCCGCTCATCGCCGATGATCCGGCCAACAGCGCAACACCCGATGCGGATGCATAAAGGATGGGTTTAAGGTTCATGGCGAATTCTCCCGGCAGGTTTTATCGGCACCCCGTGATCCTAATGTGATTCCGACCCAGTCCGAAACCGGAAACGGGGATTTTGGCGGGAATTTTCGAGCAATTTTGCGAAATGCGGATATCCTGCCACAGGTGGGTTCAGGCCGGATCCATCCCGCCCAGCCCGTCCAAAAACAGTTTCAACCCTGCGAAAATCATCAGCGCATAGACCAGCGTGAAATAGGCCCGCTCGGGCACCAGACGGTGCGCGACCACGCCCAGCAACATGCCGGCTACCGCCAGCGGTGCCAGCACAAGATCGGCTTTCGCGGTCTCCGCCGTGAAAATGCCCATCGCAAGATAAGGCAAGAATTTCAGCCAGTTGACGATCCAGAAAACCAATACCGTCGTCGCCTGATAGGTTGTTTTCCCCATGCCCTGACCCAGCAGGTGAATGGCAACGACCGGGCCGCCGGCGTGGCTGATGAAACTGGTGATGCCCGCGACAAATCCCCAAAATCCACCCGCCAAGGGATTGCGCCGGTGACGTCGCAGACCCGGCGGCCGCATTTTCTGAACGCCCTGGAATGCGACAAACCCCAACGCCAGCCCGCCGATCAGCAAACGCAGCGTCGCGGGATTGGCCAGACCGTAAATCAGCGCCCCGGCGGCGGTTCCGGGCACCGCGCCAAGGGCCAGAACCCGCACGTTGGGCCAATCCCATTTTCGCCAATAGGGGCGCAGACCCGCCGCATCCATCACCATCAATAGCGGCAGCATAAGACCAATGGCGGTTCCGGGGTCCAGAGCAAGCGCCAAGATCGGGGTCGTGGCAAGGGCCGCGCCCGAACCGAACCCGCCCTTGGAAATTCCGGCAATCAGCACCGCCGGGACGACGGCCGCAAAGAAAACCAGATCATACTCCATTGCATCGTTTCCGGTTAGTCATTGTAAACAGGCGAAAAATTCAGAACACAATCGTATACATTTGCATAATTTCCGCAGCATCCCGCCCCGGTTAGACCTTGCAGAACACAGGCTGAACAGATAGGCAAGCGCCAGAATTTCCAACCCCAAGGAGACAGAGATTATGGCACGAGCAAAGATCGCCCTGATCGGGGCCGGGCAAATCGGTGGCACGCTGGCGCATCTGGCGGCGACCAAGGAACTGGGCGATGTGGTGATGTTCGACATCGCCGACGGCGTTCCCCAGGGCAAATCGCTGGATATCGCCGAAAGCGGCTCGATATCGCGGTTCGACGCGACCCTGCGCGGTACCACGGATTACGCCGATATCAACGGTGCCGATGTCTGCATCGTCACCGCCGGCGTTGCCCGTAAACCGGGGATGAGCCGGGATGATCTGCTGGGGATCAACCTGAAGGTCATGAAATCGGTCGGCGAGGGGATCGCGCAACACGCGCCCAACGCCTTTGTCATCTGCATCACCAACCCGCTTGATGCGATGGTCTGGGCGTTGCAGCAGTTTTCGGGCCTTCCCGCGAACAAGGTCTGCGGCATGGCCGGCGTTCTGGACAGTGGCCGTTTCCGGCATTTCCTGTCCCAGGAATTCGGCGTCTCGATGCGCGACGTATCCGCCTTTGTTCTGGGCGGTCACGGCGACACGATGGTCCCCTTGACCCGGTATTCGACCGTCGGGGGCATCACCCTGCCGGACTTGGTTGAAATGGGCTGGACCAGTCAGGAAAAACTGGACGCCATCGTGCAACGCACCCGCGACGGCGGGGCCGAGATCGTGGGCCTGCTCAAAACCGGCTCGGCGTTTTATGCGCCCGCCGCCTCCGCCATCGAAATGGCCGAGGCGTACCTGAAGGACCAAAAGCGCGTGCTGCCATGCGCTGCGAATGTCGACGGGGCGTATGGTCTGACCAACACCTATGTTGGCGTGCCCACCGTGATCGGCGCGGACGGAATCGAAAAGGTGATCGAGATTCGCATGAACAAGGACGAAAGGGCCATGTTCGACAAATCCGTGAGCGCGGTTCAGGATCTGGTCGCCGCCTGCAAGGAAATTGACGCGACGCTCGCCTGAGACCGGCGCGAAACCAACCGGAGAGCCGCCGCTTTGGTCGTCGTACTGCCCAAATACGGCATCGCCTATTTCCCGATGCGCAAGGTCGCTTCGACCAGCGTCAAGGACGCGTTGCGCCGGATTTGCGATGCGCCGGGCGAATATCAGGCCACGTTCGGCGTGCCGATGTCCGCGCGCCAGCGGCGTCTGGCGCAGGGGCATTTCAAATTCACCATCGTGCGCGACCCCATCGCGCGGATATTGTCGTGTTACGGCAATCGGGTCGTCCATCACCGCGACCTGTCGGTGACATTGCTTGACCGGACCGCCGCGCGCCTGTTCGGTCGCAGCCCGGAACCCGGCATCGATGAATTCTGCCGGTATCTGCGCACTTATCGGGCGCTCAATGACAAGATTCGCCGCCATACCCGGCCGCAATATGTGTCGCTTGGGGAAGATCTGGGGTTTTTTGACGCGGTCTACACGATTTCGGAACTCGACACATTGGCCAGCGACCTGACCACGCGAACCGGGCGCGACATTGGTTTCGACCGCCTGCAAACTGCGGGGCCCAAATTTTCCGCCGCCGATCTTTCACCGGCGGCCCGGCGGTCGTTGCTGGAATTCACGCGGCGCGATTATGACCTGCTCGGCGATTTTTTCCGCCCACCCGAATCCGCCGGATGACCGCGAACTCCGGACGATCGGGCGAAGATAGGGCCGAAGAATTTTAACCTGTGATCACATAATTTTAACCTGTGATCACAAAAGTCGCGGTATCGATCAATATCGGGTGAAATCCTGCCGGCGCACTATTGGGTCGGCCATGGGTATGCGATGAAGCTTTCGAAAGCGGAAACGGGATTCTTTTCATGAACATTCACGAATATCAGGCCAAGGGTTTGCTGCGCGAATATGGTGCTCCGGTGTCGGACGGCCGGGTGGTCCTGCGTCCCGACGAAGCCAAGACCATGGCCGGCGAAATGGACGGGCCTTTATGGGTCGTCAAGGCGCAGATCCATGCCGGCGGTCGCGGCAAGGGCAAATTCAAAGAGTCCGAGGCCGGGGATGCCGGCGGTGTCCGTCTGGCCAGATCGACCGGCGAAGCCGCCGCCGAAGCCGAAAAAATGCTGGGCCGCACCCTGATCACCCATCAGACCGGCCCCAAAGGCAAGCAGGTGAACCGTGTCTATATCGAAGACGGGTCGGGCATCGAGACCGAGCTGTATCTTGCCCTGCTGGTTGACCGTCTGACCTCGCGTATCGCATTCGTCTGCTCGACCGAGGGCGGGATGGATATCGAGGAGGTCGCGGCCAATACTCCGGACAGGATCCTCAGCTTTTCCATCGATCCGGCATCGGGGTTTTCGGGCTTTCACGGGCGTCGCATCGCCTTTGCGCTGGGGCTGGAAGGCAACCAGGTCAAGCAATGCGTGCGGCTGGTGGGAACGCTCTACCGGATGTTCATCGACCGCGATATGGAGATGCTGGAAATCAACCCGCTGATCGTCAGCGACAAGGGCGATCTGAAGTGCCTCGACGCCAAGATGGGGTTTGACAGCAACGCGCTGTACCGTCAGCCGGAAATTCTGGCGCTCAGGGACGAAACCGAAGAAGACCCCAAGGAACTCGCCGCGTCCAAACACGACCTCAACTATATCGCGCTGGATGGTGAAATCGGCTGCATGGTCAACGGCGCGGGTCTGGCGATGGCGACGATGGACATCATCAAGCTTTATGGAAGCGAACCCGCCAACTTCCTCGATGTCGGCGGCGGCGCGACCAAGGAAAAGGTGACCGAAGCGTTCAAGATCATCACCTCCGACCCGCAGGTAAAGGGCATCCTCGTCAATATTTTCGGCGGCATCATGCGCTGCGACGTCATCGCAGATGGCGTGGTCGCGGCGGTGAAAGAGGTTGGCCTGAAAGTGCCGCTTGTGGTGCGGCTGGAGGGGACGAATGTGGCAAAGGGCAAGGAAATCCTGAACAATTCGGGTCTGGACGTGATCGCGGCGGATGATCTGGGCGACGCTGCGGCGAAGATTGTTAAGGCGGTGAAGGGGTGAGTCAGGGCGCGTGCCGGTCACGCGCCGCAACCGGGAAACGGTGCGTGCCCGGCACGCACCCGGCAGGACGGAAACACCGGAATGTTGATGTATGAACGCGAAATTGCCCACGTTCCGGGCCAGAACCCGCCACTTCCGGGCGGCGGCGTGATTTCGCCCGCGTCAGGCGACCTCCCCCTCCAAATCCGGTCGCTCCAACGGCACAATCGCCTCCAGCGCCGCCAGCCGTTTTTTGTCGGCATGGAGGCAGGACATATCGTAACTGGACCGAATGTTCATCCAGAACTCTGGCGACGTTCCGAAATACTTGCCCAAACGAAATGCGGTATCAGCGGTCAGCGCGGTTTTTTCACTCGCCAGCCGTTCAATCCGCGTGCGCGGCACGTTCAGAGCCTTGGCAAGTTTCCCGGCACTCAATTCCAGCGGCCCCAGAAAATCCTCGCGAAGGATTTCGCCGGGATGGACCGGGGGGGTTACGATAAGCATAGTGCGTTCTCCTTAGTGATACTCGACAATTTCCACTTCCTCTGCATTGTTTCGGACCCACCTGAAACATATCCGCCACTGGCGGTTGATACGGATCGAATGCCAGCCGGTCCGATCACCTTTCAACGCCTCCAGCCGGTTCGACGGCGGGGACCGCAATTCTTCGATGGCAACCGCCGCATCAAGCGCAATCAGTCTACGCTGCGCCGCGCGAACGATATCCGCCGGAAACCGTTGGGGAACCTCGCCATCCAGCACAACCCAAACCCTCTTGTCACGCGCTGTCTTAATCATCGTTGCGATGTATCACACCATGATACATCGGTCAATCAAATTTGTATCATCCCGCGATACAAACCGACAGAGCGATACGGCGCATGATCATCTCGCACCGTCATAAATTCATCTACCTGCGCACCGAAAAAACCGCGAGCACGTCCTTGACCGATGCGCTCAGCAAAATCGTGGCGCAAGACGATGAGGTGGTGAAATCCTTCAGCGGGAAATGGGTCGATGCGTTGCCGTTTCATCCCGGCAAGCTAAAGCGCCTGTTTCCCGGCATCTTCGGCCTTCACCCCCATGCCAGCGCGCGACACGTCCGGCAGATCGTGGGCGCGAAGATCTTTGACAGCTACTTCAAGTTCACGGTCGAAAGGAACCCATGGGAACGGCAGGTATCGCTATACCACCACCGTGAATTCAAACGCAAAAACCAGAACCCGGATTTTGACCGCGACATGCGGTCGCCGGGCTACCGGTTTTCGCATCACACCCGTTTGCACAACTGGGACATCTACGCCATCGACGGAAAGGTCGTGACCGATCAGGTGCTTGCATATGAAACCCTCGCCCGGGACCTTCCGGCGGTGACCCGGAAACTCGGGATCGGGTCCGGGATCGAACTGCCGCGCCGCAACGTCGGCTATGGCGGCAAGCGCGCGCATTATTCCACCTACTACAGCGATGAAACCCGATCGCTGATCGAACGCTGGTACCGACGCGAAATCGCAACCTTCGGATACGAATTCGACGATCAACGCGGCCCTGCGGCCGCCCCGAAAAACTGAACGAAAGAGAACACAAATGGCCGTACTAGTCGACGAAAACACCCGCGTAATCTGTCAGGGCCTGACCGGTTCACAAGGCACGTTCCATTCCGAACAGGCCATTGAATACGGCACCAAAATGGTAGGCGGTGTGACCCCCGGCAAGGGCGGGCAGGAACATATCGGCCTGCCGATATTTGATACCGTCGCCGAAGCCCGCCACGCCACCAGCGCCAATGCGACCGCGATCTATGTGCCGCCGCCCTTTGCCGCGGACGCGATTCTGGAGGCGATCGACGCGGAAATGGAACTGATCGTCTGCATCACCGAGGGAATTCCGGTCTTGGACATGATGCGGGTCAAGCGCGCCCTTGATGGCGCGCCCAGCCGCCTGATCGGCCCGAACTGCCCCGGCGTGATCACACCCGGTGCCTGCAAGATCGGGATCATGCCCGGGCACATCCACAAACGAGGCTCGGTCGGTGTGGTCAGCCGCTCGGGCACCCTGACCTACGAGGCGGTTGGCCAGACCACCGCCATCGGGCTGGGTCAATCGACCTGCATCGGCATCGGCGGTGACCCGATCAAGGGGACGGAACATATCGACGCGCTCGAATTGCTGCTTGGCGACGATGAAACCCAATCGATCATCATGATCGGTGAAATCGGCGGTTCCGCAGAAGAGGACGCCGCGCAATTCCTGATCGATCAGGCCAAACGCGGGCGCAGGAAACCGACGGCAGGTTTCATCGCCGGGCGCACCGCGCCGCCGGGTCGCCGTATGGGCCACGCGGGCGCGATCGTGGCGGGCGGCAAAGGCGGCGCCGAAGACAAGATCGAAGCGATGCGAGCCGCCGGCATCGTGGTCGCCGAAAGCCCGGCCGGTCTGGGCGAGGCGGTTCTGGAAGCGATTGGCTGAAGTAACGATGGTTCTGGTCTCGCATACCCACAAGTTCATCTTTCTGAAAACCAGAAAGACCGCCAGCACCAGCGTTGAAATGCTGCTGGAACCTCTGTGTGCGCCACCGAACCATGTCGTGACCGAAGGAACCGAAGCGTTGGAAACGGATCACGGGATCATCGGCACAAGGCTGGTGCCGCCCGGAAAACGGAACGCCTTGTCCAGACGTTGGTACAACCACATGACCGCGCCGGAAATAAGCAGCGCCCTTGGGCCGGAACGCTTTAATGACTACCTGAAAATTACCACGGTGCGAAATCCGTTCGACCGGCTGGTTTCCGAATTCATGTACAAGAACGCGCGGCGAAAGCGTCGCCCGATCGGCGCGCTGATCGACCGGCTGGTACGAAAACCATCGGGCAAAGACGCGAATATCCGCAAATTCCGCAAATGGCTGCGTCGGGGGGGCTGGAAATCGGACTACGACATCCTGCATGTCGGCGGCCGTTTCGTGCCCGACATTCTGATCCGGTTCGAGAATCTGGCAGCCGACCTTCGCACATTGTCCGACCGGCTGGGCGTCAACCTTCATGCCGACATGTTGCCGGTCACGAAACCCGGACCGGCCCCGGGCAAGCGCACTGCGCCGCACGAATTCTTTGGCCCGCGGGAAGTCGGGTTTCTGCGCACCAACGAAAGCTGGATTTTCAAGGAAACCGACTATCCGGACCACCCCACAGAGTACGAGGTATCGCCATGACCGAACAATCCTCGAACGACCAGTTCAACGCCTCGTCGTTCCTGCAAGGCCACAACGCCGAATATGTCGAGGCGCTTTATGCCCGCTATGCCGATGATCCGAACGCGGTCGACGAAAGTTGGCGCGAATGGTTCCGCGCGCTTGGCGATTCCGACGAGGATGCAAGGCACAACGCCCACGGCCCTGCCTGGCAACGCTCCGACTGGCCGCCGGCGCCTACCGACGATCTGACCGCGGCGCTTGACGGGCAATGGCCGGCCGACCCGGAAAAGGCCGCAGAAAAAATAGGCGACAAGGCGCGCAGCAAGGGTGTCGAGCTGACCAACGAACAGGTGCAGCGTGCCGTTCTGGACAGTTTGCGCGCGCTGATGCTGATCCGCGCCTATCGGATCATGGGCCATCTGGCCGCCAATCTGGACCCGCTTGGCCTGCGCGAACCCAGCCACCGCCGCGAACTGGAACCGTCGAATTACGGGTTCACCGAATCCGACATGGACCGGCCGATCTTCCTGGACAACGTGCTGGGGCTGGAACTGGCCTCGATGCGCGAGATTCTGGCGCTGGTGAAACGCACCTATTGCGGCACCTTCACGGTGCAGTACATGCACATTTCGGACCGCGAGGAATCCGCCTGGCTGAAAGAGCGGATCGAAGGCTACGGCAAGGAAATCCAGTTCACCCGCTCGGGTCGCAAGATGATCCTGAACCGTCTGGTCGAGGCCGAAGGCTTCGAGAAATTCCTGCACGTCAAATACATGGGCACCAAACGTTTCGGGCTGGACGGCGGCGAGTCCGTGATCCCGGCCATGGAACAGATCATCAAACGCGGCGGCACTTTGGGGGTCGAGGAAATCATCATCGGCATGCCCCATCGCGGGCGGCTTTCGGTGTTGGCCAACGTGATGGAAAAACCTTATCGCGCGATTTTCAACGAATTTCAGGGCGGGTCGTTCAAGCCCACGGATGTCGAAGGTTCCGGCGATGTGAAATACCACCTTGGTGCCTCGTCCGACCGTGAATTTGACGGCAATTCTGTGCATCTCAGCCTGACGGCGAATCCCAGCCATCTGGAGGCGGTCAATCCCGTAGTGCTGGGCAAGGTCCGCGCCAAGCAGTTCCAGAAAAACGATACCGACCGCACCAAGGTTCTGCCGGTGCTGCTGCACGGCGATGCGGCCTTTGCCGGGCAGGGCGTGATTGCGGAATGTTTCGGCCTGTCGGGGCTGGTCGGCCACAAGACCGGCGGCACCATGCACATCATCGTCAACAACCAGATCGGTTTCACCACCGCGCCGCATTTCAGTCGCTCGTCGCCCTATCCCACCGATATCGCCCTGATGGTCGAAGCGCCGATTTTCCACGTCAACGGCGACGATCCCGAGGCCGTGGTCCACGCCGCGCGCGTCGCCACCGAGTTTCGGCAGAAATTCCACAAGGACGTCGTGGTCGACATTTTCTGCTATCGCCGCTTTGGCCACAACGAGGGGGACGAGCCGATGTTCACCAATCCCCTGATGTACACCAGAATCAAGACCCACAAATCGACCTTGCAGCTTTATACCGAGCGGTTGGTGGCCGACGGCCTGATCCCCGAGGGCGAGATCGAGGATATGAAAGCCGCGTTTCAGGCCCGCCTGAACGAAGAGTTCGAGGCCGGCAAGGAATATCGCCCCAACAAGGCCGACTGGCTGGATGGCCGCTGGTCGCATCTGGACAAGCAGATGGGGGATTACCAGCGTGGGCAGACCTCGGTCAAACCCGAAATCCTGCACGAAGTCGGGGCCGCGCTGACCCGCCTTCCCGATCATTTCACCCCGCACCGCACCATCACGCGCCTGCTGGAATCCAAACGCGAAATGCTGGAAACCGGCAAGGGAATCGACTGGGCGACCGCCGAGGCGCTGGCCTTTGGCTCGCTGATGCTCGAGGGTTATCCAGTCCGTCTTTCCGGGCAGGACAGCACGCGCGGCACCTTCAGCCACCGCCATGCCGGGTTGATCGACCAGGTGACCGAAAAGCGCTACCTGCCGCTCAACGCCATCCGCGAAAATCAGGTCAAGTTCTTCGTCATCGATTCGATGCTCAGCGAATATGCGGTGCTGGGTTTTGAATACGGCTATTCGCTGGCCGAACCCAACGGCCTGACCTTGTGGGAGGCCCAGTTCGGTGATTTCGCCAATGGCGCGCAGATCATGATCGATCAGTTCATCTCGTCGGGCGAACGCAAATGGCTGCGCATGTCCGGCCTCGTGTTGCTGCTGCCGCACGGATACGAAGGGCAGGGGCCGGAACACTCGTCCGCGCGACTGGAACGTTTCCTGCAAATGTCGGCCGAAGACAACTGGATCGTCGCCAATTGCACGACACCGGCGAACTATTTCCACATCCTGCGGCGGCAAATGCACCGGACATTCCGAAAACCCCTGATCATGATGACTCCGAAATCCCTGCTCAGGCACAAATTCGCCATCAGCGATATCGAGGATCTGGCGACCGGTTCCTCGTTCCACCGCGTGCTGTGGGATGACGCCCAAAAAGGCCACTCTGATCTGGACCTGAAACCGGATGCGGAAATCAAACGCGTGGTGCTGTGTTCCGGCAAGGTCTATTTCGACCTGCTGAAACGCCGCGATTCCGAAAACATGACCGATGTCTACCTGATGCGGCTCGAACAATTCTATCCGTTCCCCGCGATGTCGATGTCCAAGGAACTCAGCCGGTTCAAAGAAGCCGAAATCGTCTGGTGTCAGGAAGAACCGAAAAACCAGGGCGGCTGGTCCTTTGTAGAGCCGAATGTCGAATGGATTCTCGCCCGGATCGAGGCGCACAGCCAACGCCCGCTTTATGCCGGGCGTCCGGCGGCGGCTTCACCGGCGACCGGCCTCGCATCGCAACATAAGCAACAACAAGAAGCGCTCGTTGAAAACGCGCTTGGCATTGAAGGAGAGTAACCCGATGTCCATTGAACTCCGCGTGCCCACTCTGGGCGAAAGCGTCACCGAAGCCACCATCGCCACCTGGTTCAAGAAACCCGGCGACGCCGTGGCGGTCGACGAAATGCTGTGCGAATTGGAAACCGACAAGGTGACGGTCGAAGTGCCCTCGCCGGTTGCGGGGGCGCTGGGTGCCATCATCGCCAATGCGGGTGAAACCGTCGGCGTCGATGCCCTGCTTGCCACCATCGATGAAGGTGCGGCCGCCACACCGGCCACATCCGCACCATCGCCGGAACCGGCTACAGCCGAACCCGTCGCTTCGGGTACCAGTGTCAATCACGGTGGTAAAAAGGGCGAAGACGCGCCCGCCGCCAAAAAGATGATGGCCGAGGCCGGGATTGCCCCGGATCAGGTCACGGGCACCGGCCGTGACGGGCGCGTGATGAAGGAAGACGTGCAAAAGGCAATGACGGCGGCGCCTGCAAGGCCGGAACCGGCGGCCCCCGCACCTGCGCCGCGTGCACCGGTCGCCGCCCAGGACGCCCCGCGCGAGGAACGGGTCAAGATGACCCGCCTGCGCCAGACCATCGCACGGCGTCTGAAAGACAGCCAGAACACGGCGGCGATGCTGACCACCTATAACGAGGTCGACATGTCGGCCGTCATGGGTTTGCGCAATGAATACAAAGAGTTGTTTCAGAAAAAGCATGGCGTCAAGCTGGGGTTCATGTCGTTTTTCGTGCGCGCCTGCTGTCACGCGCTGAACGAAGTCCCCGACGTGAATGCCGAGGTGGACGGGACCGATGTCGTCTACAAGAACTTCGTCCATATGGGCGTTGCGGTCGGCACGCCCAGCGGTCTGGTCGTCCCGGTCGTGCGCGACGCCGACGCGATGGGGTTCGCCGCGATCGAGAAGAAGATCAACGAACTGGGCGCACGGGCACGCGACGGCAAGCTGTCGATGGCCGAGATGCAGGGCGGCACCTTCACCATCTCGAACGGCGGCGTTTACGGTTCGCTGATGTCCTCGCCCATCCTCAACCCACCGCAATCGGGCATTCTGGGGATGCACAAGATACAGGACCGCCCGGTGGTGGTGGACGGCGAGATTGTCGTGCGACCGATGATGTATCTGGCGCTTTCCTACGACCACCGGATCGTCGACGGCAAAGGTGCCGTGACGTTCCTCGTGCGTGTCAAGGAAGCGCTCGAAGACCCGCGGCGATTGCTGATGGATTTGTGAGATGCAAGCGCTGCCCGCACCGCATGGCGACCGGGCGAGGTGACGGCAATGGCCTATCGCGATCCCGAAACCCTGACCTGCCCGTCCTGCAACCGGAGCGGGGAACTGGTCTGGGTCATCGGCGAAGGCCCGAACACGAA
>Ga0114932_10003763_pt1 | contig 14608 bp, 12 predicted proteins | sample 2SBtaG_2_FD_87286 | JGI IMG/M metagenome (GOLD analysis project Ga0114932, IMG submission 87286) | Deep subsurface microbial communities from Kolumbo volcano to uncover new lineages of life (NeLLi) - 2SBTROV12_ACTIVE470 metaG | ecosystem: Environmental > Aquatic > Marine > Volcanic ...
TATGAAACAATATTTAGAATTGATGCGTCATGTCAAAGAGAATGGCACTAAAAAAGAAGATAGAACAGGCACAGGCACAATCAGTGTTTTTGGCTATCAGATGCGTTTTAATCTTCAAGAAGGCTTTCCTTTAGTAACCACTAAAAAGTGTCACTTGCGTTCAATTATTCATGAGTTACTTTGGTTTTTGAATGGTGAAACAAATATCAAATACTTAAAAGACAACGGCGTAAGTATTTGGGATGGTTGGGCAACACAAGAAGGCGAGCTCGGTCCTGTGTATGGTGCGCAATGGCGTTCATGGACTGGCCCAAATGGTGAAGTAGTCGACCAGATTAAAGAGCTGATAGAGCAAATTAAAACAAACCCAGATTCGCGTCGTTTAATAGTAAGTGCTTGGAACCCGGCGTTACTGCCTGATACTCAGTACTCACCAAGTGAAAATGCGGCTATGGGTAAGCAAGCACTACCGCCATGCCATACGCTATTCCAATTTTATGTATTAGACGGCAAGCTGTCTTGCCAGCTTTATCAACGCAGTGCTGATATTTTCTTAGGTGTGCCATTTAATATCGCAAGCTATGCGCTGTTAACTATGATGATTGCCCAGGTATGTGACTTAGAAGTTGGTGACTTTATCCACACTTTCGGTGATGCTCACTTATACCTTAATCATTTAGAGCAGGTAGATGAGCAACTAAGCCGTAAGCCTTTCTCTAAACCGACAATGAAGATTAACTCGGAAGTGAAAGATATTTTTGACTTCAAGTTTGATGACTTCGAGCTTGTTGACTACCAAGCTCATCCGCATATCAAAGCACCAGTTGCTATCTAAAAGAATAAAGCTAGGGTTACAATACCCTAGCTTTATTTTTAAAACCTTTAAAAATCTCAAAGTCAAATATAAAAACTTCCTATTTATAAAATTAAAATAAATATTTTTATTATTATCTTTAAAAAATATTTTCAATAAATTGCAATAATGATTGCGGCTAATTAATTTGAATTTTTCTTTATTAAATTTTTGTAAATATTATTTTGATTTCCATTTTTCTTTATCTTAGATTTCTTATTCTTCTTTTTAAATGCCAACTTGTAAATATTTCATGGTATTTAAAATCCCCATTTATTTCAAAGGTATGGAGCTAGTTTTTACGCTTTTTATGTTTTTTTTAAAGTTTTATTTAAATCTTAGTTTGACGTTTTTATTACATGGTCCTACCTTTTAATTATTCAAAAATTGATTTTTCAAATTGTTGATTTATTCTCATTTTTATAGTTATTTATTACTTTCGTTAAAAGTGAGTTTTTTATAGATGGATTTTCTTTGCTCGTTATATTTTTGCGAGCCTAGAAGAAGGGAGGCATGTTTTAGTCAGATTAGAATGAAACTAAAACTAGCCAAATTAAACGCTATTAAATAAGGATAGCACTTAACTGTTCCGAGTCTGCCAGAAAACTCGGATATACGGAGTATATACTATGCGCGAATTAAATATGAAAGAAGTTAAACAAGTAAGTGGTGGAGACGCACTAGAAGGTTTTAACTGGGGAGCTGCTTTAGGGACCGTTGGTGGTGCAGTAATGACTGGATCATCAATTGGGGCAACTCGAGGCGGCATCATAGGGGGAGCTTTGGGTTTTTCTTTTGGTTTAGGCTGGGGTATTGGTTCGGCAATATATAAACAAATAATTAGGTAAATTTAAAAGTGGGCTGCTTTAATAAGTAGTCCAATCATAGGAGTTTGTAGAATGAAACAAAAAACACTTGTTAGAATCGCTTGCTTTACTTCATTTTTAAATCTTTTCTTAGGATTTTATTTTTATTCCGTTAATTTAAATCTTTCAATAATACTATTCTCAGGTAGTGTTTTTTCGTTGTTTATAATGGAAAATCCAAAGTTATTTTTGTGTAAAAATGTAAAAGAGTTAGACGAGCTTATTCCTCAAGCTAAGAGTAAAGAATATCTATTTTTACCTATTTCTATTTGTGCGTTAATGTTTTTGGTTGAATTATATTGTCTGATAATCTGATTGCTAAATTTTAAATGCTAGCCATTTATTTTCATATTTTTATATTAAAATTTTTCTAAAATGTATCGCTAATATAGATCTAATCATATTAAAATGCAGTAGAAGAAAGATTTTACTTTGTGTAAATTTAGTTTTGTCAATCTAATAATAAATCAAAAGAGAATATCTTTTAATAAGGCAATAATTGATATTTTAGTTGGTTTTTATAGTGAAGGTGGAGGGTTACTTTTATAGACGTTTTTTTATTTATGTCTATATTTTTATTTTCGTTTTATTCTATATTTACCAGATTGATAATTTATTATTTCAGCCCATAAGTGTTTAGAATTCTTAAGTTTTAACCTCTTTTAAATTATTTAAATCTTTTTGATAGTGTTATTGAAAAAATTACTGAGAAAGTGATCTTATAGAATAGAACTCTACACTTTTTATTCTTTTTTGTTTACTTTTACTGGTGAAAAGAAAAAATGAAATTTAGTGTGCCATGGCTCAGTATCGGTTGGCACACTTTCATTCATATCTCAATACGACGTGGCTCTTGAAGATTTACATCACTTATCGCACTGTCTAGAATCCGATGCTTCATCGCTGTAAAATAGTAAATGTTTTTACTCGTTTGTTGTTTGATTAGAAGAGGTATCATGCTTAGGCACATTGCTTTATTTTTTATTTTTTGTGTTTTAGTTGCTTGTACAAGCCCTCACAACGAATCTATTTCAATAACTCAATCAAACAAAAGTACAGCTGATGATGCCTTTTTAATGGAGCTTCAGAATAACAAAGAAGAATTAAAGCGCTTGGTCTCTATGGAACAAGATCTTAAAATCTTAATAGCTGCATTATCTGAACAAAGTGATTTACAAAGCCTTCCAGCCTCTTTGCGAAGTAAACCAAAAATTGAACAACACAAAACAGATAAAAACCTTTATTCAAAAACTTCAGACACAAAAAAATTGCATGGATATAAGCTTAGTTTACAACCGGTATTCAGTGAAAGCAGTGCTCAAGTGCAACTTAACAAGGTTTATACACATCTACCTAAATTAGATACTCTTTTAACTAGCACAATATTAAAACTAACCCATAGGTCACAAAGTAGATTTGTGCCTACTTTAAAGACTGTAAAAAACAGAGATGATGCAAATAAGCTCTGTGCCTTTATTAATAACATTGGCGTATTGTGCACAGTTGAAGAAAATAGATAATAAACTAAAGTACTACATTTAGAATTATAGCTCTTTTCTGTTATATTGATTCTTCTCAAGAAGCAATTACTACTTTCTTGATGGTTATCAAAGAGTTTAAAGGAAAACGAAAACTCATTAGATTAACAGGGCGCTTATTAGCATTTAATTAAGGACACGGTTATGACAAAAAATTTTATCGCTCTTTCATTAGGGTTATCTCTTTCATTTTTCACTATCTCATCGTTCGCAAGCACACAGACTCAAAATGTTGATGCAAAAGTAACCGTTCAAAACACGTTTAAGCTCGAAGTAAAGCAGACATTAGATTTTGGCACAGTGAGAGCCGTCTCTAAAGCGTCAACCACTGCGGCACTGAGTGTTCCAGCCAATCCTAATTTGCAAATATCAACAACGGCTGCTGGCGGGTCTGATCCGGCTATTATGGATATTTTAGATTCAGCATCGGCGCAGCCAGCCCAACTTACAATTGCTGAAGCTACTAAATACACACCGTTAACGATTGAGTTGCCAGATGTAGGTACAACCCCAGTTGAGCTTGCTACAACGGGACCTGGTACTACTCCTGTTTTTAAGATCACTGCGTTCACGCTTTATGCAACAATAGGCCAAAACGCCAACCAAGACATTGCGATTACAACAAACCAAGGCACAATCACCACAGATGGTTCTGGTAATGCAGAGTTTAACCTAGGTGCGACTCTGACGACTGATGACATAGATGGTGAATATGTTGACGGAGATTACACAGGTACTGTCTCTGTTACCGTAAGTTATTAAATTAGAGTCAGTCATTGATTAAAGGTATATTAATATTTTCTTTAGTGAGCACATCAGCATTTGCAGATGTGCTTGAATCGCTTGATTTTGGCACCATAGTTGTCGCACGAAATGACAGAGTGAGTACCCTTAAACTGCCAACAAACAGCGCAATATCATCAACCAATGACATTCATATTATGGAAAGAGGGCATCCTGCTAGGCTTTTCTTTGAAGCATTACCGGCGAACACTTTAATAAACTTTAGCAGCTCCAGTATAAATGAAGAATTAAGTGATAATTCATCAACATTTATTATTAACCAATTACTTTTCAAGCCAACTGCTCAAACAAACGCTTATGGTGAGATTGAGCTGGTTGTCGGCGCAATTTTACAAACCTCCGGAGACGGAGCTGTATATAACGATGGAGAATATCAAGGCTCTGTCAGTATTGAACTCTCATACTAACTTTCTCGATTTTAAGGCTACCACCTTGTTTAGATACCTTTATGTTTTACTTATATTTTTAGGATGCCTCTCTTCTACATTCACTGCGAGTGCAAATATCTTGATTTCGCCCACTAGAGTTGCTTTTGAAGAAAGGCAAAGAGCAGAGCGATTAATTGTGGTGAATAACTCAGATAAAGTGCAGAGCTATCGATTATCTTGGCAAGAAAGAGCTGCTCTGCCAGAGGGGGGGTATAAAAACTTAGAAGGTACGCATGATAAATCACTGAGTTCAATGGTTAGAATGAGCCCGAGTCAAATACGCTTAGCACCAGGCCAAAAACAAATTATTAAACTGTCGGTGAGACGAACGAAAACGCTCGTTTCAGGAGAATACCGCTCTCACTTATTATTGAGTGCCTTAGCTGAAGAGCAGACATCCTCGGCTGCAAAAGGCATTAATATAGATATACAAGTAAATTATTCATTACCAATTATCTTACGAGTCGACAGAGAAACGCCCGTTGTTTCATTAACAGGGCTTGATCTTAAGCGAGCAGAAAAGAACGATACACTTAAAATCTCAATGGCGAAGCAAGGTCAATTTAGCAGTTTTGGTAGGGTCGAGGCTTTTTTTTCACCTAGGGGAAAAACTGAAAAGCAGCGGATAGGTATTATAGAAAATTACAGTATCCATTCAGAGCTTGAGCGGGCTTTATTACCAATGACACTCCTTGATGGATATCGTTTATCTGGTGCTGGCAAACTTACGCTTAAGTACTCAGGACAAAAAGAATATCAGGGAGAGGTATTTTTCGAACAGCAAATTGATATTAACTAATCATCATTTCTTTCGTGCGCTTTTATTTGCCTTATCTCAGTATCCTGTTATTGGCTTCTTCTGTTATATCAGTTGAGGCCTCGACTGATGTACGCTCAGTGATCAAGTTGCTGAGCTCTATACAAAATACCTTATCGGATGCAAAGAACACCAAGACAAGCAAACAAATAGATGCCCAATCAGGAGAGCATATCCCTGTCGGTGAAGTGCTGTTTTTATCAGCAAATTTAAACCAAAACTATATTGGCGAGCTAACGGCGATTAAAAACCCGCATGCGTATTATGTTGAGCTAGAGAGCTTTATAGATTTATTTTCTCTGCCAATATCTTATACAAACAATAAAGCTGAAGGCTGGTTTAAAGATCCTGATAATCGTTTTTTACTTGACGCTGAATCATATCAATTAGTCCTTAATAGTGAAAAGCAACAGCTTGGGCAGACCGCACTGTTGTTTGAGGGTGGGTCACTTTATGTTGATATTCGCCAGTTACAAACATGGTTTGATTTTGAATTAAGCACAGACTATGTTCAGCAGTCTTTAACAATCCAAGGTAAAGGCTATTTTCCTGTTGAACAAGCACTAGCCAGACAAGCTCAGCAAATTAACACTATGTCTTCGCAAGGTGGTGCTTTATTTCCAGAGGTTGAAAGCAGTTACCAAGCCTTATCTACTCCTTTATTCGATTTAAATACCCGCTACAGATTTTCTGATATTGATCATTTATTAAGTTATGCACTGACGGGGTCAAACGAATTAGCTTATTTACGGTCGGAATATTTCTTATCTGGAGAGAGCGGAGATCTACTTCAAGACTCAAGGCTTACCTTTAGTCGTCAATCTCCCCAAGGTGCACTGTTTGGCTTGAATGCTAGTGAGATTAAGTTTGGTGATATTCAACCTATTTTATTTGGCGAGCGCGCAATTGGTAGTTTATCGCAAGGGGTTAGCTTAACTAATGCTCCGCTGCTAGCTAAAACGAGCTCAGGGCGTGTGTCAATTAATGGAGTTGCAGACGATGGCTGGGACATAGAGCTGTATCAGAATGGCATTTTGATAGATCAAAAGCTCGATATTCAGGCTGGCGTGTTTTTTTTCGATAACATTGAACTCTTGTTCGGTGAGAATATTTTTGAAATCGTCAAATATGGCGCAGAAGGTCAAATTGAAAAATACACTGAGCGCTATTTCAGTGAGGGTGTCGAAGAGGTAGGGCAAAGCACCTATGCTATTTCAATCAATAGAGATGGCAAGCGTGTTTTAAGTGATACACAAAATGGTTTTGATGTTGGTGAAGTCAGGCTCTCAGGTCGTTTTGAGAATGTTTTCTCAAATCAATTAAGTGCCTATGTCGGGGCTTCAAGATTTACCGAAGAGGCTAAAGCAACTCAGGAATTCGCGTCAGGGTTAAGTTATAAACCTAATGGAAGGATGTTGTTCAATTTGTCACATCAAGGTCGTAACTCTGAAAATTATTTGAGTGAAGCCACAGCTAGGTTGTTAGTATTAGAGCAACGTCTTAGATTCGCATTAAGCAGAGAACGTTTTTCTGAAGTCGCTGTGAATACGCTTAAAGCAACTTTGGCTGGTGATATTTATAAAAAAAAGCGCACACGATTAAACTATTTAACTAGTCTTGAAGTGACAAATACGAATGGAATACGCGCATCTCGGTTGAGTCATGATCTTAACTATCGCTTTTCAAAATACGCTTTGGGCAATCAACTTGACTGGTATTGGCAGGGTACAGATGAGTATGGCTCTGGGAACTTAAACTTTAAAGCTAATTTAAGACGTTCATATGTCAGGTTTAACCTTGGTTATTATATTTACCCAGAGTTGAAAGTAAGTAATTACTCAGCTGACTTTATTCGCAACTTCAATAATACCTTAAGAGGGCAACTCAGGTTTAAGCGTGCCTTTGATTCAGGCCTCGAAAGCACCGAGCTTGGGCTTAACTTCTCTTTTGATGACTTTATTTTAAACACGTCAGCGCAATATGACAGTGATGACGATTGGCAGCTACAACTGTCTACTAGGTTTAGCTTTGGTTATAACCAAATGAATAAACAGTTTTTTGGCTCTAAGCAAAGGCTCTCAGATAAAGGCACCATTATTGTTAGAGTTTTCTTTGATGAAAATGACAATGGCATCTTTGATGACTCAGAAACGCCTTTAGAAAATGTCACAGTAAGAGCCATACAGTCGTATCGAAAAGCAAAAACAGATGAGCGGGGCGTGGCTGTTTTAGCTGGTGTTATGGCAAATCGTCGCACTGATATTGAAGTCGTCGAAACCAGTTTTTCAGATCCTTTCATGTTGCCAGCTAATGAAGGTTATTCACTTACACCCAGGGCTGGGGCAATGGAGTCATTAGATATTCCTGTCGTTTATTCCGGTGAAATTGAAGGTGTTCTATACCATGAGAATGGCAAACCGATTGTGCACACTAAGCTGCAATTAAAAGATAAGCATAAAGCAGTCGTGGCTGAAACGATATCTGAGTTTGATGGCTATTACTTGTTTACAGATCTTAGGCCAGGAGAGTACGACATCTTTGTTGATGAACATAAGTTAGAAACAAAGCAGCTAGGGTATAACACGCAAGCAAAAGTGACATTGTCACCTCGTGGCGATGTTCTTTCTGACGTTAATATTCAGCTCAAAAATTTACAGCGCTATTCAGGTTATGTTGCAGTCGTTGGTCAGTTCAATAATTTAGATATTTTGAAGGCGTACTGGCAGCTTGTGAAAAATAAATGGCGCAACATTCTGGGTGTTTCGCCGTTCTTTATAAAACAAAACGATGGTGCATGGTTGTTGTCTGTTTCATATGATTATGACGATAAAGATAAAATCACCGCACTGTGCGTAGATGCAGTAAGTAAAGGGTTACCTTGTGAGGTTAAATATGTTCAGTTCACACAATAATAAATCACAAATAAAGGCATGCTTCTTACTTTTAGTGTGTGTAATTACGCTTAATGGCTGTGCTTCAATGTCCAAAGAGCAGCAAGTAAGCTCAAACGGTCAAACAGTCACTTTAACTCAGCAGGAGTATTTGCAACTAAAAGAAATGGCTCGACAATGGCAAGAAAACAAGGCTGGCATAGACCGCTTACTCGCCTATGAGCAAACTTTGGGTATGTTAGTGCGTGATTTAAATCGTCTTGTTGCAAATAATGATAAAGCAAACTTCACTTTGGCCGATAACAACCAACACAAGCAAGGCAAAAGCGAAGCGTCATCGCCTAAGCCTAACAGTGCAGCTATTTCGCAAACACCAGTGTCTCGTAAAGACAAAAAAGAAGAGGTCGTTATTTCCCTCTTTAAGGCAGATAAACCGGTTCAAGAACATGCAGTGGCTTCCGCTCAGCCTGCTTTGGATACAGTTGCGACCCAGGAACCGAGCAGTAACTTATCAACTGCAAAATATTCAGTGCAGGTTGCATCGGTAAAAAGCAGAGAAAAAGCAAAACAAGTGTATGAAACATTGAGAGTAAAGCTAGCGAATTCTGACCAAGTAATACAAGAAGTGAGACTTGAGCCTAAACAAATTGGTCAGCAACAATTTTATCGACTCAAATTTGGTGCGTTTGCAACAAAAGAACAAGCGCAAGCAGTCTGTTCGCAATGGCAGAAATATCAAGTGAGTTGTTTTGTTTCACAGTTTGGCGGCCTTAATCAAAGAGATTGGCTGTAGTTTCTTGTGGCGTGATTCTTGCTTTTGCAAAGAAAAGAGTTATGCGGAGTTGTCATGCGCCTGTGTATATTAGCCCTGATCACGTTATTAAGTGGCTGCCAGTTATTAAATGAGATTAAACGAGAAGAAGAACTTGCTAACCCCAAAGGAGTAGAGGGGTCTTTACCTATGGAGGTAAAGGGCATGTCTAGTTTCTCACTTCATCAATACACCAGTAACCTCGCTTCGCAGTTATATCGAGGTGAGGCGGGCAGATTGAGAAATGCCAGCATTGCCGTAATGAGCTTCACTATGGCTACTGAGTTGGGGCAAAAAACTGCCGTTCAACAAAGCAGTGGCCTGAGCCAGCAAATTCAAGAAAGTCTGATAACCCAAATGACGCAATTGGGTTACAGCATGGTTGAGCATAGACTGAGTAATTCAATCACTGTCAGTGAATATCATGAAGATATGCTGACTCGAGATCTCAATAGCCTTCGAACTCGTCAAAACATTGACTACGTGATCCTTGGTACGATCACACGACAAGAGCATGCAAACATGATTAATGCACGCTTGGTTAACGTGCTTAACGGGCAAGTGATATCAGCAGCTTTCACCGAGGTGCCGATTAATGTCATGTGGACAGACGAAAAAGTACAAATGCGCAACGACAAACTATACCGAGCAGAGTATTAATTAGGAGCAGAACATGAAAGCACTGTTAACATTATTATTAGCATTATCTGTTGTGGGCTGCGCTGCAATGCAAGAGAGTTATGAAAGTAATGCGCAAACTATCCATTCGAGCAAAGTAACGCGTAGTATTCAGTCACCTCTCAATACCAATCAGTTTTTCCAAGCAAAAGCCCCAGATCAAAAGCAAATGTTTGGCGCACATAATGGTCCTAAGAAAAACATCAACCATTATGTTCGCGGCATGATGCAAGACTTAGCGTCGAACTTAAAATATGTAAATCAAAACACGCCATTGGCTGTTGCCAGTTTTGTATTTTTAGATGATAAGTACGACGAGGGTACGCTACTGGGTAACCAGATCTCAGAAAGCTTTATGCATGAACTTTATCAATACGGCATTCCTGTTATCGACTTCAAAACAACTGGCTACATGCGCGTCACGCCAAAAGGCGATTTCGTATTCAGTCGTGATTATCTAGAACTAGATGAAGAGCAAAACTTCCAGTATGTGATGGCTGGCACTTTAGTCAATCACAAAGGGGGTGTATTAGTTAACGTCCGTGTGGTTGGCTTGCAAAGTAAAGCTGTTGTGGGTTCAGCCCAAGGTTTAATTCCTCAAGCCGTATTAGATGCGCTAGGAAGTAGCGAGCGCACTGACGGTATTATGCTGAAATCGAGCGCGCGATAGGGGACCCTTATGAAATCTCTCATTTTGCTTTCAGTGCCAATTGCATCACTTATGTTATCTGGCTGCAGTTTATTGATGGGACAGCCAACCATGAGCCAATCAGTGGTTGTGATGAATGAGCAGTCAATGGCCATTGATGAGATGACTGCTCAAATGCAGCCTGAGCCTGAACTCGAAGAAATGCAGCAAACCAAGCCTGATTATGTGCCGATGAACCATTTTGTAAAACTCGACAATTATGTGGAGCAGATGGCCATTGAGTTATCTGATTTACTTAGTGAAACAAAGAATATGTCGACAGAGCTCGCTGTGGCTTCATTTGTACGTTTAGATGGAACATTGCAAACCAGTGATCAGTTAGGAAACCAACTTGCTGAAACATTTATGCATCAACTACATCGCTTCGGCTACCAAGTTGTCGATACTAAACTAATGGATAACGGACATATTTCTCGTACGGGTGATTACGTATTCAGCCGAAAGTCTAAAACAAAGTTTAACTCTGATGATGCTGAATACGTGCTGTCAGGCACTATGCTTTATCGTGAGAAAGGAGTGCTAGTGAATGCGCGTGTTATGTCGCTTGAAAGTAAGAAAGTCATCGCGACATCAAGTAAAATGATCCCTTGGTATGTGCTAAGGTCTGAAAACATTTTAGTGTCTTCACGATAATCTAATTTGAATTCTCGTCACTTAAATTTTAGTTTAGTAAGCACAGTGGGCTTGAATCTCAGCGATTAGCTATATATTATAAATATCAATGGCTTGGCCTCTTAGTTAAATGGATATAACGACCCCCTCCTAAGGGGTAGTTACAGGTTCGATTCCTGTAGAGGCTGCCAGTAAACTTCTTTTATTCTTCCCGTATCTTTATCCCGAAATATGCTACAGTCATGCTCTTCAAAAAGGAGTACCGTGTGATTGAAGCAAAAAATCTAACCAAGAGCTTTGCAAATAAAATCGTTTTTCAAAATTATTCAAGCGTTTTTAATGCAAATAAGCTGTGTATTGAAGCCGAAAATGGTTTGGGGAAAACAACGTTATTTACCATTATTGCTGGCCTCGACCCACATTACAGTGGAGATATTCTATTAGATGGCAAAAAGGTTGCGCAATTACAAAATCAGGTTGCTATTGCCTCAGACAAAATCCCTTTTCCTACCTTTTTAACAGCGAAAGAAATATTGACGCTCACACATTCTAGTTGGCAATGTGAGTGGCCTGATACGCTCTGTGAGATGTTACGCTTCAGTCAGTTTCTCGATACTAAAGTGGGTGAGCTGTCATCGGGTAATCAAAAGAAACTGCAACTAATAAATGCCATGATGCGTCACTGTGATTATTTAATTCTAGATGAGCCCAGTGCAGCGCTTGATGCAGAGAGTGTAAAAGCGTTACTTGCATGGATTGAGCAGTATAAAGGGCAATTAATAATCAGTTGTCATGAGCCAGAACCTTTCATTGAAATTGGCTTTGATAAGCAGCCTTTGTTTGCAGAGTAAGCGTTATGAAGCATTACTTTTCTTACCGTCATCAGGCATTTAGTCTTGCCATAAATGAGCTATTTAAACAGCTTCAGCAGTTTGTACTTATGCTCATGACGATGTTTTATATTTTTTTACCAGGGCTTATTGCGGGCTTATTTTTTGGTTTAGGTAAAATTGTACAAAGCAGCAGTGCAGTGGTCAGCATGCAAGTCGGTTTGGCATACTTAATTTTTCAGTCCTTGTTACTCACGGTATTAAAACCCGCGATTTTAGACCTAAAACATCGTAGTTTTCACACTACATTACTCAAAAATAAGTTACCGCAAATACTGAGTGATATTGCAGCTTTAGTAATGTGCCATTTATTGTTCGGTTTGAGTGTGTTCTTAATGATATCAATGGGGGCAGACAAGCTAAGCCGTGCATCACATTATATTGCATTTGCCTTTACTCAGCTTAGCTTTGCGCTTGTATTAATGTATAGACCTGCAGCAGTCATCTGGGCAAGTATGCTCGCATTTTCTGGCCTATTCGTTTTTGAATCAACTTTGGCATTCTTTTTAGCGCTAAATACATTGCTATTAATTTCATTATATTTACCAAAACGGCTCAATTTTTCTTATCACATAACTATCACACCTTGGTCGTTTTGGCTGAGCTATTTCAAAGATAATATTTGGTCACTCACTTGGCGCTTTACCATGAGCGGTTTAGTGTTTTGGGCGGTTCATATTATAGTAACTGAGCGCTCTGATCTTGTGCATTGGTATGCATTAGGTGGTGCGTTAATAAACCAATTATGGTGGTCAAGTTTATTTATAGAGACGAACCAGCATGTTCGAGAGCATCGGCTATTTTGGAAGAGTTTAAATCAGTTCAGGCAAATAAAACGAACTCAGATTATGTACTTGATTGCGCTATCGAGCATGTTTACTTTACCTATGCTTAGCCTTTTTTCATCGCATTTGAGTATGTGGATGAGCTTATTGAACACGCCTTTTGTGCTGATATTTTGTAAGAATAGGCCGCAATTTATGGCTGTGGTCTGGGCTTCATTGGCAATTAGCTTCATCATGCTAATGGTCATCTTCTAATATGAATTTATGCAATTGAATTTAAGGCCCGAAAGGGCCTTTATAGTTTTTAAATAATAATAATTCTTAAAACGGGTTTTAGCAGCTCAAGAAATAGTGTATTTTAGGTATGTTATATTGTATCAATTTTAAACCTATTCTTCTTGAGGCACTGATGTTTAAGTTATCACCCGTAATGTTGCTACTTTCAGCAGCACTTCCTTATACTGCAATTGCAAACCAAGTTTCAGGCACTGTTTTAGATAAGAATAATCAACCAGTTGCTAAAGCTAAAGTTTCTATTATGGGCAGTTTGCAAACTGTTGAAACTAATTCAAAAGGTGAATTTGTTTTAGCTGACATAAAGCCTGGAAAAGTAGAATTACATGCAGCAGCTTCTGGCTTTGCACATTTTAACTCGAGCTACGACTTAACTGAATCAGGGTTAAAAAATATAAAAGTGTCGTTGACACCTTCAGCTATTGAAGTGATTGACGTGGTTGCAAGTCCATTTCATGCATCAAACATGGAGTCAGCGACGCCAGTAAGTGTTTTATCAGGCGATGCGCTTCGTAATCAACAGTCTGCAACTTTAGGTGACAGCTTAGCCAAAGAGGTGGGTGTACATACTAATTTCCATGCTGGCGTGGCGAGCACACCAATTATCCGCGGCTTAAGTGGCCCTCGTGTTTTAATTACCCAAAATGGCTTAGATGTCAGTGATGCTTCTCGTGTTGGCCCTGATCACTCAGTGTCATCAGAAGCATCAACAGCTGAGCAAATTGAAGTGCTTCGAGGCCCTGCAACCTTGTTTTATGGTAGCGGCGCAATAGGTGGTGTTGTCAATGTTGTTGATAAGCGTGTGCCAAGAGATATCGAGCAATCTGGCGAGTGGCTTATAGAGCATGACTCAGTAGATAATCAGAAACTAGCATCGGTAAATATTAATACTGGTAGCGATAATATCGCTGTACATTTTGATGGTTTTTATAGAGAGTCTGATGACTACAAGGTACCAGTAAAAGATGAGCAAGGTAGCGATAAAATTGCCAATAGTGGTGAAGAATCAAAGGGTGCTACAGCAGGTGCAAGTTATATCCTAGATAATGGTTATGTGGGTGTATCTGTTGGTAAGCTAGAACGTGAATATGGCATTCCTGGACATAGCCATGGTGATGAAGAAGTGCCAGTGTTTGCTGAACTTGATCAAGACCGGATCCAGTTATTAAGTGAGCTGCAATTTACAGATAGCCTCATTGATAGCTTACACACACGTGTTGCTTACACAGATTATGAACATGCTGAAATAGAGCATGGAGTAGTAGGTACTATTTTCGCTAATGAAACAGTTGAAGCAAAGTTTGATGCACTTCATCGTGATATGAATGGCTGGCGAGGTGGCTTTAGCCTTCATTATAAGCGCAGTGATTTTTCAGCGCAGGGTGCTGAAGCATTTACGCCGCCTTCAGAAACTGAAACTCTGGCATTTGCTTGGATGGAAGAGCGTCATTTTGACGATGTTTTATTACAGCTAGGAGCACGAGTTGAGCGTGTAACTATTGATGCACCAAAGGTAGTGTTGCCTGAAGTCGAGTTACATATGCATGATGACCACGACCACGACCACGACCACGACCACGACCACGACCACGACCACGACCACGACCACGACCACGACCACGAGCATGACCA
>Ga0114932_10003770_pt1 | contig 14594 bp, 13 predicted proteins | sample 2SBtaG_2_FD_87286 | JGI IMG/M metagenome (GOLD analysis project Ga0114932, IMG submission 87286) | Deep subsurface microbial communities from Kolumbo volcano to uncover new lineages of life (NeLLi) - 2SBTROV12_ACTIVE470 metaG | ecosystem: Environmental > Aquatic > Marine > Volcanic ...
AGTTGCGAGTTGCGAGTTGCGAGTTGCGAGTTGCGAGTTGCGAGTTGCGAGTTGCGAGTTGCGAGTTGCGAGTTGCGAGTTGCGAGTTGCGATCAAATTGTACGTGAAATAGATTTCATGAGTCCACCTATCATTTTTGATAATTGCTCAGTTTCTGCAATCCAGGCATTTGCATAATCTTGTGGTAATTCATTAATTTCTCTAGCAATGTAAAGCTGCGTACGTAACTCACCACAACTCCCTTTCGCATAAGATAAAAACTTAATGCAATCTTTAACTGTAACTCTTTCATAACCCTCAGCAATATTAGAGGGAATAGATAAACTGGAACGTGTAATTTGATCTTTTAGTCCATATTCTTTGGATAACTTAAAAGCCTTATAAACTGAACAACTCAAAGCTAGTGAACGACGCCAAACCTCTAAATCTTCAAATCTCATATCAATCCCTGATAAAAACTACAACTTAACTTTAGTCAACCCACACACTTTGCTCTAGCTAACTCTCCGACTTGTAACTAGCTAACTCGCCAACTTGTATCTAGCTAACTCGCTAACTCGCTAACTTGTATCTAGCTAACTCGCTAACTTGTAACTCGCTAACTAATTACTTAAAACTAACAACTTTCCTATCATCAGCAATCTCTTGCTCAGCTGCTGTTGTTTTAGCATTCCATACTAAATCGCAGATTCCATCTGTAGGATTAAACCCTGTAGGTGCATCTAACAATAGCTGACGAATTTTTTCATGCTCAAAATTATGACATGCAATATCGAGCGCTTCTAAAAACACATTCAACTCGGCCAGAGGGAGCATAACTTCTTTAGCTGTCATAATGCGCTCATGGGTTGTGTTTTCGACGTTATCACCAATCAACAACTCTTCGTAAAGTTTTTCACCAGGGCGTAAACCTGTACATTTAATTTCAATATCGCCATGCGGATAAGACTCAGTTTTTACTTCTAGACCCGAGAGGTGTACCATCTTAGTAGCTAAGTCCTTAATTTTAACTGACTCACCCATATCGAGCACAAAAACATCACCGCCCTTACCCATAGCTCCAGCCTGAATAACTAGTTGAGCAGCTTCAGGAATAGTCATAAAAAAGCGTGTGATATCTGGGTGAGTTAAAGTAATAGGACCACCCTCTTTAATTTGTCGTCTAAAAAGAGGCACAACCGAGCCTGATGACCCCAAAACATTGCCAAACCGCACCATGCAAAAGCGTGTCTTGTGTTTACCTTTTTCTTTGTTTTGCGCTAGACCTTGTAAGCACAGCTCTGCCATGCGCTTAGTGGTGCCCATTACATTCGTCGGGCGCACAGCTTTGTCTGTACTCACCAGAACAAAGGTTTCAACCTTTGCATTTATTGCAGCCTTAGCCGCATAATAAGTACCAAATACATTATTACGTACACCCTCAACTACATTATGCTCAACGAGTGGAACGTGTTTGTAAGCGGCAGCGTGGTAAACCGTTTGCACATCAAAAGCAACCATACAAGTTTCTAAGCGGTTAATGTGCTGTACAGAGCCCATGATAGGGATTAGCTCTATTTCTAAACCTTGCGCTTTGATAATCTCATTCAGCTCTTTTTCTATCGAATAAAGCGCAAACTCAGTTAATTCAAATAACACTAGCTTAGTTGGGGCTTGTTTTACAATTTGACGGCACAACTCAGAGCCAATAGAGCCTCCTGCACCGGTAACCATCACAGACTTACCTTTTATGTTGGCATTTAATAAATCTTGTTTAGGTGCAACTGGATCACGACCTAATAAATCTTCAATTTCGACATCTTTAATTTCATCAAGCGTAGCACGGCCTTCAACGATATCAGCCATCCCAGGAATAGTCATCACTTCTACAGATAGGTTCTCAAGCTGAGCAAGAATTTCTTTACGGCGCGCTCTACTTTCACTCGGCATAGCCAACAAAACTTTCTTTACTCTTTTTCGCTCAATTAAACCAAAAATACCACTGAAAGCGATGACTGGAATACCTTGCAAAATCGCACCCTGTTTAGACTTGTCATCGTCAATAAAAGCACTTACGAAATACTCTTCCCCTGCACCTATAGCTGGCGCTAGTTGACGACCAGCAGAACCTGCGCCATAAATTACAACAGGGGTTTTGTTTACTGTTGCTAAACGCCCAACCATGGCGCGCACCATAATGCGTGAACCACCAACAGACAAGATAAGCAACCAAGCATAAATAATAGGCATAGTACGTGGAATAGATACATGCGAGAAAAACGATGCCATTATCAGAACAATTGTACTAAGAACCGTACCAACCAAAATAGCCCCAATTGCATGGGCGCCAACATACCTTAATACTGCGCGATAAAGACCTAAGTTGACAAAAGCAAATAAGCTCACTGGTAATAATAATGATAGAATTAACCAGTTTTTTATCTCAAAGAATGGTGACAGACTATCAAGCCTGACAATAAGCGCTAACCAAAAGGCACTAAAAATAAAAATAGAGTCGATTAATAAAGTAAAAAGACGCTTTTTCGAGCGAGAAGCATTAAGAAGAGAACGGAACCAACTATCCACTGTAAATCCTTGAACTGAAAAAATTCAATCGAATATGCTAACTATCTAGTTATAGAATACAAATATACACAAAAAATCAACAACTGTCATTTCTGAATTATTTAAACAGAAACCTGTTGCATCTTTTCACAAAATTATTTCAAACTCCTTTCGGAATCAATTGTTTTTTCCAACCCTGTAACAAGTACAGAGCAACGACCAGCACAATAACAATCTACAACTGTAGGTCGAGGCTTCAGACCAGTAACAGCTAAAATCCCGTAATCATAAATTACAACCCACTCATTGACTCGCTAGCTTGACCCTAGCTAACTCGCAACTAATAACTTACCGCTTAAAGCTTCTTCACTCTATCCCCAGAGCCTTTTCCTGCAACCGTCATAAAGATATATTTAAAGTAGTTACCAACATTCATCGTTTCTATCATTTCTCTATCTGTTTTAGCTAACAACTCAGGCGTTGACATGTCTATTTCATTGACTTGCGATAGTCCAGTAATACCGGGACGCACGTCAAATACTTTTTGTTTATCACGCTCTAGAGTTAATTCTTCTTGATTAAATAAACCAGGCCTTGGACCAACCAAGCTCATTTCACCTTTTAGTACATTCCATAACTGAGGTAACTCATCTAACTTTGTCTTTCTCAAAAAACTTCCGAGTGAAGTGATTGAAGCTGAGCTCGCTAAGTGACTCGCTACGGATGCTGTATTCACTTTCATTGTTCTAAATTTCACCAATATGAAAGGCCTTTTATTACGACCTAAGCGCTCTTGAGTAAAAATAGGTGAACCGGTATCAAATAAACCAATTGCGTAGAGCAAAAGCAGGATTGGCATTGTTATAATTAATCCAAACAACGCCAAAGAAAAATCAAGTAAACGTAGCATTTTATTTTCCAATATATTTATTTCTTAACTGACAATTTAAACCCATGCTCAACCGAAAACTTAGGCTTCCACCCTAAAGCATCCTTTGTATGAGAAATATCTAACTTTAAAGAACCTATAAGTCTATTGATGGCAGTTTCCTTTTTTAACAGAATGCCTAACATTTTAAAAACAAAAATAGGCACAGGGATGGATAAGTTTAATTTTTCGTGAGCCTCAGCCAACAAACTTATTATTTCTGATGTAGACAAGTCTTGATCATCACTAACTAAAAATGTTTGGTTAGCTGCCGCTGGGTGAGTGATGCATAGTGTTATCAAATCGACTAGGTTATAAACCGATACTAAACTGCGCTCATTATACTTTATTGACCTAAACGGTAGCGGGAACATTTTCCCAACTAAGTTCGCTAAGGAGGCGAAGTTTGCTTTTACACCTTCACCATAAACTAATGGACTTCTGATTATTACCACATCAATAGCATGCTTAAGTGCCGCTTGTTTTATATATTCCTCAGCCATTAATTTGCTTTGCATGGTGTTTGGTAAGGCTGAAGGGTCAATGAGTGTATCCAGCGATATAGCTTCATCGGATTCAATGTAGACATTTGCTGAGCTTAAAAATATAAACCTAGGAATACCTAACCTAATAGCGCGTTCTAGCAACTTTTTTGTAAGCTCTAAATTTATAAAATTGGCCTCAGCATCCGTAAAATGCCTATGAGCAGCACCAACTAAGTGAATGACAACATCTGCATCAGTGTGACAATCACTGTAAAAAAAGCTTTCTGTTGGTACTTCTGAATCAGAAAGTTCACTTCTGCTAATAGAGTGAACATCACAGCCATTATCTTTTAAATGATTTCTTAAATGCTGACCAATAAAACCGCTACTACCTGTTAGGATTACTTTGCTCATTTCACTAAAGATTCCATTAATGAAATATATTTTTTTGCTAATTGCTTGTAAGAATGATGCTCTTTCACAAACTTAGATGAATTAAGTGTGTAACTCTTTTTATTTCTGTGAAACTTAATAACTTCTTGTGACAAAGCTAAAGCATCATCAGCAGGGAATTTAACCTCACATCCAGCTTTTTCAAGTGGGTTACCAGGTGAGTCTATACCATTAAAAACAACTTTATTATGCATCATATAATCAAACATCTTGTTTAGTGATATACCATACTTATAAAGCTCTGTAGGCTGAGCTCCAATAAATAAAGCATCACAATGTTCAATAACTGTAGCAACTAAAGTCTTGGGCACCTTCCCAAAAAAAACTACGTTATTTAAACTTAACTCTTTAGCCCTAGCTTGCAGCTCTTCTTTTTGTGTACCATCCCCTACAATTAAAACTCCAATATTATCTTTTTTAAGTTCTGATGCAGCCTCAATTAAGGGCATCATATTATTGGGAACTCCTAGAGCCCCTGTATAACCAATAACTGTATCAAAGTTGGTAGTAGCTCTTTGCAGTTCATTAATAAAGGTTAGCGGAACTTTATTATTCTCTTCCCCTTTATTGCTATTTTCATCTAACAACTCAATTCCATTCGGAATATAAGTAAAGCGACCTTCTGGAAGTCCCTCTTTGACAAAAAAGTTTTCAGCATTTCCAAGTAGAGAAACACAGTGATCACAATTTTTATAACCAAATTTTTGGAAAATATTAATTACTACATTAAGAGGGTGATACTTTGAAAGGCCTAGTAATTCTTGCAAACTTAATGGCCAAATATCTCTTACTTCAAGAATCAATTTTGCTCCGTATTTCTTTGCATAATATTTTGAAGCAAGTAAATGGAAAGGGTGAGCCGTTGAAGCTAATATTACATCAGGTTTATTGTCTATACTGAAACGACGAAACATTCCACTAAAAAGTCCAAAACCAAAAGAAAACATATTTATCAAACGCCCAATACCATTACCCGAATAGGTAGTAGACTTTTGCAGATAATAATTAACACCTTCAACATCAATTACTCCTGGTTCACTACTCAATGAACCACAGAGGTGATGAAAAGACGAAGAAATAACAGTAGTAGTATGACCTAACTGATTAAAATGATTAGCTAAGTAATAGGGCCTAAAAGACATCCCATGCTTTGGACTACCAGAATAAGGGTGTATATACCAAATATTCATTTTTTTATGCACACAATTTAGATTGGATTAACGCAAAGAAAAGCATTAATCCATACAAGACAGACAACTACCGTTCAAAAAACCAACAGCGTTAATAACTCTTTATAAATGGTTATAAAAAGAAATAAGCTTTTCTTTTTCCAATGACCAATTAAATTGGGATTCAATAGCTTTCCTACCATTTTTTCCCATTTTAGCTGCAATATCTGGATTATTTTTTAAGTAGTTCAATGATTCGGAATAAGCATGTTTGTCAAATGGATCAACGACAAGACCACACTCAGTACTTTCAACAATATCTCTCCAATAAGGGACATCTGTTGCTATTAATGGTATTCCTGCCGCCATATATTCAAACATTTTCACTGGCAACGCATCTTGATAGTTAATAGTAGGATGTAAAGTGACAAGGCCTACTGAGCTATCGGCCATCAGCTCTGATACCCCCTCTCTTGATAACCATCCACAATCATTAATTTTAGGCCAAGCTGGATGATTTCTAGCTAACTTCTCCAACCCTTTATCATTAAACTTTCCTGCAATTGACAAAGCGAGCCCTTCGGTTAAATCCAGGGCATCTAGCATTTCAATAACCCCTCTAACTTTTGAAATATAACCGATATAACATGCTGTAAAACTTGAGTTAGTATTTCTAGTTGTAATCTCAGGAAACTCTTCAATTATTGGAAAGTTATTAACAGCTTCAGTGTTACATTTATAGAGCTCAAATTTTGCTTTGATATAAGGTGTAGCTGCCACTACACCATCAAGCATTTTACAAACAAAGCTTTCAAAGTTTTTAGCAAAAAAAGAAATCGCTTTTGCTTGATAAGGTTTTAAATAAGGTTTACTTAAAATTTGCTTAGGTAAATCTTCATGCGCATCAAAAATAACCTTCTTACCTTTGGATTTTAATAATAACGCAATAGAAAGCAATTCAGGGTCATGTAAATGATAAATATCAGCGTCTAACTCAACTGCTTTTTTGTAAACAGACCAGACGGCTTTAGTGAACCTTTTGAGCCTCTTGTTCGAACTCGAGCCAACATCAAGTATCGCTACTCCATCTTTTACTTCGTCGCCTAGGTTATCGGCAACAACTAAATAAGTATTCCAGCCCTGTTCAACACAAGTACGACACATCTTTACAAAAATACGAGTGTCATACCTTGGATGCGCAGAGGTTAAATGGCAAACTTTCAAGTTATATCCTTACTAGAACTATGCGTAGTTCTTAATTTCTCTTCCAAGTAATTTTTCAAGCTTTTTCTGAATAGCCTTAAGTCTTCTGTAACCTCTGTCCCAGTTAGAGTACTCTTTATAGCTACGGCCTTCTTCTGAAATATAAGACTGAAGCTCTTCTACCGTAATACCAAGTTTTTGAGCAACAAATACAAGGTCTTCTTTTAACTCAATTTCATCGTATAAAGGCTCTTGTAATATTTTAAGCGCCTCATCGCGACTAAGTTGCTTAGCGTTAATCAAACTAGCTAGATGCGGTTTCCGCTTGTCGTATCCAAATTTAGCTGGAAGATAATGGTTCTGGAAAAAGCGTGTAAAAATAGATTCGCCATGCTTGCGTCCATACTCTTTATAACCAACCTCTTCAACTAAATATCTCATCGCATCATCTTTATCGTAGTGCATAAAGTTAAGAGGCCTGAATGTCTTCATCTTATATACATAAGGGTAATAAATATAATACTGAAGCATACTAATTGTAGAGTAATCTTTCAGCTTACCTTGTCCGTGCTTTTTAAATATTGAGTGGATATTTTTTGCATCCATAGCAGAGTGGTGCCACGAAGAAGGGAATATAGATTCTGTTGCAATGTTTCCGCCACTGATAACTGTCTTTATATTATTTTTAACGGCAAAATGATATAAAGTTGAAAAAAATGAATGATCTTGAACAACATCTTGATTCGCTACACCGGCTTTTAAATAAGCCAATTGTAAAGCCTGCACATCGTTCCAATTCATAACATGTGTATGAAGATCAAAACCACAATAATCTACAACTTGTTTGATATTATGAACTGCTAGCTCACTGTTCCAACCAGCATCAACATGTACCACTAAGGGTCTTAAACCATAACCTTTAAGTTTTACAGCTAAGTAAGAACTATCAATGCCACCACTTAGCCCTATAATGCAGTCGTACTCTTTACCTTTACCTTCTCGTTTTATCTGTTCGATGCGCTGTTCAAGTAAGTCTTCTCTGTCTGGGTGCCAGCGCTTAGAAATCACATTGTCAAAATTGTTACAGTAATTACAAACACCATTATCATCAAAATAAATATCGTCGTCAGTTGTGTCCATTACACATCTAGTACAAACTGTAATATCATGCTTACTCATTATTTTGCCCTTTAAATAAATTTTCTAATTCAGCGTATTTTGGGTATGTAATCAATACTGCTTTATGCTTTCCATGAAAAGTAAACATATCACCTGCGGCGACTGCAGAAGCCCCTACATCAACTGCTTGCTTAAAATCTTCTAAACATCCAGCACCACCAGACGCAATAACAGGAATATCCAATTTAGTAGACAAGTCTTGGATTAGCTCATAGTCATAGCCTTTCAAAGTACCCTCATTATCGATTGAGTTCACGATAATTTCTCCAGCTCCAGCATCTTGTACTCTTAAAGCATATTCAATAGGGTCTAGTTTAGAATTGTTTTTTCCTGAATGAGTAAAGACTTTCTTGCCACCAAAAAATGTTTTTTTATAGTCAATTGACACCACAATGCTTTGTTGACCGACAATTTGACTTGCAGCTGACACTAATGACAAATTTTCTACTGCAACAGTATTCAATATTGCTTTTTCAACGCCAATTTTGAATAACATTTCAATATCGGATAACTCTCTCAAGCCACCACCGTAAGCAAATGGCATAAATGCTTGAGAAGCAATGTTCTTGATTAACTCAAAATTAGGCCTTCGATTCTCATTAGTCGCCGTGATATCAAGAATCGCAAGTTCATCGACTTCTTTATCGTTAAAGATCTTAACGGCGTTAACAGGATCACCAACATATTTATGTTTTTTAAAATTCCGGCCTTTAACTAAACCTGTATTATCAAGAAGTAAGGTAGGAATTACCCTTTTGTTCAACATACTAAATTCACAAATTGTTTAAATAATTGAATGCCAAATTTATGACTTTTCTCAGGATGGAACTGAGTTGCCCATATATTGTCTTTACGCACTGCACAAATAAACTCATAACCGTATTGAGCTGTCCCTATCACATACTTAGGATCGCAAACAACGTGGAAAGAATGCACAAAATAAAACCTGTGCTCCTCAAAGCCTTCAAAGAAAAGTTCTGAGTTATTTGGAGAATTAACAACGCTCCAGCCCATATGAGGTACTTTCAAATTAACATCGATATTATCGAAGTTAAATCTCTTAACACTTCCAGGGATCCATCCCAAACCGCTTAAGACACCTTCTTCGCTTTTATCAAATAAAAGCTGCATGCCTAAACACACGCCTAAGAAAGGCTTCTTATTAACTAAAACTTCCTCTTCAATTAAGCTTTTTAACCCAGATTCATCGAATTTTTTGATAGCATTATCAAAAGCACCTACACCAGGGAGAATTAAAGCTTTAGAGTTTTTAATCACTTCAGGATCACTCGAAACACAGCCCTCTACGCCAACTTTTCTTAGCATATTTAAAATAGAGCCCGAATTCCCCGTTCCATAGTCTATTATTACAAACACCATTTACTCCATAACATTTTCATATACTTCAAGAAGCAGTCGCTCTTGATGCTGCCATTTATATTTTTCAGATGTTTTTTTACTTCTTTCGCTATATATTGATGTATCTAGTTTACTTGATTGCTGTACAAGTTTTGCCAATTCATCGCTAGAAAAGTCATTAGCATGCCAGCCGATACCGTACTCTTCAACAAACTTTGACATCTCTTTTCCATTTGAAACGATCACTGGTAAGCCTACAGCTAAATACTCAAAGATTTTATTAGGCATACAATAATCATAGGAAAGGCAAATTGGTTCAATAAACGAAATACCGACATCTGCAGATGCGGTATAGGATAAAACTTCAGATGGTGGCACTGCCGGAACATAGTAGATTTTATCTGAAGATTCGGCTGCTTCTTTGATCTTTTCAGAATCAATACCATAACCCATAAAGGCTACCGCAACATTACCTTTCGCTTTCTTAAAAACACCTAAAATTTCATCTATGCCTCTTCCCTTATTAAGCACGCCTTGATAAATATACAGCTTAATGTGGCTATCTATACCCAATTTAGATTTTAGTAAATTACTCGGCTTTATATTTTCAATTATTGGAGCGTTAAAAACCACAGATACATTATTTATTGAATAACTAGATTTGTACCAGTCAGCAATTGAATTACTTACTACTATAGTATGATCAACAAATGGAATAAGCATGCTCTCTAAACGTTTTGCAAGCTTTTTTCTTACTCCGCCCAATCCATTCTTTTCAGTTTCTAACTCATGAGCATCATAAACTAACTTGGCAGAATACAATAATTTTAACAAACACCCTAAAGGCAATAATGCCAGTGCATGAATAGTAATAATATCAATATTCTTTTTCCTATAGCTGCGATAAACAGCAAAGGTAAACTCCAAGTACTTTAGCAATTGAATAACAAGATTATTACCATAATTCCTCGTTTTAAGATCAAACCTTTTTAACTCAACTCCATTTAAGTTTTCACTTTTGGCAAGTCCTTCACTCCAAAGAGATGATATGAAGACATTTTTAAATCTATTTGAGTTGTATATAGAGTTAGTTTGCTTTAATACTCTAGATTCATTTTTCATCTCAGTTAACGAAATATGTAAATTATTCAAGGTAACTTCCTAACTAAAGTATTTGATACGAAAATTATTAGAAACTGCAATTATTCCAATTGTAAAAATAGTTACAAAAATAAAAACAATATCAACTATAAAACCACTTAATGAAGTATCAGACAGGTGCATATAATGCATTGCAAGCCATATAATCAGCCCGGCTTTTATAGGTGTATTTTCCAGCGTGTTGAATTTTAGATATAAAAGGTGCAACAAAAAGCCAACAATAAAAGGCGAGATTAATACTCCAAACCAACTAAAGTTTGCATACATTTCGGCCCAAAAAACTGTTGGGGCAGTCCCAACTATTCCCTTCTCAACTACTGAAGGAAACTTCCAATTTACCACTTCAACAGTTAAACGATAGGGCTCGAAAGGGAGTAAACCACCCGGATTTGGGAAAGTTCTACCTAATAAGAAGTCTTGGTGGGTTGGTATAAACTCAAAATAATAATAAGCAGGTGCTATTCCACCAGTGAAAGCACGGCTGAAAACAGAAAGTACGGCAACATTAATGTCTTCAACCCCCATAAAAATTGTATAAAATACAACCAAAAAACCAACCATTATAGCCGATATGAGTAATATTTTTCCTGTTCCATAACTCCCGTTCTTTCTAACTAGTGAATAGACTAAAAACAGGCCAATCAAAAGCCATATAAAAGGAGCTTTTTCGGCAGAAATCAAAGCCGACAAGGATGCTAGCACAAACGCAACAATGAAAATTAATTTAGATTTTATCGTTTTTGATATCAAGTAGTTTGCAAAAAAAGCATAAGTAGATAAAGTCAAAAGGTGTTTCATGAATAATGAATACCAATGATATGATCCTGAGAAATCATTACCCATTAGACTTCTAGCAACTTTAGACTCTGCAGCTCCCTCAGTAATAGCTACAACTAGTGCTAACTGAGGTACTTTAGCAATATAGAGAAACAGCACAAAGGAAGAAACAAGAAATAAAAAGAACAGAAACATTCCTTCCTTCGAGTCCAATCCTCGATAGTCATACGTTTCCATACTATAGCCAAAAACCATAGTGCTGAAATATATACCTACAGGTATAAATAAAATGGCGAGGGAATTACCAAGGAAAACTTTGAGTAAAACTTCCTTATCAGTAATACCCATCGCTACTCTAAATTCATCCCAACCAAAATATAAAGGTAAAACGCCTATATATGCGAATACCATAATTGATAAAATGCAAAAGGAAGGCAGTGAGAATTTAAAAAAGCTATACCCAGACAACCTCAAAAGCAGCTCACTAAAAAGAGGTATAAGCAGGAATATAATTACAAAAAGTGTGTCAATAATCACTTAATTCACCAATAAACAAACACTATGCTTTAGCAAAAACTTACTAAATTCAGTCTACTTTTTCCCAAAAAACTTTGCTTTTAGCTTTTTCAAAAACTGCATTCTAGATTGGTAATTTTTATAAGCTGAATAATCTTTATTGGGTAGTTCAATTAACTTTTTAAACTCGTCCAGAGAGATACCAAGCTTCTCTGATATAAAATTCATATCATCAGCTAGCTCTTCTTCTTTATATAACGGCCTTTTTAATTCCTCTAACGCTTCTTCCCTAGTGATTTGCCCTGCTACAATCATGCTTGATAAATGCGCTTTACGCTTATCAAAGCCAAATTTTTTAGGGAGATAATAAGCCTGGAAGAACTTAGTCCACTTAGACTCATGGTGTTTACCGCCATAAAACTTCCAGCCATATTCTTTCATTAGAAATTCAATAGCTTCATTCTTGTTATAGTCAATCCAATTAAGCGGGCTAATTACATTCATTTTATTAATGTAATTCCAATAAATCTTAGACTTAATAAAACCCATCATTGGATATGTTTTCAGCTTCTTTTTGCCGAATTTTTTATGAATATCTTTGATATGAATGCTATCTGAAGCATCGTAACCCCAACTACTAGGCAATATAGATTCGCTAGTCAAATTACTACCTGTAATCACATACCTAATTTTTTTGCTTTCAGCAAACTCATATAGCTTGGCAAAAAATGAATGATCCTGCGGAATATCTTGATTTGCTACCGATGATTTAAGAAATGCTAATTGAAGATCCTTCATTTCTTCCCAATTTACAACATAAGTAAAAAGGTCTAAATCAAGTTTTTTAACCAATTTCTCAATATTTTGAACTGCAATTTCAGAGTTCCAGCCAGCATCAACATGTACAACTAAAGGACTAAGCTTCATCAACTTTACAGCAACATGTAGAAGATAAGAAGAGTCAATACCTCCACTTACCCCTATAATACAATCATACTCTTTGCCAGTTCCTGCCTGCCTTATTTCAGCGGCACTCTCCTCCAAAAGCTTCTGCCCATTTTCATTAGGAAGCCACCCTTTTTCTAGTTTTTCGGTGGCTTCTTTCCAATGATTGCATACGCCATTTTCATCAAAAGTGATGTTAGGATCACTGGTGTCCATAACACATAGTGTGCATACCTGTTCTTCTAACGACATCTTTATTACTCCATAACCTAATTCATTTAGCCAGCTTAAAACTTACTAGTAGCTGGACCAAGTATTTAACACCAAAAGAAATTGCGTAAGTACTCAATGCAATTTTAAAACTATTTTCATAAACGGCTGTTGTCATACCAATCGCCAATGATATCACTAAAATTATCTGAATTAATAAATCAATTCTCTGGTTTTCTCTCAAATATAATATCCCAGCTAACGGGCTGATAACAAAAGCTAAAAGGAAATTGATTGAAAGAAAGCTAGTAATCTCACCGGCTTGCTTCCACTGCTCACCCAATACAAACATAAAAATTTCCGGTGCAAAGAAGAATAAAATGCAGGAGATTGGTGCAGCCATAATAAATAGAGATAACCCTGTTTTTATAAACACGTTTCTACAGCTTTGCTTACCCTTCAAGAGCTCACTAATACGACGCTTATAAACATCACCTACAGCATTACCAATTAAACTCGTCGGTAAGCCAACAACTCGATTATACACTCCCATAGCCCCGGCGATAGAATTTCCAAAGACAGAAGAGAATACAAAAATATGAATTTGAGCAGCGACCCTATCAAGTAAAGTACTGGGCACTAAAAAAAGAGGAAACCTCTTCAGTTTAATAGATAAGGTGTATAGCTTCTCTAAAGACACCTGACGGACGGAAGAAAACGAAAGATTTAATTTTAGGATCAAATAAACTGCGTTCACCGCCATACCAACAAGTGAACCAACAATTAGCCCATTCACTGAATCAATCTCTAGATAACCAATTAGAAGAGAAATAAAAGCAACTGCTACTGCAGCGAATACTCTGCCCTTTGTCATAAAGCCATAATGCTGTAAACGATTGCACCAGTAATACAAAGCAGTGAATGTATTGGTTAAAATAATAGCAATAATAAGGAAAAGTGCTGCTAACCAATCTATCCCAATTAAACTAAAGTCATAATAATAGGTGAAGAGGCAATAGAGCATTAAAGGGGTAACTATGAAAATACCAGAAAGTGCCGTCAATACAGTACAGTTTTTTGCATCTTGAACCGCTTCTTCATCCAGAATGGCATTTTCATATTTCAGTGTAGAAATAGAACTAAGCACTGCAACACTAGCTAAAAAGACGGCAAACACACCGAATTGACTTGGTGTATAGAGCCGAGTCAATAAAGGCAAAGATGCGATATTAATAAGCTGGGCAAGTGCTGTACCACTTGCCAGCTTAGCTATTTGTTTAGCAAAAACATTGTCCTTAAGAGACATCCTATAAATAACCGTGCATAGGTAAGCTAAACACTGAACTCGCTAAACGCTCAGCCACCGGAAAATCTCCCTCCTGGTAACCTAGCGATTTGAATGCGGTTTGTTGATGCATACACGTGCCGTAATAGACCATAGTTGGAATGCCTTGCGCCTTATACTTCGCCATCTCCGCATCTCGGTCCTCTGCCACTAATGTATACTGAGCCCACGAACTCACATACCCTTCTGGAACAACCGGGGTTTTATAAGTATCCTTCAATTCTGCCGTATATTTTTCAGCCGCCTGATTTCTATTAACCAGCTCCTGCGGAAATGCCGCTAGCTTTTCTAATAGCACTGCTGCTTGAATCGTATCTAAG
>Ga0114932_10003771_pt1 | contig 14593 bp, 12 predicted proteins | sample 2SBtaG_2_FD_87286 | JGI IMG/M metagenome (GOLD analysis project Ga0114932, IMG submission 87286) | Deep subsurface microbial communities from Kolumbo volcano to uncover new lineages of life (NeLLi) - 2SBTROV12_ACTIVE470 metaG | ecosystem: Environmental > Aquatic > Marine > Volcanic ...
GTGATCGGATAAGTACATATGGATATCCATTTCCGAAACGAGCCTGCTCTACTATACCTGAGTGTGTTAACGAGAGTTGGTCAGGTTGATTAGCTACCCATTCTGGAATTTCTACTCTCAATATTACAGATTGATCTCTGGTGCCAGCATTAACGTAGTAAAACATTATTTTTTGACCCATTGGCATATATCTCTCGAGATTTTGTGGAGATGCATTTACAAAAATAGCACTTCTTTCTCCCGGCTGCAGTGTACCAAATAGCATTCGGTCGGTTAGCTGAGAGTAATTACCAAGTGAGCGTAATTCGTCAGTGTTGAACATGTCATTTTCCATATCATATAGCCTGAGTAGGCGTAGCACATTAGCAGCTCGTGGTCTGTCTATTACTCCCGCAATACAAGCGTTTGTTGACTCTATCTCACCCAATGTTTCCAGGTATTCTCCCAAAATCTCCTCCGATTGTCTGTGTTCCGCGGTCTGTAGTCCTAGATAAAGTAGCAATCCATTGTCTAACATTAGTAATGTAGGTGCTGTCTTGATTTCTCTTTCAGCAATCTGTGCTAATTCGCGCAATTCTGCAATGTCACGCCGCGCATTCACTAAAGAACTTGGTATTAGAACTTCATTAGGGTATAGATCATGATCCTCGTAAAACAAACTAGGATAAGATGAACATATTGGCGCTTCGTCTAGGCCGTGACGAAATATAATGCTCCCTGTGTTGATAAGATAGTAAATTGCTATACCATGTCGGTCGGGATAGACTTGTGATCCATCTGCAGCCGCAATATTCGCTCGTTCTGGGTGTTTCGGACATGGAAAAACTTCATGCACTGGTTCAGAAGTAGGGATGGCTCCAGTCCAGTGCATAGACAGTGCTCTTTCTATTTTTTTCTCAAGTACTGGATCGTTGTTGGTAATCTTCTCCAGAGTTGCACGCGCCTTTGGAAGTCGAGCTTCTATTTCTGCAGAACGAGATGCTACAGTAGCGCCCATTTTATTAACTTGTTCCGACAGTTTGTTCAGTTCAAGCCCCATTTCTATGTCATCCTATGTATTTGGTCGCAGCTAGACCGCACTAAAGTTCACTGACAATTATGTCAACAATTTTAATTTACTACTGCTAATGCTATTTCTTAATGCTAGAGTGTCCAAATATACCAAGAACAATATACTCAAACGATTATAGCATGCAGGGTTATGCTCGCTAATGATAGCGCTGGATTTATTGGTAAATTACAATGAAATAACAGTCCCTAGACCTAATCGTTTTGCTTGTTGTACTGCAAGCTGAGCAGCAGCTACATCTTGTACTGCCACTCCGCACGATTTGAAATAAGTAATTTGATTTCTGTTTGTACGACCTAATAGTGTATTGGATATGATTTCACCCAATTCAGCATGGATGTGATCTTTTTTCACTATATTGGCCTTAATAGGAACAATCAGGTCACCAGCTTCTTCTAAAACGCTTTTCCGTGAGTCTACTACCACTAAGGATTTACTAATAGTTGCAGGATCAACCTCTTGCATTTTGGGTGTGAATGAGCCTATTGCATTAATATGAGTGCCCTTCTTTATATGGTTACCATCGAAGACAGGCGTGTTGGAAGTGGTTGCTGTACATACGATATCTGCATTTTGTACAGCTTCCATAGAAGACGGGGCAACATGCAAATTATGTGGGATAGAACCCCTCCCACTCATTTCTGATGCAAAATCTTCAGCGTGTTTAGTGTTTGGGCTATATACCCATGCTTTTTCGATTGCACGAACTGCGCACACTGCCTCAAGTTGCGTTCGAGCTTGAACGCCACTACCAATTATGGCTACAGTTTTCGCATCATTTCGTGCTAATATGTCAGTAGCTGCTCCACTAGCAGCACCGGTACGGATAGCAGTTATAGACCCACCTTCTAATAGAGCCAATGGCTTTCCTGTAGACACATCTAAGACAATGATCATAGCGTGTATAAGAGGCAATGCTAGATGTTGATTATTGTCAAATACCGAAACGATTTTTATTGCCAAATCGCTATCTGTAATAGCGGGCATTAACAATACCGTTCCATTGGATTTATCAGCACTAATCTTGCTGCGTAGTGGTGCTTGTGAGTTGTCCATGCTGAAGTCCCTAAATGCTGTTTTCATCACGTCAATAGCAATCTTCATTTGTATGGCTTGACGCACTTCAGCAGCTGTCAGGACTAGAATTTTCATTTAAGTAGCGGGTAGAGGTTTTGGCGTCAATTCGTCTCAAAATCTCCACGAGACGTTCGGATGGCGGCTACGTGCACTCGCGGGTCGATCCAATTTTCACAAAATTGGTGTCGGTACGTGTACGCGATTAGGCCATTTTCAGCGATGACAAACTCTGCTGGTAGAAGCCATGCGTTGTCGACGAGAGGCATCCCTGATGCTTTTCGCTCCTTTGCAAGGCTCTGCCCAGCATCGAGATCGCGCTTGAGGTATTCATCTGTCGCGTCAAACAATACCTCTATTGGTCCACAATCTGTGATGTCAAATGCTCGGTATGCCTCTTCGTTCGCGTCTACTAGCACGGCAACATCATCGGGAATGAAGTTCGCCTGGAGATACGTTTGGGCGCGCTCTGGTTCACCTTGACAAATCATGACTACTTTGGCTTTCAGCGGTCTGTATAGATTCATTTCTTCGATGAGGCGTGCGGCTCTTTCGCGACCGCAACCACATCCGAAGTGCCGCCAAAAGATAACAAGAGCTGGTCCATTAGCCCAGTAACGATCCAACGTGACCGTTTGGTGGGTCCGCGCGTCGGTAAGCTTTGGTGAAGGCGCAACGTCGCCCGCCTGAAGTGGCACCGAAGTCCACCGAGTCTGAACAGGCCCATCTCTATAGGTCTCAAACCATCGGTCGCACGCCGCGTCTGTCTGAGGAGAGTCTGGCTGTTGCGGCCGAGCAGCTTCTGTATTCATGATTCCCTCCAAGGATAGAGTTTTTGTCGGAGATTAAGTCTCTCCAAGATAAGCTTGTCGCATCATTTTGTTATCACGCAAATTGTCAGCTGTGTCACTAAGTACAATTTCGCCTGTTTGCAGAACATATCCGTAATCAGCTATTGATAGTGCCATGTTTGCATTTTGCTCTACCATGAATATAGTTGTACCTTGTTCATTGATTTCCTGTATGATGCTAAAAACCTGCTGTACGAATAATGGAGATAAACCCATAGACGGCTCATCCATTAGTAACAAACTGGGCCGAGACATTAGAGCGCGTGCCATAGCGAGCATTTGCTGCTCACCTCCAGACATTGTGCCACCCAGTTGTTTAAGGCGCTCTCTTAGTCTAGGAAAAAGATCTAATACGCGTTCCATGTCTTTATCAATCTCATTGCGGTCTTTACGTAGAAAGGCACCCATCTCAAGGTTTTCTAGTACCGTCATCCGCCCAAAAATACGTCGATTTTCCGGCACCATTGAAACCCCGCGTTGTACTAGTTCAGTGGTGCTAATACCCTCTATATGGTCACCGCGATAATGTATACTACCGCGACTAGGAGTTACCATTCCTAGAATAGTGCGTAGGGTTGTAGATTTTCCACTAGCATTTCCACCAAGTAGGCAAGTTATTTCACCTGAACGTATACTTATATTGACTTCGCGAAGCACCTGGATTGGCCCATAGTAGGTGTCAACGTTTCTAAGCTCTAGAATGGGATTTTCGTCAGTGTGCATTATCTTACTCTTCAATTCCTGTTCGTCCTAAATAAGCTTCAATAACGTGTTCATCAGTTGCCACTTGTTCATAAGTGCCTTCAGCAATCTTGCCGCCATAGTCCATCGCTACTACGCGGTCCGACACATCTTTCACTACTCGCATGTCATGTTCTATAACAAGAATAGTAAACCCTCGTTCATCCCTCAACTTTCCGATTAAGCGTGCGATTTCTATGGTTTCTTTAGGGTTCATACCAGCGGCAGGTTCGTCCAGTAGTAACAATTTGGCTTCAGTGCTCATTGCTCGAGCAATTTCAAGTCTTCGGCGGTTAGCATAAGATAGACTTGAAGCTGGTTGATCCAAGCGAAAACCCATTAATCGTGAACCAAAAAATGCTAGCTGCTCCTTTGCATTATTACGTATGCGTTCTTCTTCTTCTTGGTATGATCGAGGTCGAAGGATTGCTCCAAGTATTCCGCTTTTGCTCCTACAATGTTGACCAACCATAGCATTTTCTAGTATCGTCATGTCTGGGAAGAGGCGTACTGCTTGAAAAGTACGAGCTATTCCCAATTGCGTAATTTCATATGGGGAAAGTCCAATCAGATCTTCTCCTTTGAACATAATCATTCCACTACTAGGCGGATAAAGACCTGTGACTAGGTTGAAGAATGTAGTTTTGCCTGCACCATTGGGGCCAATTAGGCTGACTATTTCGCCTTCCTCTATATCAAAGCTAAACTTGTTAACGGCAGTTAATCCGCCGAAATCTTTGGAGAGGTTTTTACACTGAAATAATTTGTTCAAAGCTAAATTACCATTTCTCGATATTTATTATGTTACTGCTACACTCGAGTCATTGTTAGTATCATTTTCATTATGCAGCCATGCATCTTGGTTTAGTTCTTGATCATCTATTGTTCTAGTTTGTCGGACTCTGGGTATCAGACCTTCCGGACGTGCTAGCATCATGAAGATTAAGACTGCACCATAAATTAGCAAACGGTATTCCGTGAATTCACGGAGTAGTTCAGGAAGTCCTACCAAGACTAATGCTCCTACTATTATGCCAGGTAGGCTGCCTATGCCTCCAACAATTAGCAAACTTAGGGCTGTAATGGACACTAATACATTGAAACTATGTGGGAAAATAGTGCCTAATTTTGCTGCAAAAACTGCTCCACTAAGACTAGCTATCATTGCTCCCAATCCAAACGCAAGCAATTTGTAGTAAACAGTGTTAATACCCATCGTTTCGGCCACTTGCTCATCTTCACTCATTGCCATCCATGCTCGTCCTACACGAGACCCACGCAAACGTGCTGATATAAATAAGGCAATAAGGCAACCTGTAATTATTAGGTAATACAGTTTGTGTGGTCCAATCAGTTGGACATTACCTATGCTCACCGGCGGTATAAGGATTATGCCTTGTGCTCCACCTAGCCAGGGTTTAAACCAATCGGAAAGGAAGAGGAATCGAGCTATTTCACCGAATCCAAGAGTAACGATTGCTAAATAGTCGCCGCGCATTCGTAGCACTGGTGCTCCAACTAACAATCCAGTGGCTCCTGTTACCAGGACAACTATAGGAAGAGCGGCCCAGAATGACATTCCCATTTCTATAGAGGCTCGAGGCGATGTCAGCAGTGCCATTGAGTAAGCTCCCACAGCAAAAAATGCTACATAACCTAGGTCTAACAATCCTGCCATGCCAACAACTATGTTCAATCCAAATCCCATCAGCATATAAAGCCCAACATTTAGGAGTACTTCGCTTGGAAATACTCCTAATAAGATAGGAAGTGATACAAGTAATGCAACACCAAAGAAAGCAGAAATGTTGCGCTTAGCGATTATTAATAATGCGTTGTCGGGGTATTCCAATGTAGATGTTGTGTCTGTTGATTTTGCTCTTTGTCGTATATTCCAAAGAACAAACATGATACCTAAGAGAATGCTTGCTCCAATCAGAATTTCAGAAATTGTAATAATAGTACCAACTAGGGTAGCAATATTGGCCCCAAGCAGATCAGTTGTTGTGCTGACATCCTTGGATAGTATATTTATACATTTGACCAGGCCGACCTCGCCTACATCTGAAGAGTTAGCGGCTGTGTTACATATAGGTAGAACAGGTAAATCTTTATCACTTATTGCAATAAACCAGAATATTCTCATTGCTAGTGTAATTGCAAATATTATACTCACTGTGAGTTGTAAAGCCCTGGGAACGTAAGTTACGACTGCTCGTATTATCTTATCGTATATTGCTGGTAAATGTGGCCAGATTATAACTAGCACAACTGTGGTTGCGAATATCGTAATGGCGCCTGTGATGGACAAGCCTTGGTTTTTGACCAGGAAATTCAATAGAACACTTGGCCACCCCTCTCTTGTTAGGATAATCTTCACCATATCACGTAGCATACCGAGAGATACGACTGATGCTAAGCCTACCACAAGAGGCAATCTTATTCTTGGAGTAATATTGAATATTGCTGCACCTAGACCTCCCAGTAGTGACCCCAAAATAGTTATAGTCATCACGACTTGAGACACAGGCTTTTGAAATGTTAGCATTTCAATCAATCCAGGAGACACGTTAATCAGTACTGAACGCATGTCAACAAGCGCAGTAGCAAAAACGAATACGGATAATGTGGTACCAACTATGAGGCCTGATGTTATACCAACCAAAATTTCAATCAAGAATGATGCTTTATTATTTTTTGCAGTAGGTGTAGATATATCTTCTCTAAGCTTGTTGACTGCAAGAGCACCACCACCCATAGCAATGATAATCAACATAGTGTGTCCCATGGATATTATGCCACCGATGATGTCCCTTTCTCCAAATGTTTCAACCATACCAATTAGACAAACGAAAAGGGCCACCAGGCCTGAATAGATGCCAATCAACATAGTCTGAGTAGCATTCTTGCGCTCTAGCACTGTATGTACAATGTTTGAGTTTGTCATAGTATTATGCTTTTTCTTCAGCTAATTTCTCGCCAAGAATACCTTGTGGTCTGAATATCAAAACCAACACGAGCATCACTATTGCAATTGCGTCTTTCAGTTGGTTAGCTCCTACAATACCTAGGCCTTGTAGGATGAGATTAGGGCCTATAGATTCAAATAGACCGAGGAATATTCCTCCTAACATTGCTCCGGGAATATTGCCGATACCACCTAGCACTGCAGCGGAGAATGCTTTAAGGCCTGGCAAAAATCCCATGTTGTACCCAATTCCTTGTGGTTGGTAAAGTCCTCGAAATACTCCTGCAGCACCGGCTAGCATTCCGCCCAGCATGAATGTGATTACTATCACTCTGTTGACATCTATCCCCATGAGAGATGCAATTTCCTTGTCTTCGGATACTGCGCGCATTGATTTACCAGTTTTTGTTTTTTCGACGAACCAATATAATCCTCCCATCATTAATATAGCTGCCACAGCTACCACGACTTGTACTACCTGTATAGTAACTGACCCAAAAGTCCAACGTCCCCACATTGTTCCAAACACTGGATATGCTTTAAATCCGGAACCAAATAAACCTCTAAATGTATATTGCAGGAAAAATGAAGCTCCAATAGCAGTGATCAATGAAATCATTCGGGGCGCATTTTGTAGTCTGCGATAGGCTACACGTTCAAGAATTAATGCTACCAAAGTTGAGGTTGCCATCGCAGACAAAAGTAATATAAAAATTGTAACCAGTGGTTGTGCTTGTAGGAAGCCAGATTGCTCAAGTGCATCAGCCACAAAGAATGATACAAATGCACCGGCCATATACACTTCTCCATGAGCGAAATTAATCATTAACATAATTCCATAGACAAGTGAATATCCCAGTGCAATCAGGGCATATATACTGCCTTGAGCTAGCCCAGCTATTAGCAGGCTAATCCAACTGCTAGTCGCATACTTTCCCGAAGCAAGTGTTACAGCAGACCCATAGATGACTAGGACAATTACAACCACACGCAGTACCCATAGTATTATCGAAACCCATGAGATTCTCTTTGTTTTTTGTAAACTAGTCACTTGCACCCTATATTTGGTATGTTGAGCATTTTGCCCTTCATGTACTGGTAGTTGAAGATGGCGGACTATTTATTTTGTCTGTAAAGTTATTGTGCAGACCTGATATTCTTAGGAATTGAACCTAATAAACAACCAATTGTAGGACCTACGATACTGTATCAGGACAATATACAGTGTATCATCAATTGTTGTTGGAAGTCAAACAGTAACCAACTAGTGGGTGCTACAATATGCTCGTGAAAAAATTGTTGTTGATCGATATCTGTTGAACAGTTTATACTTGAATCAGTTGATAGTCGTTATAATAATTGCGATGTTCATTTGATGTCATCTACCAACAAGTTTATGAAGTTGTAAATAGTATCTAGCCTTGAATGTTTTTAACATTTAGTACTGAGTCTGTGATAGGAGTTATTTGAATGAACATAAGAATAGAAAATATTGAAAGTTCTGACCCAATAATACCTACCCATATCATGCAAGATACTCATTTGAACGAATTGGCAGATTGCGAAATTTATCTTATCAGTGAACTATGTCAGGTCACCGGTTCCTTTAAGTTTAGAGCAGCATGGAATGTTGTCAATCAAGTTGATTCTCCAGGCTTCATAGCTGCTTCGTCAGGTAATTTCGGTCAGGCCCTTGCTTGTGCAGCAAAAATGATAAACCGAAAATGCACTATTGTGATGCCTAATACAGCTGCGCGAGTTAAGGTGGAGGCAGTCCGCAGTTATGGTGCTGTAGTCGATCTTGTCGATGTGAGCATCGTATCACGAGAACAGCGTGTATTAGAATTGTCGAAATCTTTGCCAGATTATTATGTGTGTAGTGCGTATGATAATCAGTATGTGATTTCTGGAAATGCTTCACTAGGTATTGAATTGGCTGACTCTGTACCATACATTGACGCTATCATAGCACCTGTAGGTGGAGGTGGTCTAAGCTCAGGAATAATATCTGGATTGCGTTCTAAGGATGTCGATATATCAGTGTGGGGAGCAGAGCCATCAATAGCAAATGATGCTGCCCGATCTTTGCGAAAAGGCATTCTAATTTCAAATGACCAGGAACCTGATACCTTAGCTGATGGTGCGCGAACTATAAGTTTAGGTAGGCTAAATTTCGATATTCTTTCTGGCGAAATGAGTGGAATTATCGAAGTCGATGAAAGTCTAATTCCTATTGCAATGAAACATTTACATCAATGTGACCTTCGAGTAGAGCCCACAGGAGCACTTTCTGTGGCAGCTCTTTTTGCCGAACCGAAGCGTTTTGTAGGTCTGAAAATAGGGTGCGTTCTTAGTGGAGGTAACGTTGACGATGACCTATATTCTGGTTTGGTAGGATTGTAGCCATTTCCACTAGGATAATATAATAAACTGATGTCACATATTCAATGTTCTGATTTGAGCATGAGTGCTAATTAATGAAAGCTTTTCTAACTCGTTGGGCTGTTAATGTGATTGCTATCTGGGTGGTGTTCCAGTTTGTACCTGGAGTTACTCCTGTTGCAACTAGTTTAGGTGCGTTAATAGTAAATGGATTAATCTTAGGATTAGTCAATTTGACTGTTCGTCCTTTGCTTAGACTTGTGACCTTTCCTTTAATCATAGCTACGTTGGGTTTAGGCACCCTGATAATAAACACTTGTATGTTTCTTCTTGCGGGATGGATCGGAAGTTATATTGGTTATGGATTTAGTGTAGATGGATTTGTAGCAGCTTTTGTAGCTGCGTTGGTAGTAAGTATTGTAACTGTACCTACTAACTTGGTATTTCGACTGGCTTTCAGGTAGTCGAAGTGCTGGAGACAAGCATATACAGTCAACATAAATGACAATTGTTTTACAAATATTGCTCAACAATCATCGATTTTAATCTGTAAGTTTTGAGTAAAAGTAACGACCTAGGATAGATGCAGTTGCCATAATTGGTACTATAAGCAGTGCTGCTAAAATCCCTTGTATGGCTAGTGCTCCTACTACACCTACAAATATAATGCCTGGATGAAGACGCAAGCGATTGCTCATGATTTGTGGCCGTAGCCATATATTTTCAATCTGTTGTACAACAAAATATAGACCAGCCACAATCAATCCAAACCATCCATTTGGAATATTAAGATAAGTGGATCCGAGCACCATTCCTACTGTGATTGCTGCTACTCCAGATACGGCGGGCCCGAGCGAAGGCACTATGTCCAGTAGTCCAGCTAATACACCTAAAATTACAGCTCCTGGTAGGCCTATAGCTACACCGCCCAAGGCTGCTAACACTCCTACGATTAACATCAATAGTAATTGCCCCCTTAAGAATGCTCCCCAGGCATGGTCAATGTCGGTCAGCAGCTGTTCCCACTCTTGACGCAAACTTGGCGGAGCGAGCTTCAGCATATTTTGTTTCAGCCGACTACCATCTTTAAGTAAGTAGAATAATGTAACCATAGTAATTAACACCCAAATCATGTTTCCTGTAAAAGTTGCAAGAAAATTGAGTGTGTTTCCTGCTATTGTAGCAACTGATTCTGCAACAAATTGATCGATGTTAGTGACCCAATCACTGGGGAACATAGTGATACCCGCTACAGTAAATGATCGCGAGAAAAGCAAACCAGTTCTATCTAATACCCAATTCACAGTTTCGGAAAATCCAGCCAACTGACGTACAAGATATGGTGTAGCTACTATAGGAATGGCTACTAATAGTACAGCGAGGAGTGTATAGACTACAACTACTGCAATATTGTGGTTCATACGAGTGCGATTGCATAGCCAAGTCACGAGAGGATTTAAAGTAAATGCTAGCAAAGCTGATATTACTACGGGACCAATCAGTGGCCTAGCTATCCAGATTAGCCATACTAATACTAATCCAAGTGCTACTATTACTGTATATTTTGTCGTTTCAGTCCATTTTGTGTTCATTAGAACCAATCATATTACCGCATTTACTTTTGGTTATCTGTAATTGAATTGTCAGAGCTCATGCCATACACACTACTTACAGGTACTGTAAAAAGGAAGCCGGTATTTGGTTTTTCCAATCCTCCTGTAATGTCTTGGGCGGCTTGAATAAGTTTCTCCAACAAATTGTCATTGTCAACGACCGTAAAAAATGTGCAGTGATGATGCTGCTTGGATTTTAGAATGTCCTTCAGGCTGAGGTAGAAGGGTAAATTAGCTATTTCTGCACTAGTACGTATATTACCGATACCAGTAGTATTGATGCAAGTAATTCCTCTTGCTCCTGCCGCTTCCCATGCTTCTAGCAAATCAGCAGATTTATCAAGATTGTTTAGTACAAAGATTATCATTTGTCTCATGTTTGTTTTCCTAATCTGGTGACAATATAGGTTGTTTTGTGTTCTCTGGAGGTGTCCCCTCTGATAGTCTATGCAATATGATGGGTGTAACCAGCGTGACTACGATCACTGTTACAACTGTGATAGAGAAAACTTCTTGGTTGATAATACCGTGAGTTAATCCAAGTGTAGCTACTATAAGTCCTACTTCACCGCGTGAAATCATACCTGCGCCTACTAGCATAGATTCCTGTAAGTTCATTCCACCTAAACGTGCACCCAGCGTACATCCTACTAATTTGCTAATTATTGCCACTATTATAATTGCAGAAGTAATCCATATTAGGTCGCCTGTAATATTTCTAGCATTGGCTTGTAGACCTATGTTAGCAAAGAAAACTGGTACAAACAGCGAATAGGCTATGGTAGAAACCCCTTCAACAATACGATCCCGTTGTACAGTACGGCTAAGGAAAAGACCTGCAAGAAACGCGCCCGTGATCGCTGCAATACCACCTATAACTTCTGCTGTCCATGAGTACACTAATGCTATAACAAGTGTGTATAGATATATTCCTTGATTTAAATGTAGGCCATCAACCCAATTTGTCAGTTTTGGAAGCAAGAATATTCCAGCCGCAATACTAATTGTAAAAAATCCCACCATCTGTAGTAATATCGTGAATATTACTGTGACCCCAACAGTAGATTGGCTGCCAGTTAATGCAGTAAATATTGACAGTCCCAATAGTACTAATACGTCGTCAATTACAGCTGCACCCATCATAGCTACGCCAACTTTGCTGCGTAATATCCCCAGTTCCATTAGAGTCTGTGCTGATATGCTTACGCTAGTTGCTGCCAGTATCAGGCCAATAAATACTGATGTGCGGCTAGGCATTCCAAAAAGCACGCATATGCCCCAACCCATCATTAGAGGAGTGATAACACCTAGGGTGCCAGATAATCCTGCTACTTTACTTGAATCAACTAGATCTTCCAAATGCAGGTGCATTCCTGCAAGTAACATTAGAAGAATTACACCGAATTCTCCGAGGTGGGCTATAAATTCACCTAAATGCTGGTCAGTAAACATGCTCCACTGCATCATGTTTAGCACTGTAGGACCCAAGGCTATTCCTGCAAGTAGTTCTCCAACCACTGCAGGTTGTTTCAACCGCACGCTGAAATATCCGCCGACTTTTGTAAAAGTTACGATTACTGTAAGCGCTAATATGAATTGCAGAAAATTATTCATTAGTCTATTATTCCACTATATATTCTATTATACGACTGTTATACCACCAGGTGTAAAATGTAATGGCTATGGAGTATTACATTTTACACCTGAAAAGTCAAAGTATCAGTTGGTTTATTTAGCAGAGGTGTTAAATATTTTATGAATACAATTTTTAGTGGTGGTGCTATTGCTACCGAAACCGAAACAATAATATCTGACATATTAGTAACGGATGAAAAAATAATGTCTGTAGGCACAGATTTGCCAGTATTAGATGCTAAAGTAGTAGATTGTACTGGTCTAATTTTGCTTCCAGGCGGGGTTGAACCTCATGCGCATTTCTCTCTTCCTATGTTTGATACTATAAGTGCAGACAATCACTTCACTGGTCACAGAGCTGCTGCTTTTGGCGGTACTACTACGGTGATGGACTTTACTTCGCAGTCTCCTGGATGTTCATTGCAACGATCTATTGATGTATCCCACTCTCAGGCAGCCCAAATGGCAGCCGTGGATTACTCTTTCCATGTAAATGTGACAGATTTCTCGGAAGATGTAGCAAGTGAGATAGCTGGTCTACCTTCGCAGGGATTAACTACACTTAAAGTTTTTACGGCTTATAATGATCGGCTTCGTATATCTGATGAAGAAATCTCAAAAGTACTTAATATTACTAGAGAAAATGGTATGTTGGTTATGATACATATTGAGGATGGTGATGAGATTGATCGGTTGGTTGCTAGAGCGGTGTCAGATGGTTATACAGATCCAATATGGCATGCGCGCACACGGCCTGCACATGGGGAAGCAATTGCAGGAAGGCGCGCAATAGGAATAGCTGAGAATAGTAAAGCTAGTCTATATGTTGTTCATGTTACGACTGAAGGGCTGCTCAATGAGATAAATTCTGCGCGCAAACGAGGAGTACATGTTATGGGGGAAACCTGTCCTCAATATCTATTCTTTACCCAGGAAGATCTATTGAGACCTGATGGAGCGAACTGGGTGTGTTCGCCCCCACTCCGTACTATTGAGGACAATGATGCCCTTTGGGAAGGATTGTCAGATGGGAGTATACAAACTGTTGGTACAGATCATTGTCCGTTTTTTGCCGATGGTGATACTGCAATTGAATACGATGGACAGCAATTGGCCATACCTGGCAAAGAGTTAGGCAAATCTGATTTTACACGGATACCTAATGGCGTGCCCACTATAGAGCATAGAATGTCTTTGCTGTGGACTTTTGGCGTTTCTACAGGAAAGTTGTCTGTGCAAAGATTTGTTGAATTAACAGCTGGAAACCCTGCTCGCATATTTGGTTTGTATCCGCGCAAAGGTACATTATTGCCAGGATCTGATGCTGATATTGTGTTGTGGGATCCGAGTCTCAAACATACCATTAGTGTAACAAGTTCGCATATGCGAACAGACCATGATTTGTGGGAAGGGATTGAAGTGGAAGGATATCCACTACAAGTGTATTTACGCGGTCATTTGTTGGTTGATAGGGGTAAATGGCTAGGAAAAGCAGGATTCGGTCAATTTCTGCATAGGCAGACAAATTCGCAAATTATGTAATTATTCCCACTCTATTGTTGCAGGGGGTTTAGTGCTTATATCATAAACCACTCTGTTGACACCACGGACTTCGTTGATTATCCGACTAGATATTTTGGCAAGAATTTCATATGGTAGTTGTGCCCAATCAGCTGTCATGAAATCATCAGTCACTACTGCTCGAAGTGCTACAACTTCTTCGTATGATCTTGCGTCACCCATTACACCAACTGATTTTACCGGCAACAATACTGCAAATGATTGAGATGTTTCATGCCTCAACAAATTTGCCTGCTGTAATTCTGATTGCATAATACTATCTGCAGTTCTTAGACGGTCTAGTCGATTTGGGGTGACCTCCCCAAGGCACCGTATTGCCAGTCCGGGTCCTGGGAAAGGTTGTCTCCAGACCATTTCATCTGGTAGACCTAGTTCTGTACCGACTGCACGGACTTCATCTTTAAACATAAAACGCAGTGGTTCTATTAGGTCGAATCTAAGTTCTTCAGGTAAGCCTCCGACATTGTGATGTGTCTTGATTTTTGCAGATTTGTCCTTGTCTTGTCCACTACTTTCAACTACGTCCGGATATATAGTACCCTGTACCAGGAATTTGGCGTTACCTCCTATTCGTTGTGCTTCTCTTTCGAAAATTCGTATGAATGTCTCGCCTATTAATTTACGCTTTTGTTCAGGATCTACAACCCCTGCGAGTATGTTTATGAATTCTTTTGCTGCA
>Ga0114932_10003773_pt1 | contig 14588 bp, 18 predicted proteins | sample 2SBtaG_2_FD_87286 | JGI IMG/M metagenome (GOLD analysis project Ga0114932, IMG submission 87286) | Deep subsurface microbial communities from Kolumbo volcano to uncover new lineages of life (NeLLi) - 2SBTROV12_ACTIVE470 metaG | ecosystem: Environmental > Aquatic > Marine > Volcanic ...
AGGAAAAACAGCTCTCATGCTTGCCGTACGTTGCATAACCGACTCTGAAGAGCGAGCAAAAAATAAAGAAAAAGTTGTAGATAGACTTTTACAATTACCAGGACTTCAAATTAACCAAGTAGACCTAGATGGTGCTACAGCTCTTTTACATGCTACAGCAGGACCCTGGGCAGACACAACAACTGCACAAAAACTATTAAAAGCTAAAGCTGATGTTAATTTAGGTAAAAAATATGACGGTGATACACCCCTTTTAAACGTTGTAACATGGGGCTATATAGGTTTAGCAAAAACCCTCCTTCAAACCCCAGGAATCAAAATTGACCCTAGAGCTCTTACAAAAGCTAAACAACGAGAAAAAGAAGCAGAACAAAGAAATCAATTAGCACAAGAACAAAATTGGGAAGAAAAAGATGACTGCAGAAAAACACTAGAAAAAGCTCGAGAAATGTCACAGCTATTTAAACCTTTTATGGAAAAAAGATAAGGGTCAAACAGGTTTAACTAAGTTAATTTCTGCTTCCTGATATATAAGCAAATATTTTTCTTGAAACTGTTGCAAAAAAGACTGCAATACTTCATCATAACTTTGCCAAAAATAAAGGTTGTTTAAATCTTTTTTAGCCTGTACATATAACTGCACAATAAAAGCCTCAAAGTGAGAACTATGTTTATCACAAGAAGATGGATAAGTATGTAACATCTGTTGATACATACAATTTAATTTTTGCATCATTTTTTGTTTTACATAATACACATAAACACCCAAACCTATCGTTACCGTTGCACTAATCACGACCCCCATCTTTAAATTTTTCTGAAAAACACTCTTTTTAATCAAATCATGCAAAGATATATATTTTGACTCCTGACCACAGATCAATTCTCTTTGAACATCTTTTAAAGCAACTTCAACAACACTATTCCCTTCAATTTTCAATACCGTAGGAGTCCCTTCAAGTCCATTATTCATAATCGAATCCAGTAATAAATTATGATAATTTTTTTGTGTATTAATCTTATACACATTAAACCCAGAAGATTTTAATGAGTCTGCAACAGTTTCTAAAGCCGACATTAAACGAGCACATGGAACACAACCCGGTTTATATGCAATAATATATGTATTATCTCTACTGCAGCCACTAAACCAACTATCAAAGCTCGCTTTATCATTAAAAGATAACTCTAACAAATTTGAACGTAACATTGACCCTGAAAAGTACGCATATCCCACATCAACTGCATAGCGACAAACTGCAGGACAAAATGGAAGTTTATTTTTGCACCACACATTATTCTTGTATCCAAACAAGGCTTCTTTGAACATTTGTCCTAGCTCAGACCCAGTTTCCATTTCTGCAAAAATATCTACAGAACTGTCCATACAAAAAAGATTCCCTGAAAGGAACAAGTAAAAAAGTAAAAGCTTAATATTCATATATTTTAATCTGATGTAAAAAAAGTAAAAAATGGTGTGCCCGGTAGGATTCGAACCTACGACCTACGGATTAGAAATCCGTTGCTCTATCCAACTGAGCTACGGGCACAAACCAAAGAACTTCATTAAGATATACTCAGTATATCCTAACAATCTCGTTTAGACAATATATCAACTATGATTTTTTCTGTTCTTTTTCAAATAAAACCACAAATTCTTGAGCTACTGGCTTAAGTTTTTGAACAGTATCTTCTGAAATATCTTGCTCTTTTTCAATAGCATTATAGATATCAGCATATACAGATTGAACATAGCTTGTAAACTTCTGAATAAAGGAAGAAGTATCCTTACGATCAACTTCATCAAGATAATTAAATCTTAACAAGAATAAAATTAAAGCTTCATCAATAAAGCTATAATGTAAATATTGAGCCTGCTTTAAAATTTCTACTGCTATAGCCCCTCGATTGAGCTGCTTTTGAGAAACTTCATCAAGTTCAGTACCAAACTGAGCAAAACTTAATAAATCATGATATTGCGCAAGCTCTAGACGAAGTGCTTTTGACATACGCTTAACAGCATTTGTCTGAGCAGCTCCTCCCACACGAGAAACTGATAGCTCTACATTAATCGCAGGTCGAATACCTTGATTAAATAATTGCGTATCAACAAATATCTGCCCATCTGTAATAGAAATTAAATTCGTTGGAATATAAGCAGTAATATCATCTTCTTGAATTTGAATAATTGGAAGCGCAGTAATTGAACCACCCTGCTTTAAACATGCTGCTCGCTCTAGTAATCGAGAGTGCAAATAAAACACATCACCAGGATATGCTTCACGACCAGGCGCCCGTCTCATCAAAAGAGACATTTCTCGATAAGCAATTGCATGATTTGTTAAATCATCATACACAATTAATACATCTTTACCTTGGTGCATAAAATACTCTGCAATTGCAGTAGCCGAATAAGGAGCAAGGTATTGATTTAACACTGCTTCACTAGAGTCAGCACTTAAAACAACCGTATACTCCAAAGCTCCATGCTCTTCTAACTTGCGAACTAATCGGGCTAAATTTCCCTGCCTTTGTCCTACTGAAACATATACACAAACAACATCTTTATCTTTTTGATTTAAAATCGTATCAATAGCCAAAGCTGTTTTACCAGTATTACGATTTCCTACTATCAATTCACGTTGGCCTCTTCCAATTGGAACTAATGCATCAATTGCTAATATACCAGTCTGCATTGGCTTACTAATTGGAGTACGCTCCACTATGGTAGGACACTCTTGCTCAACAAGACGATGCTCTGTTGTTTGAATTTCTCCCAGACCATCAATTGGATCACCTAAAGCATTAACAACTCGTCCAATCATGGCATCGCCTACTGGAACCTGCATTGCTTTTCCCGTACGCTTTACCACTTCTTGTTCTGCAACAGAAATTGATTTCGATAACAGAAATATCGAAACAAAGTCTTCACTCATATTCAAAATGATACCCTTGTTGCCTCCTTCAAAGTGAACAATTTCTCCATAAATTGCATGAATCAATCCATACACCTTACAAATACCATCTCCCACTTGAACTACTACACCTATCTCATCTAACTTTTTATGAGGTTTATTTTCTAATTCTTTTTCAAGTAAAGAAACTAAATCGATATCTTTTGAATTCATATTATCCTTCAATGAAAAACTTTTGTCTCAGAGCCCTTAATCGACTTGCCACAGAATATTCCCATAAAAATGTGGTTGATTGTAAGCGAACTCCAGCTATTAATGATGTATCTGTTTGTGTAGTTGCTATAATATCTTTCTGAGACTGTTGCGCAAAAAACTTTTTAAATACTTCTACACTCTCTTGATCTAATGGCTCTGCTGATTTTATTTGTAAATCTAATATATTATTTCTCTTTTTATATAAATAACAAATATCTTGCAATATTTCTGGCAACAAGCAGATATCATTTTTCTTCTTTAATAATAATTCAAGAAACTTCTCTAAAGATTCATGCATATTAAAATGCTTACAAAGCATAGCGATAATTTTAAATTTATCCTGTTTTTTTAAACCTGCAGAACAAATCAACAACATGATACTTTGATGTCTTTGTAAAAACACTGAAGCCTTCATCATAACCTGAACATCTTCAAGCGTGAGTGAGTCTTGATACACATTTACAAATGCTGTTGCATATTTCTTTGAACTTAAAGATTGAGAAACAACCATCTTTTTACTTTTCCAAAAATGAAACCAATTGTGAAATATATAACTTTCTTTTTGCAGAGTCTGTTTTAAATGTTTTTTCTAAATCTTGCACACATTCTTGCATAACTCGTGGCAACTCTTTTTTGATCAGACGCCTTTGCTGTAACTTTTGTATTTTTTGTGAATACTTTTGCCCAACTATTTGCTTTCTTTTTTCTAGCAATTGCTCTTGATGATCACTTTTTCTTTTTACTACCTGTTCCCACACATAAAACTTCTTTTGCATTTCTTTATATGTTTGATCTTGTTCTTGAATTTCATCATGTATTGTTTGATGCTCTTGAACTAATGTTTCATAATGTTCTTGTAACAAAACACGCTCTTTTTTTTCTGTACGCATTGAGTCAACAATAAATGATATTCCAAAACGACGAATAACGTACACAACAATTCCTGCAATCAGCAAAAAATTTAGTGCTTTAAAAATAAAATCTGCCTCTATTTTCATAGCTTTACATCCATTAATGTATTACAGATTACTTTTTTCATTTTTTGCTTTTTCTGATCAGACAATGTACCAGAGTCTTCTTTTTTTTGCTGTTTATACGCATCTGCAAAATGAACTTTAAATAATTTTGAAGACAAATGAGGAATCAATGCATGCAATGATTTTTTTATCGATAACCATTTAGAACTTTTTTGATTTTCTGCTTGTTGTTTTTGATTTAATGCTTTATCAATCGCATTTCTTAATGATTGCTCTTCTGTATCTTTTTTTACAATAATCTTCATTGCAGGAACAAATACAAATTGGCGCAATACAAAGTAGACTATAAAAAAATTACAAGCCTGAAATAGCAAAGTTATATCAATAGCTTTCATATGTTTATACTATTACGCAACAACTCGGTTAAACATAATCAACATAATTGCAACAATAAAGGCATAAATCGCAGCGGTTTCTACCAGTCCCATTGCGATAATCATAGTCATACGAATTTTTGTATAACTTTCAGGATACTTTCCAACGCCCTTACAAGCTTGTTGTCCAATCATGCCTTGTCCCAAAGCTGGCCCAATACTTCCAACTCCCATCGCTATAGCTGCTCCTAAAAATGCTGCTGCTTGAGCATATGTACTATAATTTGGATCCATCGGTTTATCCCTTATCTTTAAGTTTACTTATTCTCTTAATTAAAATTATATGCTTTCACGTAGTAAAATCAATATTTGCATGAATATACAAAAAATCAAGAATTTGCTTTACAAAGTTTTTTTGAACCTCTTCATCATCTCTAAAGTTGCAAGCACCATCTAGAACCAATACTGGAATCTGTCCAAAATAGTCTTCCTGATACTTTTTATCAACCAACCATTCTTCATGCCTGTCATGAAGCATTTGTAAATAATCCAAAGGCACAATACTTTCTTCAGAGCGAGCTCTTTCTTGCATACGATCATAACAAACTTTTGGATCAGTTCTTAAATAAACAAATCCCACAGGCATTGGAGCTTGCTTTGCATACCAATCCCATATATCAAGATATAAAAACCACTCCATCTGGGTCATTAATCCAATTTTTAAACCATTTTGAGCAAAACAGTAACGATCCGAAAACCAAGAGCGCTCCATTATTTGTACCTTTCCCCCTAGGGAAGCATACTTTTGTTGTTTTTTCACTCGTGTCATAAAAGCATATAATTGAAAAGTGCATGCCCAACGAGTACCGTCTTTATAAAAAGCATCCAATAAATTGTACCCTGAAACATCTTGCCACTCATCACATGGCTCTGCTATGGTTACCACATCAAGATACTTTTGAATAACCTTTAAAAAAGTACTTTTACCAACTCCAATATTGCCTTCAACAAATAGTATAGGTTGAGCAAGCATAAATGATTGCATAATAATACTTAAAAAAACAACTCTACACATTGATATCATAAAATCCTCTTTGTAAAACTAAAGTGTTGTAACAAATTGTTCTATTTTTTTCATATAATCTTGTTGTACTTGCTTGTCTGTATAAAAATTATCAGATCCATCCAAAATCAATGTTGGTATTTGTAGTATATCTTGAGGCAAACCCTTTTTATGTATTAACCATTCATCATGCTTCAATTCAAGACTCTTAATATACTCCAACGTGATAGGTTTTTCCTCGACTCTGTTTCTTTTCTGAATTCGCTCATAACAAACTTCTGCAGGAACCCTTAAATAAACAAAGGCTGCAGGTAATTTAATATCTTGAGTTTGAAGTTGCCAAGTTTTTGTATACACACCCCACTCTGCTCCATCAAGCAACTCTATTTCATAAGCGTTTTTTGCAAAACAATATCTTCCAGAGTATACCGATCGCTCCAAAAATTGCATCCCCGTTGTATGATGCTGGTATATCTCATATAATTGCTGAACTTGAGTTGTTGTTACATATGTTTGTAATGTAAAAGCCCAGCGCTTCTGATCTTGGAAAAATTGTTGCAGCAAATTGTATCCATCAACATCCTGCCACAATGTATGAGGCTCATAAAAAACATGAACATTCATATAATCAGCCATACAAGAAAGTAACGTTGACTTTCCTGCTCCAACATTCCCTTCAATAAAAACTTGTTTCATACCAAAACTTCCTTTTTTGTTTCTTGAATAGCATACAGGCAAGAACATAAAAAAAAAGCTATTTTCAAAATTCTTAATACAAAGGAAAAAATTATAAAATTTTCTAGAAAATAAGAATTATATCTGCTATAATTTGTGCCATATGAAAAGTTCTATGATAGAATTTTAACCCCCTAAAACCAAAGGAACCCATATGAAAAAGCAATTATTGCTGAGTACATTGTTGTGTGCTGCTACAGGACTTATAACAGCAACAGAACCTGCTGCTGAAGCTGCTAGAGAAACAGTACAAGTTGCAACAAAAACAGCAGAAACCGCAAAAAATTCAATGATGGATAAATTCAGAAACAAACTTCCATCAAGACCTCAAATGCCACAAGTATCTAGACCAAGTATGCCAAACATGTCTAGTGCTATGAGATTTGTGAAAAATCCATACTTCTTAGCTCCAGGCGTTCTGGCAAGTGCAGGTATTGCGTATTACTATAATACTCAACAACCAACAACTTCTCAAAAGTAAGTTAACAAAAAAGCCTGATTTTCATCAGGCTTTTTTTCTTCTTGTATTAACACCTCAAAGAGCTCATAAAAATTGTAAAAAAATCAAAATTCAGTATGTTTACAAAGTTTCTTAGTTTTAAAAGGAAAAGTATGAAAAAACAATTATTACTTTTAACACTTCTAACGTTTTCTTTGTCTATACAACCAATGGATAGCCCAAAGAAACAAGAACACACAAAAGTAAATTGGATGGCAGAGACAACTCAAACAATATTGCAGCATAGACGTATTATCGGAGGAACGATCGGCACACTCTCGACTCTTGGCATCATAGCAAGTATAAAAAAAGACGGCTTTACTAGAGACAATGTATCATTCATGCCTCTAGCTGCAATCATACTTGCTGATAGTTATACAGCACATCGGTGCCTTCAAAAATATCCTAAAGCTGATGATTAAATCATATCTTACCATTTATATTGTCTTACATCTGGCGTGGAGCTCTATCTATGCCAGCCAACAACCTATCAATCCCAAGATGAGACCTGCAACATGGACAGAACGCTTTATAGGAGGTTGCTGGAAAGATGGTCGAGATTGCTGTATGGCAGCGTCACTATGCCCTCCAACAGCAGAAGTTGTGTACTATGCTTGCTATCCAAATAACCCCGACGTTCAAACAGACTGCATTGTCTGTGCTACAGGATCTACATTTTGTCTTGCATGTGCTCTATATGCTCATCGAAAGATGCAATATTGTTATGGACCAAAACCTGACAAACCCCCTCAAATAACAATAAACAAAAAAAGAGATAAATAATCTCAATCCAATAGATTTGCATAAATAAAAAAAGATAGTAAAGTTACTCATAAATTTATAACTTTAACATATATAAGTAATATGAAATATAAAGCTTTTTTATTATGTTTATTAACATATCTTCCTTCTTATCAGCATGGTTCATATAAAGAAAAAACCACACTAGAAGATCCAAGTGACTGTAATAAATGGTGCGCAACTCAATGTTTTAGAATAAGAAACATAACCGGTCTTCTAACTCCTGTACTTGCATGGATCAGCTATAAACAACCTAATCCTGTTGCAATGGGTATAAGTGGATGTGCAACTGCTACATGCGCAGGCTGCGCTTACTGCTCACATAGATCTGGTAAAAATTGTTTAAAACCACGAGAAGTTACCAGAAGACATTATCAATCCACTAGTAATGATAGATCACCTTCTCAACCAATGACACCACAGAACCAACCTAGTCACTCAACTATGAAATAACTATCTCTTTTGCCTAAACCCAAAAAATATAGTAAGGTTTTGCAAGTTATTCAATAGGTCCAATCTAATGACTAATTCAAAGTAAAAAGTGATTTATGAAGTATACAATAAAATATTTATCTTGTTTTTTATTCATATGTTTAACAATTCTACCAACATGTTCATATACAGATGACATTGATGAATTTGATGATCTTTTAGAAGCAATCTCTGCAGATGATCTTCAAGTTACTAGATCATGTGAACCAGGAGAAGCTGGTGACTGGGTTAGCTATTTAGACCTACTCGAGATTCCTAAACTATTCGATGAGGATTTTTACAATGTAACATCCCTGCCTAATCATCGTAACGTTATCAATTATCCAAACTTTTTTATTTTCTCATATCAAGCACCAGAAAAGCAACAACTAACATTTCACATGTTCTATAACCAAACGAGTAAGAAACATTTTACCCAAGATGAAGAATTTGAATGCTACAAGCACAAAAAACATGAAGTTAATGGTCGAGCACTAGGCTCTTATTTAAATATTGAAAATGGCACCTTTCTAAGTGTTCTGGAAAATGATTTAAAAAACTTTGGCTCTGTACTCCCTCCATCTCTAGACCCTCTCAAGCAAATTGATTTCCCTACTATTTTTAAAACAATTGCACAAGCACAACTCCAAGAGCGACGACTTGGTTTTTTAGCTCACTACTACAAGCAAATTAATGAAAAAACATCTCTAGAACTAAAACTTCCTCTCTTATGGCAAGTCCGCAACCTAAACTTTACAGAGGAAGAAAAAAGAATGCTAAGAAAAGAGTTTGATGATTTCCAAGATAGTGATTTTGATGAAATGGAATTTGGCAAACAGCATATTATTTTTGACGCATTTGGAACAGGAACACTTGATGTTACCGTAAAGCGTACCGTTTGGGAAGGTTCAAAATATGATCTTCAAGTTGGTGCAACTGTTTTTCTTCCAACCGATGGTCACTGGGCACAAGGATGGTATGGCACCTACTTTGAGCCTAAAGATCAACAACCTATCTTAAGGCTCTGTGATTTAGTTGATATTGGCAATGTAAAGTTGGAAAAAAATGCTCCAGAAATTATAGAAAAATTCTTCCTTGGAGCTCTTGATCACTTATCATCTGCAATATTACAATGTCCACTTGGCTATGATAAACACCTTGGAGTTGCTCTAAAAATTCTTCCTTATTGGCAACTACGACCAAACCTTGAATACAGCGGTGTATACATTCTCGAATATCTATTCCCACATGAACATCCACGCTTCTTTATACCAAAATCGGACACTCCATTTTCAGAACAATTTGCAGCTTTGAGCGGACAACCAGAAAAACAACTTGATTTATTAGAACGCCAAATTACAACTCGCTTGTACCCACGCGTATTTACAGCAAAAGTAACTCCTGGCTTCTTATTCAATACTGTTGCAAATTTTCAAACATCTTATAAAGACTGGAACTTTACTGCTGGTTATAACTGGTGGTATCGTACTGGAGAAAAATTATCAGACATTCAAGCGTCAGAATCTGAAGTAAGAGATCTTAATATTTGCAAAGCAACTAATACATCTGCTTCTCAAGTTAAGCTATATGGAAAAATACATAGATTATTTGAAACAGATAACCATGCTATTTCATTTTCTTTCTATGGGAACGTAACGGTATATAATCACAATATTGGTAATGATTTCTCACTTGGAATCAGTTTTGATAAAAGCTTCTAAACATTACAAAGGAATTACATGAAAAAATATCTCATCTTATCTTTATTGCTATGCACATCACTAACATTTTATCCTCATAAATTAACCAATCATATACTTTCAAAAATGGACCAAAATGGATTTTTCAATCCTCATATTTATGACATTTTACAAACAAGGTTAAAAATAAAAAATCTCATTCACGGAAAGTTTATCTGGCAAGGTATAAAAGTCTCTTTATCAACAACTGCTCAAAAAAATCTTAACTGTATATTTAAAAGACCTGAAACAATCTTTGGTATTTCTTTTGTTGTGCTAGATCCATTTCATCCAGATCTAGATAATTTTGTTACTCCAGAACACAAACATAAAATTGATACATTTTTAGCAAAAACCAAATCTTTAACGTACTTACAACGACAAGAACAATCTAAACCAGAAGGTCTCTTTACAGGATCATACATAATTCATCCTATCACCAAAGAAAATTTACCTATTTATGTCTCAGACTATGCTATAGAATTATTTGATATGCGCACAATGCAAGCTCACCTTGCAGTACCAGCTCATATCAGCCAAGACTTTATATTTGCACAAAAACATCACTTGCCTATCAAAGTTGTTGTAACAGGACAAGATAATGATCTAGCAGAAGATTTACCTAAGTTAAATAAAGATAAAACACAATTAACAGAAGCATATACACGAGATGATGCTGCATGCAAAATCATCTCAAGTGAATTTCTAAATGGTAGTCTTAAACATGCTCATGATGCTTTAAAAAAATACATTGCTCATTCAGCATCTACGATCGAAGAATATAAACAACCTATTCTATATACATTTCATGATAAAGAATTCTCAATAGAGCAACTACAAACCGTAGAAAAAAAACTTATCGAACAAAATATTTTTACTGCAGAAAAAGCAACTTTTACAATCTTGCTTAATCAAATGCAAGCTGACTTTTTAGAAATTGTTGAACAATTTCTCATGAGTGTCCAAAAAATGAAAACTATTATGATAGATTTAGTTATTGAGTCTTGTCAGCTTCGCAAAAACAATGAATGTTACCTTCTTCGCTGGAGCCAACTGGATACTTCTGGAGAATCTGAAAAAACTATATTCAAAAGAGATATCAAAAAAACACATGAACTATTCCAATTTTGCTCTGATCTTGTAGACTTTTTAGGAGACTTAGGATCAAGTTGTCCTCGAGCTTTAAAATTTTTAGATGATCAAAAAAATAAAAAATAAATGAATAAAGACCAGCTAACAGGAATTATTGATAAGTTTATATTTCAAAATAAAGAAACTGGCTTTTCTATTTTTATTCTTGCCGCAAAAAAACATGAAAAAACTACAATAACAGGTACCTTTGCAAATATTCAAGCAGGACAAGAAATTCACTTGGAAGGAACTTGGAATTTTCATACAAAATTTGGCAAACAATTCCAAGCAACATCTTATACAACAACATTGCCTACTTCCACAGTTGGAATCAAAAAGTATCTAGGATCAGGCTTTATTAAAGGTATAGGTAAAGTATATGCAGAAAAAATTACTGATCACTTCCTAGACAAAACTCTAGAAATTATTGATCAATATCCAGATAGATTATTAGAAGTTGAAGGCATAGGAATCAAACGAGTTAACCAAATTAAGCAATCATGGACTGATCAAAAGTTCATTGCAAAAATCATGGTTTTTTTACAAGAAAAAGGTGTAACCTCAACGTATGCAACAAAAATTTATAAAAAGTATGGGCATGAAGCAATAGCACTTCTTACACAAAATCCCTACAGACTTACTCAAGATATTTGGGGCATAGGATTTAAAACTGCTGATAATATTGCTCAAAATATGGGATTTGAAACAGGATCTGTACAACGAATTCAAGCAGGAATTCTCTACACGCTCAACCAAGAATCTTCAAATGGACATGTATACCAAGAAGTTTTAACCCTTAAAAATAAAACATTTCAATTACTTGAGCTTGATGTTCAACTGCATCAAGCAACTATGAAACAAGCACTAACCAATTTATACAATGAAGATAAAATTAAACTTCTTTCACACAATCAAGCACACTTTGTTGGCCTTTCTTCACTCTATGCTAGTGAAAAAGGAATTGCTCAAAAACTACTCTCTCTTTTAAATTCTCCCTCAAAGCACAAACATAACCCCTCAGAACTGTATAAAAGCGTACAAGATCATATGACAATTTCCCTCAATCAAGAACAACAGGAAGGAATTTTATCTTGTCTACAAGAAAAAGTTTCTATTATAACCGGAGGACCAGGGACTGGTAAAACAACACTTTTATCAACTCTTCTTAAAGTACTTGATAACTACAGTATCTCATACACACTAGCGGCACCAACAGGTAGAGCTGCAAAGCGAATGATGGAAAGTACCAAGCGTCACGCAATGACTATTCACAGACTTCTAGAATTTGATCCATCAAATATGAAGTTTCAAAAAAATGAACAAAACGCCCTCCAAACCAATGTCATTATTATTGATGAAGCTTCTATGCTAGATATTTTTCTCATGCATGCAATTGTTAAGGCAACATCTTTGCATACACACCTTCTTTTCATAGGAGATATAGACCAATTACCCTCTGTAGGTCCAGGCAATATCTTAAAAGATCTTATTGAAAGCAAAAAAATTAATTGTATCAAGCTTACGCAAATTTTCAGACAAGCTCAAAGTAGCATGATTATTCAAAATGCCCACCGCATTAACAGCGGAGAGTTTCCATCAGGCTCTATTCAAGATTGTAGCAAAGACTTTTACTTTATTAAAAATGAACACCCAGAACAAGCATTTGATCATATCAAACAGACTTTACAAAAAACAATCAAACAACATGGTATTAAAAAAAACAATGTAACGATTCTTACCCCTATGAATAAAGGAGTTGTAGGAACACAAAAACTCAATCATGACCTACAACAATTATTAAACTCTGATCATAACAAACATATAGCTTCCTTTGCAGGAACAACATATAAGGCACATGATCGAGTCATGCAAATTAGAAACAATTATGATAAAAAAGTTTTTAATGGCGATATTGGAACAATTCAACATATTGATACAGAAGAAAAAATCATACTTATTGATTTTTATGGTCTACAAGTTAACTATTCTTTTGATGAACTCAATGAGCTTGTTCTTGCATATGCTATTACTATCCACAAAAGCCAAGGTTCTGAATATGATGCAATTATTGTTCCTATATTTATGCAACATTTCATGCTACTACAACGAAATTTAATCTACACCGCTATTACAAGAGCCAAAAAATTATGTATATTTATAGGACAAACAAAAGCTATTGCAATGGGCATTAAAAATGCAAAACAAGAACAACGAGTTACTTTTTTAAAAACTTTTTTAACTGAGAATATCTCATGTCGATAAAAAAAATAGACTTTAATGATCCTAAAATTATAATACTTTTGTTAATCCTCTTAATAACCTTACCTCAGTTAGCTTTTATTACCATTATGTTATGTAAGCTATTCTTCTCAGTTACAGAAAAAAAATAATTTTTATGTTTTTAATTTATCTATGTTTCTTATTTTCATTTTTAACAAGCCTGATACAACCATTTACTATTATGATTGATCCATCTGGTGATGCCAAACATACAGGCAGAGTAATTGAAGATACATTTGAAAGAGGTATTACGTTACAATGTGCCGAGCTATTAAAAAAAGAAATCAATCAAGCTTTTCCAGATATTCGCGTTGTGCTCACCCGTGTACCAGGAGAAACCATACAGCCACTTCAAAATGCATCATTTGCCAACCGACTTCAAGCAGATTTATATTTAAGTATTTATTTCTATCCTGAAACAGATATTCCATCTCATATATCAATTTTTCACTACTTAACAAATACAACCGACTTGTGGCATCAATGCATTCCTTTATCATTTTATCATATTAATCAAGCACACCTTATCAATATTAATAATACATCCCATATAGGAAGTATTTTTCTTAAACACTTACAAGACAAATCTTTAAATCCATTTTTTATAACACAAGGATTATTTGCAATTCCATTTAAACCATTATTAGGCATTAAAGCTCCAGCGCTAACCATAGAAGCTGGGCTATACAAAAAAAATGATTGGAAATATCTAATCAAACCATTTCTTGCAAGCATTAAAGAAGTATTAACACTATGAAACAAATACTTTATATTTTCTTAATCGCCATATGTTGTACTATTGGATCTTTGTTTTTTCTCTATCAAGAATCTTGGATTATCATTACATCTCCATTTAGCTCTCAACAAGAAGAATCTAATACCCTTCAACAAAATACAACCTATAAAACAGTAACCCTCTATGCATGGCAACAAACAAAACTAAAACAAGAGACAACTCAAGTTGTTCATTCTGACAATACAGCTCAAAACATAAAGCTCCTTCTTAACGCCTGGCTGCTATTCTTAGAAGATGAACATCTTGCAGAACAAGAAAACCAAATAAGCTCTGTTGCCCTATCTCCATCAAAACAAGAAGCCTTTATCTCTTTAAATCAATACCCTTTTGACAAGTCATGGAGTACCTATAAAAAACTCATGTGGACAGAAAGTCTTTTAAAAACAATTAAAGACAACAAAATGCCTATTCAGTCTGTTCGACTCCTTGTACATCATCAACCAATACAGGATGATCACTTAAACTTTGAGCTTTCTTGGCCTGTTATAGGCTTTACATCCCAACAAAAAGCTTGAGTTTTTTCACACGACTCTGATACAGTGAAAAAATAAT
>Ga0114932_10003775_pt1 | contig 14585 bp, 30 predicted proteins | sample 2SBtaG_2_FD_87286 | JGI IMG/M metagenome (GOLD analysis project Ga0114932, IMG submission 87286) | Deep subsurface microbial communities from Kolumbo volcano to uncover new lineages of life (NeLLi) - 2SBTROV12_ACTIVE470 metaG | ecosystem: Environmental > Aquatic > Marine > Volcanic ...
GCACGAAGAGCGGCGTAACCGGCTGCAACTACTGAACGAGGCGCAGTACCCATACGATACTTCATATAGGTTTCACCGTCATAGGACGATACACGCTTGTTCAAGAAGATCGAATAACCTTCTGAGCGCAGTTTACTAATTACAGCACGGACGTTAGCAACATTGTAACGTGACGAAATCTGTTTAGCGGTGAGTTCTACACCAGTTTCAAGTGCAGCTGCAACACGAGCAGCTTGTGTTTTAGTCGTAGTAGTCATAATCTAAAAATCTCCTTGTCATGACAAATAGGATAGAAGTATTCCATCCTTTAAAGTGGTAGGTTATTCTGTTGCTAAGGAACCTACCGAAACTCCATTAACATTTACTGCTTACGCAGCAAGTGCCATAGGTGCAAAATTATCATTTGCGTTTAGTTGATTGACCGATAACGTAGTCATCCGACAGTTCTCCACTTCTCTATTTAACACCTGTCGATCCTATTTCGCCCCCATCAGAAAAAGACTAGATAAATTATACCAGCAAGTAAGGTTATATCTGCACATATGCTCCAAACAATATATGCTTTAAACATCCACTTACTTACCTCTCGTACTAAGGGGTTCTTCATCTTGACCCCCTAATAATATCTTTTCCACACTAATCTCCTTTTGGTGGAGGCGGGGGGTATCGCACCCCCGTCCAGTATGCCGTTCGATCTGTTTCATCAAACTGTAAGTATATTTATACCACATTAGTACTACAATTGTCAAGTACTTTTTTTAAATAAATTGATCACCCAACAATAAACGTATTTCTTTAATATTCAAATCCAGAATATCTCCAGCTGATAGTATACATAATTTACCAACAAACTGTTCTATTTGAGGTGGGGATTGAACAATACTATATGATCCTTTTTTAACATTGACCCACAACTGAATATGTAATTCTAACAATCTTCCGTTGGGAAGCATAAGAGGTTCTTTACCCATAAGTATGGGTTTCTCTTCATATTCCTCTGTTAAAATTCTCACTATTTCATCTGCCGTATGACACATCAATGGTTTTTGTGTGACAAGCGGTTGTTCTGGCTCTTGTGCCGTGGCTGTGGGTACGAAACTAAGCAACCCCAGCAGCAAGATTATTAGGCACTTTTTCATTTTCCTGTCTCCATTCGGATAAGGCATCTACAAGCAAGTGAGTATAATCTGATCTGTCTTTGATAAATTCTTGAACTGTTCCGTCCTCTGTAACTACGAGTATGACTATCTGGTTTATTTCTTCTCCTGTTAATTCTTGGAACATTTCAGCATATGCTGAACACTGTATATAATAGTTCTCGTTCCAATCGTCATTTCGCTCCTTAGTAGATGTCTTAAAGTCTATAACGGATAGTTCTCCTTTATATTTTGCAATGCAATCAACTCTGCCTGCTACTTTATATTTAGTAGAATACAGACCTGCTTCTTGTGCATATATGTCATCAATATTGCACAATCCTTTATCTCTTAACACTCTGAATAACGCATAGTGCAAGAACTTCTTCTTGTGTTCTTCCCACTTATCTGGCCAATCAGACTGCATATTATTAAGATAGTCTTCACACATATGGTGAATAGAAGTACCTCTTGCAGCTGCAGTTCGTGCTACATAGTTTGCAACCTCATTACCTACACGCTTACGCCACTCATACAGTCCTTTCTTATTACGAATAGAAAGTACCGTTGTGATAGAAGGGAAATCTCCATCAGGTGTAACGTAAAATCGTTTTTTATCTACTGTTTTGGTTGTTAAGTCTGGTAACTCAATTGGTACATGATTAAATGTTGTCATTATTTTCCTAACTAATTAGTTCAAAGTGCGGTGCATCAATAAAAGGTCGGCGTCCTTGTGACCTACGCAAGTCAACGTAACTTAACATAGCGTCTTCCATCGAACCTTCCCATTCACGAATATCTGATACACTCCATGCAGCACCCCAACGTACACCAACATCCAACTCAACTGCGGCGTGTGACATAGCGTCTGCAATCTCATCATAGACGTTCAGTTCCCAAGAACCCCGTCCATCAATATATGCCATTAGGTCTACTGCCTTACCTTCAAGATGTTTAGACTTCATGGTTTTGGATGCACCTTTAGCAACCAGTGCTTCCTGTTCTTCAACAGTCCGTAGTCCTTGGATAACACCAAAGTCTACTTCTGTCAACTCAATAGCACGATGAACTACATCCACCAGCTCTTGCTCAACTCCTTCTAGGCGACTTACTGACCTAGATGATAATTTATAACTCATTTCTTGTTTCTCCTATTCTAACTAACCAAGCGGTTATAATACTCTTTCAAAAATTCTGATCTATCTCTACCTTGAAAGTGTATATTATTACGAAAACCTTGTGCGCCGGTATGATAATCTAAACGCATTGGTTTTTTCATTTTACCAGAGAGGTCAATGGGACGAGCTTCACGTTCCCTTCCTCTCCATTTAATTCTCCACTCTTTGTGCAACTCTCTTGCTTGTTTCAAATCCATTCCTTCATGTTTCCAGTACATATCTGGATCAAACTTAAATTCTGTAAATCCATATCGTTTTGGATCCATACTATAAGCAGGATAGGTGGACACCTTTGCAATGTCATCAACATGAGGATACACATTGAGTGATCTGAATCTAGCATTTAATATGTTTTGTTCTGATGCCCATTTGAATTGTTGACGTTGCGTTTCTGGTGTTTCTCCAGGCAGTCCGATAATAAAATTACCAACAATGTACATACCACGATCTCTGAATTTACCTAGAATATCAATTATCTTTTCTGCTGGTAATCCTCTTCCTGCTGCTTTTGCAACCTTATGGGTCAAACTCTCAACCCCAACTTGCAATACCTTAAACCCACTTTCTGCCATCATGTCAATAATATCAGGATATTTATGACACAAATCTGCTCTTGCATAGGAAGCAAATATTGGTTTGAAAGGTAGACTTGTTACTACTTCATGAAAATCTTTCACATGCTCATAATTATCATTAAAACAATCTGTTGTTAAATTAAATTTATATACACCGAACATATCATGGTAATGCATCAGTTGACTATAGATTTGATCCTTATTCAATTTGTGAGAAAACCCTTTATCATAATGACAGAACCTACAACTAAATGCACAACCTCTACTAATTTCTAACGATAGCATTTCATGTGATACCACCGCATCCTTCTCTTGAAATGGTGAGAGAGGAATATCATACTTCGGCCACTCTGGATGATTACCTACGTTAATGAACTTAAACCCACCAATATCTTCATACTCTATTGTATCCCAATTCTCAATAACATCTGCAACTGCTTTGTCACCCCATCCTATCAACCAACGATCTACATAGTCTTTCAATAAAAAGTCTTCTGTGTTAATACCACTACGAGCAAAGGTATATATATCGTTTGTTCTAGCACCACCACTTAGTATTTTAATATCAGGACAAATCAAGAGAATCTTTTCAAAGAACGAAGCAATCCTTTCGGGAGAATCCCAACACAAGTTCATAGTAGCAGTTAAATATTCATTAATAGTATAGTCTTTCTTTTTCTTTTGTGCCGATGCAAAACAATCACTGTATGTATTCTTCATTTCTAGGTTTTCATCTGAATACAGAAAGGTGTTAGATATACATAAAAACTTTGTATCCTTAGTGATTAGTTTCTGAAATACATCAAAGAAATCACATTCTGCCCTTGTAAAGAAATCAAATACTACAGTGTCATATCCTCTCTTCCTAACTTCGGCCGCACATGCATAAGCTCCTAAGTATCTGGTATATGCCATGTGGGGAGATTCGTTGAGGAATATAACCTCGTTCACTATTCACTACCCAATCCCATTTTTATCTTGTTGATAAGATAAGACCTAACAAAACCGCTGCGAACAATATCTCCAAGAGTAAATTCGGTGCAATTGAATTCTTCCATCTCTTCTAAAATTCGTAGAAAGTCATGCAGTCCATTCCTTTCATTCTGCTTAACCAAATCAGTTTGACTGAAATCTCCACAAAATACTATTTTAGAGTCTTGTCCAACCCTAGTAATAATTGTATCTAATTCATGAAAGTTCATATTTTGACATTCATCTACTATAATGATACTGTTATCAAATGTCAATCCCCTTAGAAAAGAAGTTGACAAAAAGTACAAACTACCTTGTCCCTTTAGTCTATCATATAAAGAATTAAACTGCTGTTCATTTGATGCTTCAAACATAAAACGAACCATATTCTGATACGGTACTTGATATAGTGCAGATTTATCTTCTTCATCACCAGGCAGAAATCCAATCTCCCTAGTAGGAATAAGTGAACGTACCAGTACAACTCTGTCGTATGGTTTCTTGAGATCCATTACATCCCGTAAGGCTAGATATAGGGAAATAAATGTTTTACCTGTACCAGCTGCACCGAATAAGAATTGATTTGATCCTTTACCCCATGTATCAAATACTACCTTCTGATTATCTGTGATAGATTTAACATTTAGAAGTGATTGGTGATTTATTTCTTTGTTTTTCTTTGTCGATGCCATATCTTATCCTTTACTAATGAGGTGAGAGGGGGATGGAGCCGGGGGCGTCACACATCCCCCTCTCTGGTGCATAAGCGGATTGACGACCCAGCTTCCAAAACGCTGTGCGTTAGTGCTGTCGTTTGTAATTCTCGCTTGCACCAAACTATTTATTCCATTAAACCATGCTTCTTTGCAAGTTGTTCCGATTTAATTCTAGCATGTGTCTTATTACCACCATATCTATCTGCCATGGGTGAATTTGGATGTGCAGCTGCAATTCTTTGCATATTTTCAGTAAAACCACCATCTACCTTTGGTCCAACTCCTGATATATGATCTCCAACAATGGCAGGGGCACTATCCCACACACGTTTAATATGAGAATTATTCTTCATTAATTCAGTGTACTCAGAAATGGACATAAATTGTTCATATTCCACTCCTGCTAGTTCGTTAAAAAGGGTATAAGTAGGCATTAAAATTTCAACTCCATCTGTCTTGGATCTCCACCCAATAATTCCACCTTATATTTTAGTCCGTCTATCTCTTCACGCATTTCTGTAACTTTAATCATTAAGGTATATAGTTGTTTATTCATATCCTTAATTTCTCTTTGGTACATGTCTGCCTCTGTAACTATTCTAGGACGTTCTTCTCTAAGTCGCCGTCCCATATACTCCCAATAAGGTTCACGTTTGGGTGCTGAGTGATCCCCAATAGTCTTCGTACTCTTGTCTGTCATTCCACCACTCCGGCTTACTTCGCTTTTTCCACGTTGCAAAGTCTGACTTCTCTACTATATAGTAAGTTTGGTATGCAGATACAGTATCATCACCTTTGCAATAATCTGGCATACATTGTGGTGGATCAGTAAAATCACCATGAGTAATATTCTTAGGGAATTCCCACAGAGGATGAATCAATCGTTCTGTAGCATGATGTTTACCATACCGATAGGTATACTCTTTCATTAGAGCATCCATATGATTCCACAACCATTCATAATTTGATGAATTAGTTCTCACCCAAATAGTACTAGGATGGTTTTTGTGAGCCATCTTGTACATACCTTTGGAGTCTGCAATCTCATCACCATCAAGAACACGATGAGCAGTAGACAACATTTGAGCAGACTCAAGTATCATCTTGACAACGTGCTTGTCACACATCATCTGTGTGGCAACTACAGGGTCACGGTCTAGATAGAAGATATTCATTGACCATATTTCTCCATTGCTTCTTCAAGGCGAGCTATTCTGTTATGCACACTTTTTGTTTTACCACCTTTGACTTGGTAATAAGATTCCAGTTCTGATTCAATAGACTTTTTGCTTCGACCTTTAATATTCAACTTCTTATTGCCGATCAATTTCCACAATCGCTCATTATCTCTATCCATCTTCCAAATGTTCCTTTATTTTTGCAACAAGATTATCATAGGTAGCATAACAACCACCTGTCCATTCACCATCTTCATATTCACGAATATCAAGATTACCACCTGGCTTGGTTTGTCCATCAATAGACAATTCACCATCGTCCATAACGGATATTTCAACATACTTTAATGCCATTTGATTTTCCTTCAGTTATAATAATATAGTACACTTTTTCACTAGAATTGTCAAGTCACTTCCACCGATAAAAAATGTGATCTCCAATTTCTATCGTGCGAGTTTTTGTTCGAGCCCAAGAGGGTTTAACATAGTCAGCATGATAGAACGTAGCACCATCTGTTATATCTATGAATGGCAACTCACCTGTCAAGATTGAAGTAGAGATTTCGGTAAAACGACTAAAATCTTTCGTGTTCTTTGGATTATCTGATTTACCATCACAGAACCAAGAGAACTGACAACGATGTTTCACAGGAAACCGTTTACTCCTGTCCTTCCATGATGGACGAGTTGGCCCTTGTTTAATAACTCCACAGATTGTATCAGGGAATCGTTTATCGTTTACACGATTGAGAACCACGGCAGTCACAGCAAGGATACCAGCGGTTCCTTGATTTCTAGCCTCGTAGTACATATTCAAGGCAAGGCATTTTGCGGATTCATCTAAAACTTTGCGGTCATTTGCATTGACAGGTTCATGTGCTGAAATAATTCCAGACATAAGCATTACTCCGCCTATTAGTGTAGCCTTTATCATTTAATCTCCGATCATAAATAAAGTGAAGGGGTGCCCAGAGACACCCCTTCGTTCCTATATTGGGTTCACTTACGCAAGATCACCAGTATCTTTCATTTTATATACACCCAATATAAGGAATAAGATACTTGCTGTTTCCAGTAGTATGATGAGAGAGAGTCCGGCAGTACCTTCGGCACCACCGACAGCAAGTATCGAAAACAAAATTCCGATCATAAAAATGAACATTCCCATCAAAATTCTCCCATAATTTCTTCAGTCTTTTCGGCGATGAACCTTTCATCAACGATAGACATATTCGTTTTGGCAAAGGCGACAACATCATTCGTAGTCGTTGCACCCGACTCAATGGCAGACACGATATTCTCTTCCATGTCCATCATCCAATCTTTCATTCTACCCATGAAGCGTTCCTTTTAACTCGTTCATTACACGTTCCCTAATTTCACCAATACCAGCAGGGTCATTGTTTTCCCTGATTGCGTAGGTCAGTTCCCGAATATCTCCGGCAAGCTGTTCCATCATCAACATCATATCGTTGGCTTGTTCTTCAGTCATTAGAGGTACAAAGGTCCTGTCCAGTTAATAGGATATCCACCGTCAAGAATGTTACCCCTTGCAGCGTTTCTTGCGGGTGCTTTCCAACCAGCAGGTTTCAGAATGTCACCCAATTTGAACTTCTTATCGTTGTCAACACCAACGATAAATCCCCAAACCATCCGCTGAGAACCAAGTGTCTTAACAATCTTGATGTACTTCTTACCGTACTCAACAGAAATACCATCAGCAAAATTTGCCTTCATTTCATCATTGGACGATGTACTATTGTAGTCCTCAATCATGGCAGTCTTCATCTTGGACAAACCAGCAAGGATACTCTTGGATTTTTCGGTTACATAAACAGTCATTAGGCAACTCCATTGACTTCAAAGTTATAAATCGCAATGGCTTCATCCCACAACTTCATGGCATCACCATCATTCTCAAACCCCTCTTCAGAGGCGAAATCCATCGTAGAAGAACCCATCACCCTATCAGCAAGACCAACAGTGGCTAAAACATAAGCAATACCACTTGCAGTCTTCATCCAACCCTTGACGTTTCCTACACCGGCGAACATCTTAATTCCACCGTTTTCTGCACTGATAAAATCAATCTTGTTTTTCATAATCTCTCTCTTTCTCATCATTATGTCTTATAATACCATACTCAACAGGTTTTGTCAAGGAAAAAATGACTTATTCCTCACAAAAAGTGACGATTCCCATCAATTCCTTGACGAGATTCCGTCCATAATCAGTGAACAGGATACCTTTACCGTAGACCCAACCCTCAACAGACTGACTATGGTAGAAGGTTTCCCCATCAGTCATCCACCGTAGAGCAGTTTCCCGATTTCCAGCACCGTAACCGATAACGTCCTCAACTTCCTTCTCAAAGGCGACAAGGTCTTCTACTTCCCGTTCCTTTTCCTCGGCAATCGCTACGTCAATGGCATTTGCAATACGGTCTGCTTCCTTACGCAAGTCTTCCAGCGTCATAGCAGCGAAGTCGTAATGGCGTCCCTTGACACCATACGCATCTTTGTGTCCGTCATAGATGAAGATCTCAAGGTCCTCACGTTCTGCGACTTCCCTCTCCGTATCAACACCGTATTCGTTCATCACTGTCTCTCTCTCAATCATCATTATGTGTATATAATAACATACAGGTCAGAGTTTGTCAACAAAAAAGTGCATTTCTAAGCTATTGATTTTGCACGATTCTCTAAAAAAGTTCGATAATCTTGCCAACCATCATCTGTCTGGAACCCCCAAGTTCTCTGTCTGGCACCATGCCAGAACACTGTCCAACAGGGTTTATCGTCTTTAAGTTCCAACCAGTGTTGGTCGGTAGCGGTGCGAGTCCTCATCGTGCCAGGGCCTCTCCAAAAGGTTCCTTCTGGTGTATGTTCGTAGTATCCACCGCTGATGATAAATGTACCCCAATCCCAAGGATGGTCATGGAGAATCGGTTCATCTGACAATACGATCTTGTGAAGATACGCATTAAAGGGTATCCTCACGTTCCTCTCCATATGGTCAGATTTTTCTCTAAAAATGAGATGCCACCTATGCATGTATGGTGTTTGTCCATCACGATCATAAATGACACGTTTGCGAGATAGGGGCATTAGAATGGTTTCCCGAAATGACTTTCCAGTGCTCTCAATTTTTCTTCCGCTTCACACATTTTTGAAACTTCACTATCAATGGCACCAATCAAATCTGCATGTTCTCCAATTCCTACTGGATTAGTAGTGTATACTCCAATATTTGCTTTTGCACATGCAACTTCTGATTCATACCGTTTTTTCAGTGCGTTAATTAAACTAGTGCTCATATATAACTCCTATTCATATATTCGGTTATGTGTATTATTTACTTTAACAAATGTTGCACACTTTGTCAAGTCCTTTAGTCTTTTTGCACCCACATATGTACAGGCAGAGCGAATACCCCCTAGAATATCTAGCACAGTATACTTCACCTTACCACGATATGGTACGGTAACTGTCTTACCTTCCTCACCACGATATTCACGATTCGGATGTCCATGACGTTCCATAGCAGTATTAGATGCCATACCGTAGAACTTCATCCCTACAGGTTCTTCTACGTCATCGTCAAATACCAGTTCTCCATCACACTCATCATGACCTGCTAACATACCACCGATCATAACAAAATCTGCACCACCAGCAAACGCTTTGACAATATCACCTGACGATGTACAACCACCATCTGCAGCAATATGTCCACCGATACCGTGTGCTGCATCTGCACACTCAATAACTGCACTTAACTGTGGATACCCGATACCTGTCTTGATACGAGTAGTACAGACACTTCCTGGCCCTACTCCTACCTTGACAATATCTGCTCCTGCCATAATAAGTTCTGCCGTCATATCACCAGTAACCACGTTACCAGCAATAATGGTTGCATCAGGAAGTTCCTTTCGTACATAACTAACTGCATCTACAAAGTTCTTCGTATATCCATTTGCAACGTCTAACCCCACAAATGATACAGGAAACATTTTACCGATATGAACTAATTCAGTAAGTTCTTGTTTAGATATACCAGACATTACACAAGAATGTTCATATTGTTCATCCATAACATACTTTGACCAATCATTATAGTTTTTGTTATAATGACGAGCAATACAAGTAACCATCTTATGTCTACTCAATGCCCAATGCATTTCAAACGTACCTGTAGTATCCATATTACTAGCGATGATAGGTACGCCTGTCCATTCCTTTTGACTATGGTAGAAGGTATATGTTCTCTCCATTTCAACATCAAACCGTGAGGTAAGAGTTGATCGTTTGGGTCGAATTAGCACATCTGAATAGTCAAACTTAACATCATCTTCAATTAACATTTATACCCCCGAAGCAGAGCCAGGTGTTGCATGATACATTTCATGCTCCACTACCATAAAGTTGTCATCCCAATTAAACGCTTCACAAACTACGTTCTTGGAAAGTCCTTTATATTTTTGATGTAATTTCTTATCCTTTGCAGCAACTAGAAGATTTGCTTCTTGTTCCTGTAATCCCTCGAGCATCTGTACAAACATGGATTCACGTTTGTTCTGATGTAGAGTAGGATTACCCCCTTTGATGAAATGAAATAGTTTCCTTGCTTCACTAATCAACATGGTATGTTCAGTTCCTTCTGGAGCTTCATTTGCCATGAAAGGAACACTACCTTCTGGTAACATCCATTCAATCTTTGGATCAAATGACGCTTTAATAACCATGCGTAATGCATCGCTATTATATTGTTGCAAATGTGCAACCTTTTCTTTTTTGGTTTTCAGTTTAGATACCTTCTCTAAAATTTCTGAAAACAGTGGTTGATAATTATCTGGCATTAAAAGTCTCCTATAGATTCAGTGAGATTGTTTAATCTCTTTTGTATAAAATAATTTAGTAGTTTACTCCGATCACCTTCTGGTGCATTTTGGAATTCTTTAAGAATAAGTAAGAACAACTCCTTGGGTGATTTGTCTAAATCAATCAAAGTTTGATTACGTTGATAGTTTCTAATCGTTTCATCATTTGGTAGAACATCATGAATATCATTATCTACCCATGAACTAATCTTCTTCTTACTTAGGGGCTTTTGACGTAACCCGTCTACAAAGGTATTGTCTGGTGATAAAATGTTTGGTATACCATCACTTGCATCACCCTTTAGAATATGTTCCTTTAGGTATTGAACAGGGTCCTCACCATTAACAAACTTCTTGGTGATAGGACTAAACTGTGACACATTTTTATACTTCTGTAACTGAATGAAATCTTTATCACCCGATAAAATGAGTGTCTTACCGTTATCATACTCAAGTTCACCGCACAATACAGCGATAATATCATCTGCTTCTGCACCGTACACTTCTAGAAACTTGTAAGGGAAAATATCTTTGAGTTCATCTCTAATAGAATTTAGGACTTCAAATATAGCATCCCAATCCTTATTAGATTCTGTTCTGGTTTTCTTACGACTTGCTTTGTATTGAGGAAATACTTCTCTACGCCAATAATGCTTAGAATCATAACAAAGAACAAGTTCACCGAACTCTTCCTTGAATTTGGTTCTATACATTCGTAGAGAATTTAGAATCATATGACGAACCATACTACCGTCTGGTTTAGTCTTTTTCGTCATATTAAGATGCATCATCACATTTGCGAGTGCAATTTGGTTCATATCAACTAATATCATATTATGCTTTCATGTATGCGTTAAAGCTCATGCTCCTTCGTTCACCCTGTACGTTGAAGGGATAGACAAAGTGTTTTAGGTATGAAGGAAAAACTAGAAACTTTCCTATCTCTGGTTTGAATTTCACACCGTCACTTCTGAAGTCTTGTGCTTCACCGTACATAAATTCAATCAATCCATTTGAAGGATAATGATCTTCTTCATCTTTCTTATACTCACCTTCCATACCATCAGGAAGCTTAAGATAAATTACAGCAGAAAAATCTCCACTATGTTTATGCCAAGGATTATATTCCCCAGCGTATTGACTAACAATCCAACTCTGTGCTATATGTATATTGTCTATAGTAGGTGTCTTACTGGACATTTTATTCCAACCATAAGAACGATTGAATTCTATCATCTTATTTAGATATTCTAAACAACCCTTCTTCATAGTATCTGCAAGATATTTTTTAGTGTTCTTATCAGTGATAGGTATCTGTATTTCAGCAGAAACCTTACCAACCAACTTGTCAGAAAAATCCCATTGTGCTGATTTATTCTTATCAGTTAGAACATCATCACCCACTTCATTTACAATATCAATAAACCTTTGGGGCACATAAGTTTCTAGTATTGTAGGACTAAAAACTTCATGCCACTGGTTTGTCATCTTCTCCAATATTCAATTTCTCCATAGCTTTATTTAATTTTTCCATACTGAATTGTGTAGTAACCGCACCGTCTGGATTTTCAAGTGATTTCTCTTCCACTGAAACTGATGAGATCATCCTTATAATTTTAGACATTGGGTGTGGTAATCCCATTTCACGATAAAGAGTTGATTTCAAAGACTCAATTACAAAAGCAATATCCTGTAAGAAATCCTTTTCACTAATATCAACTCCATTTTCACCTAGAGTAAATATCATTTGAACCATAACACTTTCAGATAACTCTTCAATAAATGCAATATCTTGCTGAAGAGCAACCATATCATGATCGGGAACCTTTACCCTATTAGACTTCCAAGGGCCCTTAATGATATTATTTGGTACTTTTGCGTCTGCGTTTTCTTCCGACATTTTTCTTCGCTCTTTCTGCTACCTGTGGATTCTCTTCATTATACATTTCTTGAGTGTATACCTGTCCCAATAGGGGATAGTATGTACCTACATCAAACTTTGGTTCACCCTTCTTAGGTCCATACCAGTAATATGCTTGGGCGACACAACGTCTGGTAATTTTCTTTTCCTGATACTCTCCATAAAAGTTATCAGTCCAATCACCATCACGCAAATATCTATTACAAGACCGAATATATGCTTCATGATTTGCTGCACGAGCAATTGCACCCTTTACATTCTGACGAGCAGATGCTTTTTCAGTTCTCAACAGATCTTTCTGTGTCTTAATCCAAGCCTTAACTTTTTTAGGATGTAATTGGTGTTCATCTGGTAAATCACGAATACTCTCATGTATACCTGACATACCATAATCAGGGTTTGCTGCGGCACGCTTTTCCCTTGCCTTTGCGAGTCGTTCTGCAGCTGCAGCACGTTGCTCTTCTGACATGGGTTTACGTTTCTTACGTTTCTTCGGTGCCTGCCAAGAAGAGTTATCCGTTTCCACAGTAGGTTTACGTTTAGCCATCTTACTATTTATCCTTATGGGTAGTAGGTTTTCAAGATATATGCAATCATCCCGTTAGCGAAAATTGCAAGTGCGACTGCATTAATAACAATTAGTGCTCGATCATTCCAAACTATTGCGACAATTAACCAACCACCGATACCAACAAAATGCAAAAATAAGTTATATGGGTAAATATTATTAGCAGTGAAAATCATAGCGACAATCAGAATAATAGATGAAACCCATTTCACCCACCAAGAAAACGGGTGATTTGATTTTGTTGGGGTGAGGGTTTTTGTCAGATTTTCATGTTCCTTAGTAACCGAGCTCTGCTTTTCTTTTTGCAAGGTCTCGTTGTTGCCTTCGTTTTGCAGCATTCCGTTCCCGCCTTCGTCTTTCACCTCTAGATTCATAAAATTCTCTTCTCCTAAGTTCTTGGAAAACATTATCTGCTTGCAATTTCTTTTTTAATACTCTCAATGCCTGATCGACATTGTTGTTTCTTACTTCAATTCTCATATTGTCCTCAGTTTATACGAATGGTCATAAAATGTCAAGAACCTTTTTTAACCAAGTCCTCAATTTTTATTAATTCTTTCTCTCCAGCCACATCAGTCTTGACAGCAACATATCCGTCCCTCTCAAGATTATCAAGCATAGAGGTTACAATTTCATCTAAGATTGACCTCTTAGAAAAATACCTACCCACATAATAAGCAGCCATAAGCATTACCACTGCTATAAGGGTATGTGTAGTTGCGTCCATAAACGCACTCCTTCTTCAGTTACTATTAGATCATACACTACGGGTCATAATTTGTCAAGTATTATTTTATACTGAAAATATAATGATTAGTGTCAAAAATGCACCAACACCTATACCAAGACAAAAGCTACGAAGCAGGTCGCTATCCATCCAGATAGCTTGATTTTTGAAATATGCATCAGATGCCGCATGTCCTGTTTTTGGTGTGTAATAATTTCTACTCATTTCTCATCTTTCGGTTTATAAATGGTAACTAATTCCTCCTTACCTTTCACCTTGATTTTATCAATCTCTTCCCCTCTTAGTTCTTCGGGGAGTTGATCTTGCGTATATGACGAATATAAGGTATTCACAATACCACCATCATCTGTTTTATAGTTACGAGTTTGTGCTTCAAGTCTTGCAGCAAGGTTTACTGCATCACCTATTACTGAATAATCAAATCTGGAATCACTTCCCATGTTACCTACGATACATGTTCCAGTATTTACTCCACTTCCTATATTTATCTCTGGAAGTCCTTTATCCTTAAATGATTGTTTTAAAGCCTCTGTTTCTACTGCACATTCAACAGAAGTTCGCACTGCCATCTCTGCATGATTTTCACAGTCCAATGGAGCGTTCCAAAATGCCATGATACAATCACCCATGTATTTATCTACCGTACCACCGTTCTTTAAAACTATTTTAGTCATACGATTAAGATAATCGTTGATACAGTCTACTAGCCCC
>Ga0114932_10003778_pt1 | contig 14574 bp, 11 predicted proteins | sample 2SBtaG_2_FD_87286 | JGI IMG/M metagenome (GOLD analysis project Ga0114932, IMG submission 87286) | Deep subsurface microbial communities from Kolumbo volcano to uncover new lineages of life (NeLLi) - 2SBTROV12_ACTIVE470 metaG | ecosystem: Environmental > Aquatic > Marine > Volcanic ...
ATTGGAAACCCATCGGACGAATCTCGTCGATATCCCGGGAGGGGCCATTGGAGATGCACCCGACACAGTCCAGGGCCTGCATCGCCGCCGTCATGTTGCCACCGGCCAACCCCACCTTTCCGGCAATTTCCGGCGGAAACTTCTGCTCCAGCGCCAGGATGGTCGGCTTGGGTGATGCGTCCAACGCATCGACGATCTCCATGAACGTCAAACGCTTGAAGGTCGGGTCGGGTAGCCCGAAGACACATGTCACCGCGTAACCGCACAACGCACCCAACTCGGGGTACATGCAGTGAATCGTCTGGTCGGTGTACCAGTTCTCGCTCCACGGGTTGTAGAGACCCAGGCACAGCGGGTGTTCGGGGTAAGTCGCCACCACGTTGGTGATCGAGGGCGTGTCGTACTTCTTGAGTTCTTCCAGGACTTGCGGATCGACCATGAGTTCCTGCCGTTGGTGAGAGAATCCAGGTGGGTTCGATGACTCCACGGGACAGATCGTGCCCCGTGACCTCTCTATCATGGCCGATGTCACTTCCCGGGTCGAGCGAGTGGGCTGACCGACAGAACAGGCGATGCCGGTCCGGTGCACAAGCCGATCCGCATGTCTGACTCGCACGCCCCGTGAGTGATATCATGAGACGCACGGTACTGCCGCCCGACGGGACCCATCGAATCCACTGATCCGGGCACCATTCCAGATTTCCTCTCACGTCATTGAAACACCGATGGAAAAGCTGGTCATCACCGTCGCGGTCAACGGGAGTCTTCCCACCAGGGAGATGACCCCGCACGTGCCGGTCACTCCTGCTGAGATTGCCGAGACGGCGGTGAAGTGCCGCGAAGCGGGGGCCGGAATGATTCACGTTCACGCCCGGGACGCCCAGGGCCGACCAACACTCGACCCGGACGTCTTTGGTGAAATTCACGCCGAGGTCACCCGACACAGCGACCTCATCGTCCAGATCTCCACGGGCGGACGGGCCGACATGGACGCCCAGGCGCGCGGAGAAAGCGTACAACGCCTGTGCCCCGAGATGGCCTCGTTGACGACCGGTTCGGTCAACTTCCCCGACCAGGTCTACGCGAATCCCGATGAGGTCGTCGAGTACCTCGCCGGGGTGATGCAGGAAGCCGGCACGAAACCGGAAATGGAAATCTTCGAGTCGGGGATGATCGGAAATGCGGTGCGATTGCTCGAACAGGGCCTGGTCGAGGCGCCGTTGCATTTTGACTTCGTGATGGGCATCCGGGGTGGCCAACCGGCCACTCCACGAATGCTGAACTTCCTGGTCGAGTCGATCCCGTCCGGATCCACCTGGACGGTTGCCGGAGTGGCTCGGCACCAGTTGCCGATGGCCGCGCTGGCGATCGTGATGGGTGGCCACGTCCGGGTTGGCCTGGAAGACAACCTCTACTACCGCCGCGGCGAACTGGCGACCAACGAGCAACTGGTGGCGCGGGTGGCCCGGATCGCCGAGGAACTGCAGCGACCGGTGGCGACGCCGGACGAGGCCCGCACGATTCTCGGCCTGTCCCGGCCAGAGGGAGTTGAATCCCGATGACACGCTGGCTGGTCCCCTTGCTGCTGGTCGCCTCGTGGACGGTCACCGTCGCGATTCTCCTCGCTCCGGAACCCGCCGCCGGATTCGGCATCCCCCACGACGTGGTCTCGAAGATGGAGCAGGGGGACGACGGGGCACTTCGTCACGAGCACACGCTGTTGCTGGGCTGGATGTTCGGCGTCCTGTTGATTGTCGCATTCGGCGGGCTGATCGGCTGGGGCAGTGGTACACCCTGGGGCAGCCTGATGGGAGGGTTGCTGATCACGACCACCCTGATCGTCGAGGGCGTGTTCTCGGCGATGTGCTGGAGCTACCACCGGCAACTGGTCGACCCGGCCGCCACTCCGTTCTTCGGCTCGTTCCCGGCCAGCACCGCCTGGCAGTTGTATGGCATGGGATCGATCCCCTTCCTATTCGTCGGCATCTACGTCGGCTTCTTCAGGCGACAGATCGTGACCGACAGGACATCCTCCGAATTCCCGCACCTCAGCAAGTCCTCTGACTGACTTCCCGATCCCGGTTTTTCCGGCTCTCGACCATGGACCGCCCACACATCGTCCTGGCTTTCATCCTCGGCTACATGCTGTTGTGCATCGTGGTCGGTCTCTGGGCCATGAGGCGGACCCGTTCGACCCACGATTTCTTCATGGCCGGCAGCCGACTGGGCTTTTTGGTCACCAGCGTGGCAATCTTCTCGAGCACGATGAGCGGTTGGGGATTCGTGGGAGGACCGGGACTGGTCTACACGATCGGTGCCGGGACCTTCTGGATGATCGTCTCGACCGGGCTTGGCTTCTGCGGCATGTTCTACCTGCTGGGCAAGCGTCTGAGACTGGTGGCCGAGGTGACCAACCCGATCTCGCTGCCCGACGTCGTCACCGCACGTTACGACAGTCCTTCGACCGGCTTCCTGACCGCCATCGCGATCCTGATGGGTGTGCTGGGTTACCTGGGCACGCAGATCCTGGCGATGGCAATGGTGTTGCAAAGCATCCTGGCCGACGTCGCCTCGATCGGCCTGTTGCCGCTGGGCGTATGCATGGCGATCAGTTGTGCGGTGCTGGTGTTTTACTGTGTCACCGGCGGCATTATCGCATCGGTTTATACCGACCTGGTCCAGGGCATCATCATGGTCGTGGCGGCCCTGCTGGTGGTGTCGGCGACGGTCGCCAGCGTCGACGGCGGACTGGAGGGAATGACGCGAACGATCCTGGCCGATGACGCCGAGGCGATGAGCCCCTGGGGCACCCGCGGGATTGTTGGCTGCCTGTCCTGGTATTTCGTCTTCGTGTTCGGCGTCGCCGGCCAGCCTCACCTGATCACCAAGTTGATGATGACCCGGAAACCCGACGACGCCCGCGTGATGCTGCCGATGAGCGTCGGGGGATTTCTGCTGACGGCATTGTTGTGGATCGGCATCGGGCTGTGCATGCGGACACTGGTCCTGCAGGGGGGGCATCCGCCCCTGGGCGAACCCGACCAGGCCTCTCCCGAATTCCTCAAGACCTACGCACACCCGATCCTGGCCGGAGTCGTCTTCGCGGGCCTGATGGCCGCGATCATGTCGACAGCAGACAGTTTCCTGAACATCGGCGCTGCCGCCGTCGTCCACGACATCCCTCGCGCATTGCGGGGACGGTCGCTCAACAACGAGCTGTTCTGGGCACGCGTCGCCACCGTCGTCATCGCGGCCGTCGCCTCCGGAGTGGCGTTGGCCAGCGGAAAAATGGTGGCGTTGCTGGGAGCCATCGGCTGGTCGGTCTTCGCCGGGGCCATCGTGCCCACGGTGGCCATCGGCTTCAACTGGAAACGGGCCACTCCACTGGCCTGCAACCTGTCCATCCTGACCAGCCTGGTTCTCAATGTCGGCCTGCAGATCTTCTCGGTGACCCTGCCGCACCTCTTCTACAACGGAGCCGTGGCACTGCTGGCCTCCCTGACTGTCTTCTACGTCGTCTCGATCTTCTCGTCGCCGCCCAGGATCCACCCCGACATCGAAACGGCCATGGATCTCTAGTAGCCTGTTACGCACTCGAACCCCCACCTCCCGTCCGGCGACCCGCTGTTGTTTCGATTGCTGACCGATTCCCGCTACCGTTTCCCCAAGAGACTGCCCGACGGCAAGTACCGCGTCACAGGATCCAGCCAATGAACGGATTTCTTGACCAGGTTGACGCAAACTCTCGCCCAACCCGTGCACGGTATGTTGTCATTTTCGCGATTTGCCTGGCAGCCGTTGTTGCCTACATGGGACGGAACTGCCTGGGCGTGGCATCCAAGGAAGTCCGGGCCGACCTGGGAATCAACCTGGCCCAGTGGGGCGGGGTCATAAGTGCGTTCTATTGGTCGTACGCCCTGGCACAGGTTCCCGCCGGGTGGTTGGCGCACCGCATCGGCACCCGGGTGGCCCTGGCAATGTACGCCCTGGTGTGGTCCGCCCTGTGCGCGGGTTTCTACCTGGTCGGAGGACTCGCGGGCTTGCTGGCGGTGCAGATCGGATTCGGTGTCGCCCAGGCCGGGATCTTCCCCTGTTCGGCCGGAATGATCCGTCACTGGATGCCTTCGACGCACTGGGCCCTTTCGGTCGGGTTGATGGGAAGCTTCATGTCGGTTGGTGCAGCCATCGGCTCGGTGATCACCGGCTACGCAATTGAGGGTGTCTCCACCACCTGGCTGACCATCCCACCCATCTCGTGGCGATGGGTCTTTGTCGGCTTCTCGATCCCCGGATTCGCATTCGCTGCTTGGTTCTACCGCTGGTACCGGGACCGGCCGGAGTTGCACAGCGGGGTGAACGAGGCCGAGCGAACATTGATCCGCAGTGCGAGCCCTGAGTCGTCCAGGACCCCGGCAGCAACCGGCTGGCTACGGATTGCCGTCCAGCCGGCCATGTTCCTGCTGTACGGTCAACAGTTCTGCCGTGCCGCTGGTTACATTTTCTTTCCCACCTGGTTTCCCGAATACCTGCGCGAGACGCGAGGCGTGTCGCCTGGTGAAAGTGGCCTGTTGACGGCATTGCCACTGCTGGCGGTGGTGTTGGGCAACCCGGTCGGTGGTGCAATGGTGGACTGGCTGTTGCGTCGAACCGGCAGCCTGCGGATCAGCCGACAGTGGACAGCAACCGCTGCATTGGCCGGCTGTGCCACGTGTATCGGGGCCGCGTATTTCGTGGCCAATGTCTACGGAGCCGTCTGCCTGATCTCGTTGGGCACCTTATGTGGCACACTGGCCGGCCCCCCGGCCAGTGCCACGACGATCGACAAGGCGGGAGACCATCCCGAACAGATCTACGGAATGATGAACATGACGGGCAACCTGGGTGCCGCCGCCTGCCCGCTGGCCATCGGCTTCCTGGTCGAGTCGACCGGAAACTGGAACCTCGTGCTGCTGGTGTTTGTCGGCATCTACGCCACCGGAGCACTCTGCTGGTGCTTCCTGGATCCTCGTGGACAGGTGGCAACCTCCCAACACGTTGCCTAGTCTGGAAAGACTGGCGATTGGTTTTTCCTCCAGCTACGGCCCACCCTCACCTCCCACCAGGTCAACCGGGAAACACTTTCATGCGAATCCTTCTCAAGGCCACCGCCACCCTGCTGGTTCTCACCACCCTGGTCGCCGCCGGCGAATACAACCCGGTGCGTGAAATCGGTGACGCCGCCCCGGCCTGGACCAAGCTCCCCGGCACGGATGGCAAAACCCACTCGCTGGCCGATCTGAAGGGCAAGGACGTCGTCGTCGTCGTTTTCACCTGCAACAGTTGTCCCTACGCGGTCGACTACGAGGACCGGCTGGTCGCCTTCCACAAGAAGTACGCTTCGAAGAACGTCGCCGTCATCGCCATCAACGTCAACAAGGTCACCGAGGACGCCCTGCCGGCCATGAAGAAGAGAGCCAAGGAGAAGTCCTTTCCCTTCGCGTACCTCTTCGATGAATCCCAGAAGATTGCCAAGGATTACGGGGCGCTGTTCACACCCGAGTTCTTCGTGCTGAACAAGCAACGCAAGATCGTCTACATGGGATCGATGGACAACAATCCCGATGTGAAGAAGGCCTCCAAGCTCTATCTCAACGACGCCGTCGACGCGACACTCGCCGGAAAAAAAGTCACGACCGACGAGACGATCGCCTTCGGCTGCAAGGTCCGCTTCGAGCGCAAGCGTCGCAAACGCAAGAAGACCAAGAAGAAGAAGTGACTTGCCACCAGGTACCGCAAGATCACCGTTCCAACGAACGGCTGATCGCGTTTCGATTCTCTCGAATCACCAGTGGCCATCGCACGTCGTAGAGATTGGCGTTCTGTCCGTGAACCGGGCGAGAGGGCAACCACAGGTCCGGTTTTTCCCTGAGGATCCGGGACAGCGACTGTCCATATCGTGTCACGTCGCCGTGGCCACCACCAAGAAACTCAGTCAACTTTCGCATCTCTCGAGGACTGTCGGGATTGGCTGGGATCCCACCGGCCACCAGCACTCGTTTTCCCTCACACTCAAACCGGAACGCCACCGGCGCCACGCCGTATCCGCCCAGCGGGATTCCCTCGATGGGCCCCAGCCCCAATAACTTCGTGTCCTCCAAAACGAGGAACCGCGTGGCCGCTGGCAAGCTGGGCTCGAGTACACTGCGGCCCGCTCGAGACACGACAACAGGACACTCCAGCCGTCTGAGCAATGCCGAGAGTCCGGCGGTGGCTTCCACGGAACAACTGGCCGGCAGGACGGCCGCGACATCCGCCAGTCGTCGATCGAATCGTGCCAGCCTCGTCTCCAGGAATTTCACCAGGCCCGGACCACCGTGCGCACCAAAGAGAAACAGTCGGCCCTGGTCGTCAAGCAGATAGCACGCCGTGTCATCGTAGTCTCCCAGGTAGAACAAGCCGCGGACCAGTTCGCGAGGCGTGCCATCCAGGAAATCAGCTCCGTCGGCCCGGTGTCGCTCGACAAGTTCCTGCATCTCGGCGATCCCTGCATCGAGTATTCTCCGCCACGCCGTCGGCGTGATTGCGGCGTTGACTCCACCGCCTTCGCCTCGACCGATCGTCCGTGGATGACCTGGAAACAACAGATCCGGCGGTGGCAACGCCTTCAGTTTGTTCAACGTCTTTAGGTAGTCGTCGGCGTCGGCACGGTACCGCGGCGCGACACGCGTGGCGTCAGTGCCCAGGTCACCCGTGATGCTCGAAACCGTGTCGCCACTGAACAACACACGCTGTCCGTTGGACTGCAAGACGAAACAGAGACTTCCCGGCGTGTGCCCCGGAGTGGCGATTACCTCAAAACGACAATCCCCGCTGGTGATGACCTCGCCGCCATCAAGTTCGACATCGATTTCTGTCGTATGAAGTTCCACCCCCGGCATCTCGTAGGTCGAGAACAATGCCGAAGGAGGACCACCGGCTCTCAGGCTGTCACAGTCGGCTCGCCCGGCGAACACCCTGGCTCCGGTCAGCCGACGGAGGTACATGGCTCCCTGGACGTGATCGACATGGGCGTGAGTCAGCAAGATCTTCTTCAACCTGCGGACATCCAGCCCCAGTTCGTCCACTTGCGACAGGAGCAACTGGCAATCGGGTTCGACTCCCGAATCGACCAACACCAGTCCATCGGAGGTGTCGACCACGTAGGCCACCGAGGGACCCAGGCGACCGAGCAGGTAGACGCGGCCAGCCAGCCTGGTCGCCTGGTTGCGAAAGACCGGAGACACCGAAGACCCACGCCACAGTGCGAGACCGGAAACAACCACGACAAGCACGACACAGGCGACAACAAATCGCTTTCCGCTGCCGGAGTCCGTCATGATCGGGCATGTCTTCCTGTTGTGGGTCCCCGGCAGTAAAACGGAAATCACGAGGCCCGTTTTCGACCGGTCGTTGTGATCCACGATCCCGAGGATTGTAGTCGATCCACCATGGATCGACTCCTTTTCTGGCCAACGCGTCCGCGTGGATCACACCAAAAAGCGCGCTTGAAAACGACTCCCGGCATCCAGACAATCGAGCAAGGTCCGGTTCGAATCGCCACACGGAGTCCCTTCTTGATGCCAGATCCGGCGGAGAACCAATCGGAACTGCCGCCCGGTGTGCCACCACCGACATCGGACTCCGTCAAATCGGACAGCCCGGTCCAGCCAGTTGCACGTACCAGACGACGCCGGCTGACGATCCTGGTGGCCGCTTTCCTGGTCATCGGCCTGCCGCTGTTACTGGTATTCGTCCGTCCCCGGCTGGTTCGACAGGACACCTCGCGTGAGGTCGACAAGACCGCCAGGATTTTCCGCGGTCTCAAGGGAGACGCGTGGAGCCTGGCATTCACTCCCGATGGCCGGTTCATCGCCTCACCCAGTGGCAACTCCGTGGAATTGCGAAACGTACAGACCGGGCGGTTTGTCCGGTCGTTTGATGGGCACACCGATCCGGTGATGCGGATCGCCATCAGCCCCGATGGACGGCACCTGGCCTCAACCAGCATGGACAAGACGGTCCGCCTGTGGGACATCGAAACGGGCGAGACACTGCAAACACTCTCAGACCACACCGACTGGGTTTTGGCCGTGGCTTTCAGCCCTGATGGAAAACTGCTCGCATCGGCCAGCCGTGACCATTCCGCCAAGCTCTGGGATCTCGCGACCGGCCGGGTTCTGCACTCGCTCGAATCCAGCAGCGGGTTCGTTGTCGATGTCGCATTCAGCCCCAACGGAGAGCAGATTGCCACGGCAGCATCCTTCCGACCATTCCAAATGGGTGACAAGACGGTGACGCTGCGAGAACCCGGTGAGATCAACCTGTGGGACGTTCGAACCGGCAAGTCCATTCGTTCACTCAAGGGACACGATTCGGCCGTCACCGGGGTGGACTTCAGTCCCGGCGGACGGCAACTGGTCACCGCCAGTCACGACAAGACAGCCAAGTTGTGGAACATCGACACGGGCGAACAGGTTCGGACATTCGCCGGTCACGAGGACTTCGTGGTGAGTGTCGCCTTCAGCCCCAACGGTCGACAACTGGCCACGGCCAGCGACGACGGCACCGTGAGACTCTGGGACACTGACACGGCCACGGAGCTACTGACTATCAATGCCCACCAGAACGGCACCTTTTGTGTTCTCTTTTCACCGGACGGACTCCAACTGGCGGCCGGTGGCTTCTCGAAAGTGACACTCTGGGATCTTGCTCCCCTGGGCCTGTGATCCTCATAGTGACAGCCACATCATCTCCATCAACTCACGACCACCAGGAAGATCCGACGGCATGCTCCGACAATTCTCTCTTGCTCTTTTGGCGCTGATTGCCACATCGGTTCCGATCACCGCGGAAGCGGCGAGTCCCAACCTGCTGTTCATCATGGCCGACGACTGCACGTTTCGTGATCTCGGTTGCTATGGCGGACAGGCTCACACACCCAATATCGATCGGCTGGCCACCCAGGGAATGCGGATGACCCGATGCTTCCAGGCCGCTCCAATGTGCTCGCCCACACGACACAACATCTACACGGGCCTCTATCCGGTCAAAAGCGGCGCCTACCCCAATCACGCCTTCGCCAAACCGGGAACCAAAAGCGTTGTGCACTACCTGAAACCGCACGGTTACCGGATCGCGCTGTCAGGAAAAACTCACATCGCCCCGCGGAAGGTCTTTCCCTTTGAATACTCGGGTAAGAAGAACCCAGACTTCCAGGCCATCGATACGCTGATGGCCCAGAGCAAGGCCCAGGGCAAACCCTTCTGCCTGTTCGCCTGTTCCAACGAACCGCACTCACCATGGGACAAGGGAGATCGCTCACGGTACGACCCGGCCAAGGTGAAACTGCCGTCCTATTTCGTCGACACACCCCAGACTCGCAAGCAAATGGTGGCCTACCTCGCCGAGATCACCTATTTCGACGGCCAGGTCGGCCGGTGCCTGGAACTCCTGAAAAAACACGGACTGGCCGGGGACACCCTGGTCATGGTTGTCAGCGAACAGGGGTCTGGTTTTCCCTTCGGAAAATGGACCTGTTACGACACGGGCCTTCAGAGCGCGTGCATCGCGCGTTGGCCCGGCCAGATCAAGCCCGGAACAACCAGTGACGCGATGGTCGAGTACGTCGATGTCCTGCCAACGTTCCTGGACGCCGCCGGGGTCAACTCGCCGGCGACGCTCGACGGTCGTAGTTTTCTGCCGGTTCTGCGAGGACAACGCAAGACTCACAAGACACATGTCTTCGGATTGATGACCACGCGTGGCATTCTCAACGGGTCCGATCACTTTGGAATCCGCAGCGTTCGCTCGAAACGCTACAAGTACATTCTCAACCTGACCCCCGACGTCCCGTTCCGAAACATCTGCATGAAAACACGGGTCTTCCAGTCCTGGGAAGCCAGGGCCCGTGGCGGTGACGAGGATGCCCGCGACAAGGTCCGGCGGTACCGACAACGACCGGCCGAGGAACTCTATGACATCACGGCCGATCCTCACGAATGGCAGAACCTGGCCGGGGATCCAAAACTGGCCGAGATCCAGTCGCAGTTGAAGGGCCAGTTAAGACGCTGGATGAAGGACCAGGGTGACCTGGGACAACAAACCGAACTCGAGGCGCTCGAGCACCAGGCTCGACGACAGAACAAGAAACAGCAGAAAAAGAAAAAAGCCGCGAAGAACTAGCCGAGGTGGCTTGAGACGAAGGCCAGGGCTGTCTTGTAGGCGGCGTCGATCGCCTGTGGATCACCTCCACCCAGGCCGTGCTCGCCACCCTCGATAGACACCAGTTGGTGCTCGACCCCGTGCTTCTTGAATTCCCGCTGCATCAGGACCGACTGCTCGTAGGGCACGTCCGTATCGGCGGTGCCGTGGATCAGTAGCGTCGGCGGATACTTTTTCGTGACGTTTTTGACCGGCATGAACGGGTAGAACTTCTCGGGCTGGGAATGGGGATCCCAGCCGGAGACTTCCAGTGGCCACCGCCCCGTCTGGCGGCACCAGTTGTAGAAATCGCCCCCGTTGCCCTTGCGGAGTCGCGAATCGGAGACCGCGGGACCGGAGACCTGTTTGCGGGCATGAGCCTCGGTGAACTTCACCCGGTTGTGTCTCTTGTGTGGACTCGGCTTGCTGTACCAGTCGCCAACCAAATCGCCATAACCCCAGAACGGGACCAGGCAGGTCGGCCTCGGTTTCACCCGGTACCCGGTCGCCAGCGTCAGGTAGCCTCCCGCCGACCCTCCCAGCACGGCAATCCTTGATGTATCGATCTTCAGCCGATCCTCCCGGTCCCTCAACCATTCGAAGGCGTCTTCGACATCCGAGAGAATCTTGGGCATGGATGTCTCGGGAGCCAACCGGTAATCGATAGACGCCAGGGCGTAGCCGGCACCCAGCAGGTCACTCTTGACGCGACCGCTGATTCCGGCGCGGTGCCCGTTGATCAGGGCCCCGCCGTGAATCCAGACAGCCAACCGGGGACGACCGTCCGTGTCGGGACGATGCAGGTCCAGCTTGATCGGCAACCGCTTGGCGGTCTTGTAGGTGTGAGTCGTCACGCGGATCTTCCGGGACTGTGCGGACTGGGAAATGGAACCGGCCACCGCGGTCGCCGCGGTGGCCAACAGGAACCCGCGCCGGTCAACAACCGGACGCTTCTCGACGTTCATCGTTGCCCCCCCCTCATTCGGATGGGCCCTACTTGGCCCCGACACAGTACAGGAACCGATCCGACCTCAGGTACATCCGGTTTCCGGCAATCGCCGGACTGCCGCTGAAATCGCTGGTGTCGGTCAGCCGATTCCGTCCAACCTCGGTAAAAGACGTTCCGGCCTCAAAAACATGGGTACCGCCGAAGCGGCTCACGGCAACCATCCGGTTGCCCAGCAACAACATCGAGGCGTAGAACTGCCCGCCGATCCGCTTGCGAGTCACCTCCTCGCCGGTCTTCGCGTCGACACAGAATCCCACGCCACGGTCGTTGACCCAGTACAGGTGTCCCTTGTGGAAAACCGGGGAAGAGACGTACGACCCCCCGGTCTTGGACCACAGCACGTGCGTCTTGCTGACATCGTCGGTTCCACCCAGCCGGATGGCGGCCCGGCCGCCAGGTGACCGACCACCGATCACGTACGCAATGCCCTCGTTGATCACAACAGTCGGAACGGCGTTGGTGTCCACCTCGGTCTCGGCGTACCAGTTCAAATCGCCGGTCATCGGATTCAGTCCCCACGTTTCGAACGTGACCGAAAGCACCATCTCATCGACACCCTTGGCATTCTTGGCGATCACGGGCGTCGAGTAGGTGCGGTTGAGACTCTTGGCGTCGGTCTTCCAGGCCGGCTTGCCAGTCTTGGCGTCAAATGCGCGGATCGACTCGCTCTCGGCACCGGCCGTCACGATCAGAAGATTCTTGTACAGGATCGGGCTGGAGGCCGAACCGAATCGCGATGCACTCTCGGATCCAACATCCTGCCGCCACAGTTGCTTGCCGGCCAGGTCAAAGGCCAGCACACCCGTGTTGCCCAGCAAAACGTAAACACGCTCGCCGTCACTGGTCGGCGTATGAGAGGCAAAACCGTGAGCACCGCCGAAGGAGGGAATCGGCCGCTCGGTGGCCTGCGAAGGCACGTCCTTCTTCCAGAGCAACTTGCCGGTGTTGCGGTCGGCACAGATCAGGTGCCGCTTCAGGCCGCGGAGATCACCGGAAGCACCCGAGTAGCAGGTGACCAGCACCTTGTCGCCGACCACGATCGGACTGGAGAAACCCTTGCCGGGCAAAGCCAGTTTCCACGCCAGGTTCTTCGTGTCGCTCCATTGAAGCGGCACCGCCATTTCGGTGGACACGCCCACGGCTCCCGCCCCACGAAATTGGACCCAGTCGGCAGCGGGCAAGCCGTCCGTCAGCAACAGCGACAGCAACACCAGACCGGGTACGAAACGAGTCATTGGAGAACTCCAGATCGTGATGTCCAGGAAAGCACCCAGCAACAACCCCGCAAACCGGAGATGGTTCCGCGGGAAAACCGTAACAAGTCTCAGAGCACAAACGGTTCGGGGGTCCGGATCGTGAATGCCTTGCGGATGTGATCGGTCACGTGCCAGTGGGCCACAAGTCCCCTGGGAAAGTGAGCCGTGTCGCCGGGGCCGAGAGTGTGCACGGTGCCACCTTCCTCGGTGATCGTTGCCCCACCCTCGAGCACATGCACGAATTCATCCCAGCCAAATTCCCAACGGAATTTTCCGGCCGTGCAACTCCACAGCCCACTGGAAAGCATCTTGTCGGCCGATTGGACCAGGACCGTTCCCCGAGCCACGGGCGTCCCTTCCTGGATCCAGGAGGGTTCGATTGGCATGTCGGGCAGTTCGCCGGTGATAGCCTCTGCCGATTGGATCGCCAGTTCACTCATGATCATTCCTCGAAAAAACTTGTCCTTGTTCGATTTCCGCTCCGTGCACCCAAGCCGTCACACCAGCTCGACCCGGTGCCACTACGCCTTCTGCGCTCCCGGTTGACCCGATTCGACGACGTAGGTGTGTCGGGTCACCAGCTTGCCGCCGGGCTTGGTCACATCCTCGACAACCTGGAAATCGGTTGTCCACTGCTCGGGCGTCACCCGGCACCGCACGTAACCTCGTTCGGCGTTGTGCAACTTGATCCACGGATTCTCCGCGATCATTCCATCGGTGTACTCGAGTTTCTCCGAACCGTTGCCCCCGGAACTGATCGACGTGCAGACGAACTCGGTGCCAATCACCGTCTTGTCGGGTTTCTGGTAATCCAGCGGAAGGTCACAGACCCAGTTGGAGTGAATGTCACCGGTGAGCACCACGGGGTTGGGCACCTTGAGGTCAGCCATTGACTGCATCACGCGTTGCCGACACACCTCGTACCCGGCCCACTTGTCCATCGGGAAACCCTCGGGCGGCCCAGGCAACCGATCGACCCGCGCCATCAACACCTGCTGTGCCATCACGTTCCATTCGGCCTTGGACTCCAGCCACTTGCGCCTCAACCACGCCTCCTGCTTCCCGCCGAGGATGGTGGCCTTGGGAGACAGCGCTTCCCCGGCCAGGGGCTTCAAGCCGTTGCCGTTGGCCTGGGGCGTGCGATGCTGCCGGGTGTCGAGAATGGCAAAGTCGGCCAACCGGCCGAAACGCACCCGTCGGTAGAGTTGCATGAACGGGCCGGAAGGAAACGACGATCGTCTCAATGGCATGTGTTCGTAGTACGCCTGGTAGGCATTGGCCCGCCGCTTCATGAACTCCACCGCCTTCACCCCGGGTTCCTCGGAGTGAAACGTCGCGTAATCGTTGTCGAACTCGTGGTCATCCCAGGTGACCAGCCAGGGGCAGTGAGCGTGCGCGGCCTGGAGTTGAGGATCGGCCTGGTACTGGCCGTAGCGATTCCGGTAATGGTCCAGCGTGGTGATCTCGGGGCCGGTGTGCTTCCGGATTCTTCCGTCAGCGCCGGCGTACTCGTAGATGTAATCCCCCAGGTGCACGACCAGATCCAGTTTCTCCTTGGCCATGTGTTCGAAGCCGGTAAACAACCCGTACTCGTAGTGCTGGCACGAGACAAAGGCGAAATTCAACTCCCTGGGCAAAACCAGGTTCCACGGCGTCGTGCGGGCACGGCCGATTCGACTCTGTGCGTCGCCAGCCGTGAACCGGTACCAGTACCAGCGGTTGGGTTTCAGGCCCCGCAACTCGACGTGAACACTGTGCCCCAGTTGTGGGGTAGCCACGGTTCGACCCCGCTTCACCACGGTCTTCATCGTCTCGTCAGTGGCGATCTCGTAGGTGACCTCGACGTTGGCGGCCGGCATTCCACCTCCCTCCGTGGGACGGGGGGCCAGTCGGGCCTGGATCACGAAACCGTCGGGTGTCGGGTCTCCACTGGTAACGCCCAGCGAAAACGGATCATCGGCAAACGCCAGCCGCCGCCGGACCACGCCACGGACCTGGCTACCCAGTACCGGCAAGGCCGTGATCGACGCAGCGGCCTTCAAGAACTCACGACGGTGGAAATCCGCTTCCGAAAACGTCCGACGACGCATG
>Ga0114932_10003779_pt1 | contig 14573 bp, 27 predicted proteins | sample 2SBtaG_2_FD_87286 | JGI IMG/M metagenome (GOLD analysis project Ga0114932, IMG submission 87286) | Deep subsurface microbial communities from Kolumbo volcano to uncover new lineages of life (NeLLi) - 2SBTROV12_ACTIVE470 metaG | ecosystem: Environmental > Aquatic > Marine > Volcanic ...
AAGTCCTACTAGGGCTAAGCCTACGATTCCAACGGATTCGACTGCGATTGCTTGTGAAACAGCTATTGCAGCGAATGTAGAGATGATTAGAGCACCTGCTAGTTTCCTTGCAGAGTAAGTTTCATCCTCACTATGTAAGTAGCCTCTCAAAGTGTTCAACCCTGCTCCGATTACTGCTGCTACAACAGTTATCAATACTGGATCGACCATGTAGAGTTGAAATCCTATCCCCTATATAAAATTATCTGAACGATTTATTCGTAATCCTTATAAAATAGTGACATAATCAAGAGCTTCTTTAACCCATTTACAAGATTTTTTTTTCTTACTTACGCCTTTTTTTGCCATTATTTTTACCCCATTCTGCTGCTTCTTTAGATATTGACAAACCAGTAACGAATAGAGCTGAGATGGCTGCTATCATTAAACTCATGTCAAATGTTAATCCTACGTCATAGATTGATTCGGCTACATTTCCTCCTACTAAAGGTGAAAAGAAAGATATACCGAAGTTTCCTGTTATTCTTGCTATTCCTCTTACTATTTCTTGTTCCATAATATTACTTAAATATGAAGTATTTAAATTACTCTATCCGTTTTATGAACTTTGTCTTCATAAGATGTAGGAAAATCTCAGGTTCTGTCACGAATGCTTGAACTACTTCATCTCTAAATATACCAGAAGAGTCAAATTTTCCACATTTATAACAAACGTATATTCTTGATGCTTCTTTTTTATATCCATATTTGAATGAGCCACATGAACATTTTTTCTTCTTCACAAATGTTCTTTTTGTTTTTCTTTCAGGCATAAATTAATTGCAAGCATTTATTAATAAGTATTACCATAAATTTTATTATGGGAACGTCATTTTATGTTTACGAAAACTTGGCTGAATTTGAAAAATTATACAAGAATACAATGGGAGAAGAAATGTATTGTATCAAAATAACAGATATGTATATCAAACCTAATGATGTATTATGGATTGTTGAGAAATATGATAAGATAAAAGAGAAACCACTTTTAGGTAGGTCTATAGTTCATTTTAGAGATTCTAGTTTTGAAAAAAACAAACAAGGTGATGAAATTTTAGTATTACATGAGAAAGTTAAGTTTGATCCTAAAAGAATGAAAGTACAATTCTTTCCAAAATTATTAAGAAAACCTGTATTTGAGTTAAAATGTGATAGATTTTATGGTAATGAAAAGATGAAAAAAGGAAAAAAGATAGATTATGCACATAGATATTATGATATCAATGCAGATAGAGTAAACTTGGTGTTAAAAGATTGAAGATAGATTTATTTCTTGGTGACGTAGAAGACAAACTTGACATAATAAATGGTAATTTAGTTGATCTTAAGGTACTTTTAGAGTTACTTTTGACTCCACCAGACTTAAAAGAGTACAAAAAATACAAATTATCAAAAAGACAAAAATTAGCTGAAGATTAATCTATCTTTTGTTTTGTGAACCGTCAGTCATTAATATTTTCCAATCTTTACCTAATTTCTTCTTCATTTTAAGCCAAAATGGATCCATACCAAACATTCCGCCTTTTTTATTGTATTCTTTGGTTACATTTGCTATTCTTCTATGACAAGTTCTGCAAAATCTTGCATTAATTTGTTCTATGTTAAATTTATATTTACCACAAAAATAGCATAATCCATACATTTTATGTGTTACAGTTGCTAAAAGTGGCTCTCTACCACGTTTTCCAGCACAATCACCACAAATATCACATATAGTAGCTGAAGTTGCATCCCTTTTGAAGCAATTTATGCATATAGCTTCTTTATAGTTGTCAACATGAGTATATTCGTCTTTCTGGTGTTTATCCCAAAGTTTTTTGGTTAAATCATTAGAATCTTTGTTTGTATCTAACTCAGTTGCCACTCAAGTTCACCTTTTTCAATGCATCTTGTAGTATTATGTAAATATTGTTACAAGAGTAATGATCTACACCGTTTTTACGTACTGATTTCTTTATTTCTTCAACTGTATCATCAATAAGTTTAAAGTTTGGTGAATATGCATTTGCTATAACTTCTGTTTTTACTCTATCTGCAATAACCTTAACTGTTGCTTTCTCTTCGCTAGTTAGTGGTACTCTACCAAAAGGTGTATTAACTGACTCTTTACTTTTCTTTCTCGCCATCTTCCCACCTCCTTGTGTTTTCAAATTCTTGTTTTACTAATTCTCTTGCTTGTCTTACTGTCATTTGTGCTGATTTTCTTAGCTCGTCAACAGTTTTTGTCTTTGTCCAACCAAAATCAATCGCTGTTTGTAAAGTAGTCTTTACAACAGAAAAGTTATTTGGTGTTATTCCGTCAGGATAACTCTTTTTACTCATAGTTGTACCTGTTCCTGATGCTGGAAATCCTTCTGCAACTCCACCTGTATCTGATGGTCTGGAGTTCTCAGGTTCTCCTTGTGATTGTTGTCTTTGTTCTTCTGCTTCACCAAGACTTGCACCTCTACCTCTACCTTCAACTAAAGCTGGGTTGTTAATTGGGTCTTTACTAATCTTATATTCACCCTGATGTGTTCTTGTAATCTCGAATCCCATGCCTTGTAATGCTTGCATGTTATTAATCTCAACACCGTCTTGTTGTAACTCTCTAAGTTTATCATTCTCTTCACCTGCTTTTAGTTTTAGATCCCAATCATCTACACCAAACATCTCTGCTAATTTCTTAAAGAATGCTTTGTATAGTATATCTTGACCCCATTTCACTGCTCTGTTTGTAATTGTAACTTGTAATCCTTCTTGTGACCAACCACCAACCATTTCACCATAGTAAAGTGGTAACACACCATATATTGCACCTATAATTTGTCTTAACTCTTGTCTAACTGCAATAAACTCAAGTTCTTTAAGTGAACCAGTAAAGTCTAACCATTGTGCCATGTTGTTTCCACCTTTTTCTTGTTCAACAAGTAATGGATGTATCATGTAAGGGTCTTCTGTTGCTTTTTGTTCCAATGCATCCCATGATTTTCTGAATGTTTCATAGTTACGAGAAGCAACAATTAACATACCTCTTGGTGGTCTCATCTTATCAAAGTATTTTCTAACATATTCATCCATATGAGACAATGACATTGCTTTACTCCATACAGAATAAATTGGGCTATAACCGTAAACAAGTGATGGTTTATACTTACCAGCCTTCCAAATTAACTCACCTTCACCATAAATAACACGTTTTGGTTGTGGAATACCTATTGAATAGACTGAATTAACTTCACATACTGCTTTTAGTGCTTCAGCACCACATTTATCACAATGATCGGATGAAAGTCGTGTATCTCGGTGTTCAAATCGTGGACATACATATACTTTGTTTCTTTTATCATCATAACCAATTCTACCGTCACTATCAGCAATCATAGCGACTTGTGGTGGGTCTACACGTATAATTTCTTTAATTTCAGTTCTTTTTTGATCTATTCTACCTGTTCTGTCATCTACAAAATAGTTTTTCAATAATAACATGTAAGCATTATCTGCTACTTCTAAATCTCTTTCTAACTGTCTACAGACATCCTCTAAGTTTTGTTCGTTACCATTAATCGTTTTTGTCATCAAATCTTCTAATTGTTTTCTATGTTCTGGTACAGGTCTTCTTAGATTCTTAGATCCACATGTATCACATACTATTGGTTCTAATTTAGTCTCTGGTGCATCTTCTACTATTCCTGATGGAGTAGCTTCTGATGCTGGTTTGTATTGGAACTCTTTACTACAATTATTGCATTTATACTTGAATCTTTCTGTTATTTCAAAGCCATTCTTGAACATTTCTCTGTTAATGGTCTCTATAGGTATTCTTAATGCATCAATATTATCTGCTAACTCATATATCATAATGAGAGGAAATGGAAATATTGGTAATTTTGCACCTGTATCGGTGCTCATATATGGCTGTGAAATAGAAGGTCTTACTGTAGATTCTGTATAACCCTTATTAGAAAATGAAAAAGCTCCTTTAAGTCGGTCTACTAAACCCATAGGTTACAATAATATCTTACATATATAAACTTTGTCCAAATATGTAACGTTTTTGTCTAACCACTATGTTCGGTAACTTCACAGTGAATGTCTCTACCTTTATTGCTTTTACAAGAGCAACTATGTTCATGTGGTACGTCTCCACCTTCATGTGAATGTGTAGTTCCATCTTTATGTGTATGTTCTGTGGTTTTTCTATCTAAAATTCCCATAAATAAAGTTTATAAATAATACGTTTATAAAGATTTGCGTACCATTGGTGTGAGCTTGCATACTGCAAACGCAGAGGACTGTTGTAGCGAGACAGATGGTACAGAGTACTTTATATAGACGTTATATCAAAACAAACTATGGTAGAACTTAATACAAAAGAGTATAGTATAATTTTTAGATGGTTTGAACATGCATTCGGTAAAAACAAACCTTCTGACATACCTATGGAAGACAAAAGAGTATTTTGGAAATTAACATTCTTAGCAGAAGACAAGATAGCGGAAGAAAAGGAAATGAACCAAGATAAACATGAAGTGTGACTACTGCGGTGAAGAAACGGGCACTATAATAGGCATACCACATCCTAAAGGCGATATCAAACTATTATGTTTTGATTGCATCGAAAGCATGGATGATGAAAGACTGCGAGCCGAAGGCGAGCATACAGAAAATTAGTAAACACTTATAAGACCTAATTGACATAGGTTATACATGTGTATTACAGATGAACAACTAAACACCATCCAGAAAGAACTGCACGGAATTGCAATGGCTCATATGAGAGTATCAAACAGAATACACTCATTAAAAGTATACTTACATAGATTAAAAGAAAATAAAAAGTTCGGTAACGATATATTAGAGTTTGATGACCCTATATTGGAGGACATATCTCATGGCTAATCAACCTATCAGAACTGTAAAACAAAAGCAGAATTGGTTTTTGGATTGGCATGTATTACTAGCATTCTTTTTTATTGGTACAGGTTTAGGTGCACCATTGGGAATTGCAATGTTATGCTGGAGAGCATGGACAGAATACAAAGGTCAGTATTGGCAACGTCATCAGGAACTTGGAGACCTTAATGCAAACGAAGCGGAGAAGATGAAGTAATTGTCACAAAGTCCTATTAGAGATTTATTGGATTTGTTACATGAGGAGTGGCTACCAGACGAACATAAAAAAACATTACAAGGTTTAATTATAGAACTTATCGAAAATATGGGCGAAGATCAGAACAGTGACGGAGGCAGGTGGAATTGGTAGGCTATAATCAACTTGCTAAAGTGGTATGCATTGCATGCAGCGAGCCGCTAGGCGAGCATTCGAAAAAAGGGTTGGTTCGGTGTTTGTTTCGCATTCAAGGTACGATGGTCAGTAATGGCATAGAAAATGAACCAAGTTCTTTATCTGATGGTGACATAGCAGATGCACGTAACGAAGGTCATGTTAATATAAGGGGGTTTGACACAGGAGTTGGCTAAAATGCAAACACTACGAGACTTTGAGATGTATCAAATGTTCAAGAATAAGAAAAAGAAAAAGGTGAAAAAGTAATGCCAAGAGAACATAAGATCAGTACAAAGAAAGTCATCAAGTTTTTGATGAAGAATGACTGGTCAGTATGGGATATGAAGGGTTCACATTATATTATGCGTAAGGCTAATTCAGACTTGCAACTGCAAATTCCATTGAGAAAAGAACTTGGTAAGACAACCTTGGTTAGTACAATGGAACGTGCAGGGTTTACAGTAGAAGATTTATATAACGCATTGGGGTATAGATAAACATGTACGAAGACGAAAAGACTTGGAAAGAACACTACGAAGATTGGAAACATATCGTAGAGCGTTTGCGGGGCAATGATGCTGGTCTTATCTTTAGACTTAAGATTGTTCAAGGACTTATAGATGATTATGAGAGGTCTTCACATGGATAAAACCTTGTATATATTCTTGGTACTAATAGGTGCCGTAATGATATTCGGTTTTCTCGCTTCCGCTAACGCGGAGTTATACGAATATCCGCTTCCTTCGGAAGTGGTGGTTACGCAAGGTGAGGCTTTCTCAGTGATTAATTTGACTAACTCTACTGTTACTGTTAGGCAGAATGATGGACTGTTCTCCTCAAGCATTGGTACGAATGGAACATGGACTGCTAATATGCCATATGGTATAGGGTATTATCCTTGGTCTGATTCTAATGGTAATACAGGTGTTATACGTATTGTAGACAGTATAGATAATAATGTAACAACATCTCCCGCTGATCCTATTATAAACGTTAATGATAACATTGTCAGTGGTACTGCTACTCCTAATACTCCTATTGCTGTTACTGTTATTAATCCTAATATGGATAGTTCTACAGTGATAGTAAAAACCGATTCTGAAGGAAACTTTGAGCAAAAACTAAACCCCGCTGTTGAAGGTGATCATAATATATATGTTACTGATAAGGACAGAACCACCGCCACCTCGTATGAGGTTGATGATATTAATCGTAATTTAGAAACTCGGCTCTCTGTTCTTAAGGTGCTAGAAAGCATATTAAAGATTATATACGGCTCAGAATAGTAAAAAGTACTTTAGCCATTTACACATATAACACGTTTCAGACTTGTAGTATATTAAGTTTCGGACTTGTATCAAACTTGTATTTATACAAGGTTCAATTTTTTGGTTTTTCTCCATATCGACCTGACCCGCGTTTTTCGGTTTTTCAATACTGTGGAAATAAAATAAAAAAAGAGTTGGTGACGTCTCACCTTGGTGCGGTTCTATTAACTTTCACTTAATCAGAATTCGACTTTTTGACATTCAGCAACATTAACGAAGGTAATGATAGATTTACCAGAGTTAAGACCGCATAGTCTTAACTGGTCGCCGCTGTTGAAAATAGCCTCAAAATCGGCTTTTTCTTGTTCGGTCATGGTGTGATTACCCAATTTACCGTTAGACATCTGTTTGAAACTGTAACCAGTAACCTCAAAAGGTACTAGTTGGTATTTCTGAGCAAATGTCTTAAGTTGACGGTTTTGAGTCTCTATCATCTCATCGCGTTCAGCCTCAGTCATTTCACTGGATGGTGTAACGTTTGGCTGTACTTGCTGAGTTTTTGCAGATTCTGCGATTAATTCGAGCATTGAATCAATCTTAGCCTCAAGAGCACTAATGCGGGCGTTAACCTCATCGGTGCTTTTAGTGGCTGCAGATTTGCGTGATGTTGTGCGTTTTGTCATTGTCATAATTATATATGATTGGGTTATAAGTGTTCGGTTCGTTCAATATCCCGCTCAAATCCCCCGCTTTGATATATATCTAAATATGTACACCGATATTTAGATAATTATATACATATGTACACTATATATATATGTATATATATATTGGTGGCTGGGTTATATATATGTATGTATTTATTTATTTATATATGTATGGGCTGGTTGGCTGGGCTGTTGGGCGTGCTGTTATGTATGTATGATACGTACTATGATACTTGTATGCTCCCTATCCAATAGATAGGTATATATAGCGTATGGCACCGCTGGATTTGGTCATATTATATGGTTCGATAGGCATAGCCTATATACAATTACTGGTTCTATTATACCTATTGTGTATAGTATTGTTATTGTTTATGTTATTAGTATGGTAGTAGTATGGTTCATGAACATGGTTCTAGGCACGATTAACGAGCCGAAGATTTATAAATCCCTAGGGTTCTCTATACCGTAATGACTTGTTCACAAGTTCCAGCCTTTTCGGCAAAGTCGACAATCTCACGGTATCGTATGCTTATGGTATATGGGGATGCTTCCTTATGTTAAATAGGAAGTCGCGTGGTCGTACGAGACGATATGATGTACCTATGATGACTGAATCATTGGAACATACCATACGTAAGATACGCAGCCAACGCCATAATACTATTGCATATAGGCGTGCAAGAGATGAAGCCCGTAAGCTTATGGGTATACCTGACTTGCATACTAAGAGATTCGTTAAGAAATATAGGAACCAAATCAAACGTATACTATCTATTGTAGATGGTGTCGCTGACTATCTCTATGAATCTGCATTCAATATGAATGGTTCATGGGCATATGGTAGTAAGCAAAAGATTGATGAGGTAAACAGTAAGATACGCAGTGCCAATCAGTATCGTGCTCAAAACCCTATGCTTCTTATCAATATACCTGAGTTGAGTGAGATAGATATCAATGCACTTGAATTGATACCTTCATTCATACTCTTAGGCTTAGACCTAAAGGCAACCAATACTCACGAGCAACCTACAACTATGTACAATAAGAAAGAGATGACTCTAAGCGGTTTAGTTATACAATCTCGTTCTGGTGTACCTATGATAGTAGGATGTACCAAGTGTGGATTAGATATGGAGGGTCACTTAGTATGACCCCCATACCTTCCCTTTTTATTATGCAACGCACCATAGTATATCGAATAGATATAATGGAAATGATGGAGCATAAGCTACGTCAAAATGGTAGTGATACTACTAGCCTTATGGGCAGGAATGGTGGTGTCATGTATTAGTTAGGCGTAAGTAATATAATTAGGTGTTAGAAATGACACGATATAAGAAACCTAAAGAAGAGTTAGATATACAGACTGAACAGGCTGAACTTAACAACGAACATATTGTTAAGGCTAAAGAGATTGCCAATACTATTGATACTAGGATTGAACAGTCAAGCAACGATGATACTACGTATGCACCTGTTGACTATGAGAATGCATTCATTCCATATAGAATAGGCAACTACAAAGATATCATGGGCTTAAAGCATGAGTTATACAATCATGTTATGTCTTGTGACCAACCAGTATTATTGATAGGTGACAAGGGTTCAGGTAAAACTATGACAGTGCATGATTTAGCACGCGACCTGTATGATGACGGTGTACTTGGTGGTATGATATCCATTCAAGGTAACTTCAACACAAGTGATAAGCATATGATATCATTCAATAGATTGAAAGGCTTATCAGGTGAGACTGTTAAGGGCTTCGCTGTTAATAGTATTTGTTTAGCCAATCACTTTAGTGAGGGCATACATGCAGAGAAACCTAAGATAGTTATATCATATACTGATGAGCTACCTAACATGCCAACTGAAACTAGTATTATACTCGCACCACTATTAGATGGTAGACGTATGATACAGACACAAGATGGTAAGGTGTGGCGACTCAATGATAATGCTAGATTAGTATTCATTGCAAGTGGAAACCCTAGTCATTATGCTGGTGTTAATACATTGCAAGAAGCATTGATGTCAAGATTCACTGGATATTATATTGGTTATCCAAGTGACGATAGTATCTGTAAGATGATTGACTTTGATAAGTATGGTGTACCAGAAGATGTGGTTAATCCATTGCTTACATTGTGTAGTGACATACATAGTATGAAACAGAAGCAAGATGTAGATTATGTTGTGAGTCCTCGTGACTTATCATACTTTGCTCAAGAATATCATAACAGAATCAATAAGTATGAACCTAAAGAGACACCCGAACAAGCATTGGTTGGTACTTTAGAGAAGACCATACTCATTAACTATCAAGATGTAACTGAACGTCAGTTAGTTAAGACATCTATTGAAGAGACCTTCGGCATAACTATGCAGACCAAGTACTCTTAGACATGAAGTTTAAGTTATGGTTTTACAACCATTTCTTTTACCCATTGTATAAGGAATACATTCAAGAGGAATGCGATGACTATCTTAGTGAACACGCTAAAGAATATGTATCAGAAAACCCAGCAGAATACTGGGCGGATAGGGATTAGATAGATATGGTATTCAAAAAGAGTGCAGTCAAACGCACTAAGAGTACAGACATACTATCTGCTACTGAATACAATCGCAAGCGTGCTGATATAGTTGAGGAACTTAAGAACAAACGTATTAGTATACAGTATAAGGGTGGCGGTAGAAACTATGTAAGTGAAGATAGTTATTCAGATGACACTATGAATGTAGTGTTATCATCACCCGCACTCAAGGGTATACCACAACGCACTGCACTATGGCATGAGCTATCACATATAATACACAACTCATTTGGTGCTGGCTTCTTTAGTACTGCTGAATCATTAGCAGAGCAAGAGGTTAAGCGTATCATTGATAGCAACCCAACATTATACCAAGCGATACATCAACTAAAGAATCATGGACAAACAGCAGTTGGTCATAGGGCTTACGCTTCTTATGGTATGTCACAAACATATCTTGAGAACCAACTCAAAGAACTATACCGTATGGGATTCAATGCTATTGAAGACCAGCGTATCGAATCACTAACACGTAACGTGTGGTATGGTACAAGGAAGATGTTTGATAAGATGCGTGATGCATTAGGTGAAAGGTTGAGTACTAATATGAAAGCATCAATGCCTAGTAGTAATGCAATACAAAATCCTATCAATGAATTGTTAATGATACGATTCAATCATGCAAGTGAGGTACCAAAGGCTGACCATAAATTGCATAAAGCAATGGAAGAGATAGAAGGTATGGATGAGTTTGGTTCTGTTGTTGTATGGAAAAGATATGTTAAACCAGTAGTAGACAAATGGTTTAAGAAAAACATAGATGATAAGGTAAAAGATATGGAACAGCAAGTGGCTGAAGAGATACAAGAGACAGAAGATACTAACGCTACTGATGTTGAAGAGCATACTAAGGTAGAGAATAAGATAGATGAGTTGAAGAAGATAACTCGTGATACAACTGATGCACTTGCTCAGAATCATCAAGATAGTCTCAAGCGTATTGGTAATGAAGATGCCAAACGTTGTATGGATAAAGAGAACTGGACTACACATAGTGATAGGATGTATGATAAAGTATGTGAGACTATAGATAAGGAACAGCGTAAGAGAAACAGACTAGAAGATAAGATAAACAATACACACAACAAGTTAGAAGAATCGTTACGAGAGATAGCAGAGGATGTCAGGAATGATGGTACTAGTAATAGTAACTCAGTCATTAAAGATACCAATGTTAAAGCAGACAATTCCTCTGATGCTAGTATGGCTAAAGATGAACTAGCAGCAGCATGTATTAATGCAGGTTTAGATTTAGATACAGATAACACATCCGATGAAGATATGGATGAGATGTTAACTGAATCTGCTATTGCTGGTACAGAGTGTGTTAAAGAATTGAAGGATGGTTTATCTGGTATGAGTATGCCAAAGAATCCTTCCAACATACATAGTATCACACGCAGAGGTGAGGACAATAAAGTTGATACAACTTTAGTCAATGGTCTTAGAAACATAATCACTAAGTTAAAGGAAAGAAACGTACCAACATTATCTGATACAGGTGATGAGTTTGATGAGGATGAATACATTAACCTTAAGCAACGTGGCTATGGTGATGTGTTTAAACAAAACAAACTACAGAATGGTGTAGATATACTTGTGAGTATTGATGGCTCTGGTAGTATGGAAGGGAATGATAACATAGATGAGGCACGCAAGTTAGTGTCTAGTTTATTCAAGGTCTCTCAATCTATACCAGAGATAACAGTCGAAGCAAATGTATGGTCATCGGATGGTAGTGGTGATGTAGGTATGACAACCATAAAGACATTGGCTGATTGTAAAATGATTACAACTCATTGCACTAGTGGCAGATACTATGAGACACCAACACATGAAGCACTAACATATTCAGCACGCAGGTTAAAAGGAATGCAAGGCAGACATAAGATGCTGATACTTATCACTGATGGTTATCCTCAGTACAGTAAGAACGGCACCCACTTGTCTAACAAGACAATCATATCTGCATGTAAGAAGAACCTACGTAGAGTTATGCAAGTTACAGAGAATGTGATATGTATTAACGTTGAACCTCGTGGTTATTCTACAGGTGAGATGCTTAAAGAAATCTTTGGTAAAAGATATGTAGAGTATGCTGGTGTTAAACAAGCAAACGAATTCGTATCTAAAACATTGAAGCGTAAGTTCATTGAGGTATTTAGAAGATGAGACGAGACCCTGATTATTGTGTATGGTATTGCAAGTGTAAGAAAAGCACTGGCAAACCTATCGCAGTATTCACACCAGAAGATAGGAAATTAACATGGCATTCAACATTGCCTAAGAAGATAACTAATACATTGGTTAGTGTTGAGATGTCATTTAATAATACTATACCTATAGCTAAGAAGTCTGGTGCCACAACCATACTTAACATATGGACAATAGATGGCAGTGAATGTGACTAGGAATTGTACACCACAATGAACCCAGTAACCCAAGAGTCTCTATATGTATATACTATGCAGTCACGCACTGACCCTAACATACGTCATATAATAAAACATGAACCAACAGATGATAGGCTCATATGTGATTGCAAGGGCTTTGAATACAAAAGTAATTGTTATCATGTACGTGATGTGCGAGAATTTATATCTTTAAAGAGACCAACAAAAACTATGATAAGAGAAACATCCAAAGAACCAGAACATATTAAGCAATTAAAAGCTAAGAGTGATGGTGAATATAGAGATAACCACGACCAACCTGTTCTTGTAGAGACAGATAAGATTGATGGTAGGACAAAGAGACTATATGCTATGAGTCTTGACCCAGCAGTAGAAGGGTTATGGATTCCTCGTGTAGAACTATCAACACAAGAACGCAAACGTATCATAAAAGATGTGTTGAATATGGAAAAAGACATATGGATTGTGAGTCAACAGAAACAAACCGAAGACATAGACTGGTTATCAGACTCTGACCTATTCAGATACTATAAGATGATGAATGAGTTAGTAGGCAATGACATCACAGCGTAAGGGATTGTTATTACTCATAGCATTGCCGTTTGTTCTCTATATGGCAAAGTCAATACTAGGTATGGTGAAGAAATAATGCCTGACAAATTTGAATTTGACATATCACAAGCGGATATGAAAAGAGACCTCAATATTGAAGAGATAAAACAACTTGCATCACTATGGAAAATGCTTGATGTTAAAGGCGTACCTATTGAAGATGTACCTAAAGAGTATATGAAAATAGATGCTATCAATGATTTGATGAAGAGTCTATGTGATATAGGAAAGAGACATAACTTAGGTCAAGCTGAGTTAGTCATCACTACTAGATGTGCATTGTTTGATATAATATGGCAATTCATATTACACAATAGTGAAATGGAAAAACAAGTATGGCAGTTCGAGAACAAATAGATATGGCTACATGTCCTAGATGTCACAAAGAGTATACAGAATATCCAGCTCTTAGTAGACGAGACAACAAGACAAACATATGCAGTAGATGTGGACAGACAGAAGCACTCGAAGATTACTTAGGTGTAGGGTTTCACAAAGGATGACCACCGAAAAATACGGTGGCTCCTCTCCTGCCTTCCATAGCATGACTGATGCATATAATCGTACATTGAACAGTAGAACACGTAACATGCAAGTTAGACGAGTGAATAAAACAACACTTGGTAGTTTTACCATAAGTACAGTAAGATTACCACGAGAGATGGATGACTATCATATGAATCAAGTATATGAAACTATGATATGGTATAATGAATTTGGTTCTGATAAAGAAATGAATCCGAAATATCATTTCACCGAAAAACCTGTTGATACTTGGATTGACTATCAAGAAAGATGTCGTACATATAGTGAAGCAGTACAACAACACAAAGATGCTGTTATGTATATAGAACTCTTCGTTAATTATGATGAGCCTGATGAGGAGATTATGAAATGACCGAGTATGATGTCCTCATATGGAATAGTCCTAAATCAGAATTAGAAGACCCTGAAGACCCTGAAGGTATGGTTAATGTCAGTGATGAGTATATAGGATTGAATGAAAGTGAAGCATACAAAGTATATAATAATGCAGAGTTTTACTACAAACAACTTATCAAATACGAATCATCTGAACCAGATGCAAGTGGTGATATAATATTAGAGGAATCGAAATGAGCCGTAAGATATCAGAGGAAGCTTGTGAAGCTTTACTTACGGGTAAGCCATATAAGAAAAGTAACACAGTAGTTGAAAGATTAGATAATTCTAATATCACATGGATAATGAAATTGTTTGGTAATCCTATAGCTCATTGTAGACCGCAAAGTCACTTCAAATCTATCAAGCGTGTTAGAACACCTGAATATCTTCAGATATGTGATGGTCAACATCAATCAATGACTACTAAAGAACGTCTTAATGCATTACCTAACGTTAACATACATCAGGAAAACTTTCAATGGTATATCAATGACTGTAAATGGGAAAACGCTACTAAGGGGAAGAGAGACGGTAATCCGTATGGATGGATTGATGTCATAGTAGATTATGAGGATGTTAAATTCACATATGCAAAAGCACCACCAGCACCAGCACCTTCATCATATCTTACAGAAGATGTATATGAAGAACTACGCAAAAAGTATAGAATATAGATAGATTTATATCTATCATTCTCTTTTTTTATTTTATGATTTGTCACATATGTTTAAAAGAAATTA
>Ga0114932_10003780_pt1 | contig 14570 bp, 15 predicted proteins | sample 2SBtaG_2_FD_87286 | JGI IMG/M metagenome (GOLD analysis project Ga0114932, IMG submission 87286) | Deep subsurface microbial communities from Kolumbo volcano to uncover new lineages of life (NeLLi) - 2SBTROV12_ACTIVE470 metaG | ecosystem: Environmental > Aquatic > Marine > Volcanic ...
CATAAGGATAACCTTCAGAACTCCAATCACGATATCCACCATAACGGTTAACCATCATGAACAGATTTACCATCATGCGATTTTCTTCAACAAGAGTCATATCACTTGAAAAGAATTCCAACAAACGGAAATCTTTTAGAACAATATCTCCAGCTTTGAACTTCTGTAAACCTTCTTTTGATTCCATGAATTTCTCACGTTCATGGTAGTCCATACTCCGAAGTGTGGAAGACTGATATGCATCAGAGAAAGCAAGAACCCGAAACGGAATTTTTGCACGGCGACAGAACCATACAAGGTTCATAGTCTGAATGAGAGTACTCTTTAGGTTATCGTGCATGGAACCAGACCAATCCAAAATCATTACCATACCGTGATTGGTAGCACCAGGCAGTACAGTCACTTTCTTGAACAAATCTTCATTGTACTTGTAAGTGTGAAGTTTACCCATATCAAGAGAACCAGTTTTTGAAGTAGCTGCACGAGCATAGGCATCGGCAGATTTCTTCATTTCAAATTCTTTCACCATGTAGGCGACAGTTTTCTTGTTCTCTTTTTTAACAGTGTCTACTTCTTCAACACATTTAGTGAAGTACAAAGTTCCTTGAGTTGAATCATCACGACACTTGTTATACCACTTGTCTACATCAGCAAGCATTTCCTTATAACCGACAACGAATTTTTCACTATCAATTTTAGGAATGTTTCCATAGACACGATCTTTAGCAGATGTATCCCGAAGGGCTTCCATAACCTTCTTGGCGATATCATCAGTCTCGGCAATAGGAACTCCACCTAAACCCGTGGATTTTTCTCCACCTTCAACAGAACTGGTTTCAGACTTGGTATTAGTATCGTTACCGTCATCACCATCATCATTACCACTAGTAGTTCCATCTTCTTTTCCCTTATCTTTATCAAGTGAATCTTCAAATTCTTTAAGCGCTTTTTCCATCGCATCATTGTCACCAGATTTCATGGCGTCAGCGAATTCTTTTGCAAGTTCTTCTTCTGATTTACCAGAGTCACCTTTTTCAGTACCATCTTCACCGGCACCATCTTCACCTGTTTCACCAGCATCTGCACCAGAACCATCAGTAGGAGCAGACTCACCACTACCATCAATAGGATTACCCATTGCACCGTCATCGGCATTTTCTGGTTCACCGTTTGAATCTGGATTTTCTTCCATGAACTTGAAGATTTCTTCTGCGAGAGACAGAACATCTTCTTCAGTCTCAACAGTAGCAACCTTTTCCATGAGAGGACGTTCATCATCAGAGAACGGAATTGCAAGATCACTTGTCTTATAGAAGATATTGATACGATCAATAAATCCGAAAGTACCAACATTACGTTCTTTAGTACCGAAGAAATCTTTCTTGACTAGATCAGCATATCCACGTTTGAAAACACCAACGAGGCCGGGATATTTGCGTTTTGCAAATTTCTCAATACGAGCATCTTCAATGATGTTTACGAAGGAATGAGCAATCTTGCGTGCTGCTGCAGCTTCTAGCATGTCTAGGGGCGTCCACAGTGCGTGACCTACCTCATGTCCTAGCATTAGATCATGTTCAGAGTTAGTCATTTCCTCATCTTTCCAGATGGGGAGACCCAACTCACGAGTCTTAGAATTGAAGTATGCAGTCTCCATCTGTTTGTAGACTACATTGATATCTTCTTCTGAGAGCAACTTAGCAAGTGTCGATTTATTTTTCATCATATATAGATCCTACCATACTCAAACAGGTTTTGTCAACAAGAAAATGCATTATTTTCCAAATAATTCGACATATTCTTTTGCTACCGCTTCACCCATCTCCTTCAATAACTTATCCTTTGTTTCTTTCAGATAACCAACGAACTCCTTGTCACCAATCATCTTGGCGAACTTAATGTCAGCATTTAACAGGGCAATCATTTCTTCCGCAGTAACCTTTTTCGTAGCAACTTTAGTCATGTCTTCCTCATTTCTCATCATATATACATTATCGCATATGGGTCATGTTTTGTCAACAATTATTTTTTTTAAAAACCCCTTAGAATCAATGACTTATAAAAAAGATTCTTCTTGACAAAAGTTGTTACGGCGTGGTATGATCTATATATAATGAGAAAGGTTGATAATGACTGCTGAAATTCTACTGTTCCTGATACTACTGATCTTGGTTGTAGCTATGCTCCCAAAATTGGTTGGATTCGCTTTCAAAGCGATTGCCGTGTTGTGCGCTTTAATCGGTGCATATGTGCTATTGGTTGCGATATTGGTGTGAAAAAAGTTCTTGACAAAACATGACCAGTATGCGATAATAAGTTATAAATTGATGAGAAGGAGTTTTACTATATGATGTATCTATCACCACGGAAACAGTTGTTCGTTGATACCGCTTCAGAAATGTTCGGTAACGGTGCAATTGTTTCCAAAGCCATGATGAAGGAAGCTGCTGATAAATGCGGTGTTCCTCTTCCCTATTGGATGCAAGAGAAGTGCAAAGTTGGTTATAACCAATTTAAGTTGCCTTCAGAAGAAGCACCAAAAGTGGTTGAGAACGCCCCTGCTGCTTCGGGAGAAGTTGGTACTGTGAATTTGGTTGCGACCAACATGGAGACTCAAAATTTGGTTCCTACCAAGTTTGAAGGTTTTGTTGCTTGGGGTAACTATGCTACGCTCAAGAAGATTGTTGCTTCTAATATGTTCTATCCTGTCTTTGTTACTGGTTTGTCTGGTAATGGTAAGACTCTCATGATTGAACAGTTGCACGCCGAAGCGAAGAAAGAACTCATTCGGGTGAACATCACCATCGAAACTGATGAGGATGATCTGCTCGGTGGTTTCCGCCTCGTTAACGGTGAAACCAAGTTCGTGCCTGGACCTGTTGTAGAAGCGATGGAACGTGGATGTACTCTGCTTCTTGATGAGTGTGATTTGGGTTCTAACAAGTTGCTTGCTCTACAGCCTGTTCTTGAAGGAAACGGTGTTTTCTTGAAGAAGGTTAACAAGTGGGTGAAAGCAAAAGAAGGGTTCAACATCTTCGCCACTGCCAATACTAAAGGTAAAGGTTCAGAAGATGGTCGGTTCATTGGAACTAACATTCTGAACGAAGCGTTCCTAGAACGGTTTGCGATTACGATTGAACAGCCTTATCCTACAGCTGCCATTGAAAAAAAGATTGTTCTTGGTTCAATGAAGAAGTATGGTTCGGTTGATGAAGATTTTGCTTCCAATCTTGTAACGTGGAGTGAAGTCATCCGTAAGACCTTCTATGATGGTGGTGTTGATGAAGTCATCTCGACTCGCCGGTTGGATCACATCTCAAAAGCATTTGCGATTTTCGGTGACAAAATGAAGTCCATCGAATTGTGTGTCGCTCGGTTTGATGAGGATACTAAGGAATCCTTCCTTGACCTCTACACCAAGATTGATGCTGGTGTAATCACCGCTGAAAGTGAAGAAGGTGAAGTTTCAATGGAAAGTGAGGAACCAGCGTTCTAATGAGTATAGTAAAATTTCTGGAACAGCAGTACGCACCTCGTACTGCTGTCCCTAACAGTAAAGAGTATATTGCAGATTTTAAGAAAAGAGTTCCACAGACCCTTTTCCCCGAAAAACCTGATGTCAGATATGGCCCTCGCCCTAATCAACTTTTGGATATATATCCTGCTGTAAAAGACGCACCAACTTTGGTGTGGTTTCACGGTGGCGGATGGAGAGCCAATAGTAGAAAGAATTATTATCATTTAGCACAGTCGTTATCACCTATAATTAGGGTTATTGCTGTAGGATACGATTTGTGTCCATATGTTACTATTGATGATATTACTGATGAAGCAAAACAAGCAGCAGTATGGGTAGGTGAGAACATTAGTCCCGAAATACATCTTGCTGGACACTCAGCAGGGGCTCAGATGTGCGCCATGATTCTTGCTGATGGTAATATCAATAAAGACTTAGTAAAGAGTACTCTACTCCTGTCTGGTATGTTTAATTTAGGATTACATTGTTTTATGCATAATGATCCTAAAATTACATATGAACAGGGTATCCGAAATACACCGAAGAAACCTGTATCTAATTCTTTAATACATTGCATGGTCGGTGCCGAGGAACCAGAAGGATTCCGTAATGAGACATATCAGTATGCTGAAATGGTAGGTTGTGGAGTTACAGAGATTCCTTCCTGTAATCATTATCATATGAATAAGGATCAACTTGCCGGATTCACCGTGGATGGCGTTCATAAAGATTCTCTTATTTTAAAAGAGATAAAAAAAATGACAGGGGTACTTGACTTTTTATAATAAATACCTATATAATATATACAGATAGCAGTTCGTAAGTCTATCGAAGGGAGTTTAGGTTGGTTCTCCAAAAAAACCAACCATTTAACGCACCGCCTTATTGGGGTGCATAACGCAATCTTGCTTAGTAAAGGAGATAAACAATGGTTACAAGCAAAGCATTACCAAGTCTATTCGACAATTTCAATCAACTTACACCCTATGCAGTTGGGTTTGACCGAATGTTTGATCAACTCAATCGGTATGTAGATAACAATGTAACGTCTACAGGGTTCCCGCCTTATAACATCCGAAAGGAAGGTGACTATAATTATGTCATTGAAATGGCACTAGCGGGTTTCGGTAAAGATGATATCGAAGTAGAAATTGCTGATAGCACCCTGTCTGTTCGTTCTGTGAAGGAAAACAGTACAGATGATTCCACAGTGTATCGTGGAATTTCATATCGTAAGTTTGATAGGAAGTTTACTCTTGCAGACGATGTAGTAGTAAATGATGCAAAACTTGAAAACGGTATGTTACTTGTTGAATTGGAACGTGTTGTTCCAGAAGCAAAGAAGCCTCGACTTATTGATATTAAGTAGAGTTATATGGAGAGGGTACTTGACAAAAGGTGCCCTCTCCTTTATTATGGAGATATTATGGGAATAAAAACATTCGACAAATGGCCAGACGGCAGTACTACAGTAGACAAGGAACACTGGAGCTCTAACGACCCTGTTCCAGAAGACAAACCATCCGAAGATTTTCAAACCCCTGATCCAGAAGAAGAAGGTAATAATTTAGGATTGAAGGTTGCTATTCGACCTATTAATACGTTTAGTATTATGCGAGCAGAAATGCCTCTAGAAATTGTTGATGAAATTAATCAACATATTGATGATAATATTTTACCCAATTCAACAGATTTTAGTGATGGTTTAGTAGGACAACTCAAAAATGATAAGAAGTCCTGTCAAGTAGATTTTCCTTTTGATGATGAAGTTGGAAAGATGTTCAAGCAGATACTTGACCAATGTGCAACTACATTTTTACAAAATGCATTTCAAAGAGATGCAAACGCTGATGCAATTCAGTGTTGGGTGAACTGTGCATATAAGGGTGACTATAATCCTTATCATTCGCATGGTGTACAGACTATGGCAGGATTGTCTGGTTTCCTCTGGACTAAGGTTCCAGAGTGTATTACAGAGAAACCAGCCTCCGTACCTAACATCAATAACGCAAGTGGTGGTGTAGATGGATTTACACATTTATGCTGGGGTCATAATGATATTAGAGATATCCTTATGCTAAAACCACAGACAGAAGAATATGTTAAACCAGAAGTAGGAACTATGCTTATCTTTCCTAACTGGTTGAAACATGCAGTAATGCCTTTCTATGGAGAAGGTGAACGTAGGAGTATCGCATTTAATTGGAATGTGCATGACACAGAAACAGAAATGCGTAAGTATATGAGTGAACGTGAGGAAAGACAATTTGACGAAGCAATTGAAAAACGTAAATCAAGCGATTGATTACAAATATAGTGAGGATCAAATTCTAGATGAATTGAAGTCCTATATTGATGGAACTTATGACCAACATTATAGTCAGAACAAGTTCCAAGCAACAGAATTTATCATGGACAGTGGACATGGTGAAGGTTTCTGTATCGGTAACATAATGAAATATGCACAACGGTATGGAAAAAAGAATGGATACAATAGAAGCGACTTGTTAAAAGTTGTTCACTATGGTATTATGGCAATTCATAATCATGATAGGAGTGACGTATGAAACTTAGTAATGGAACGGCGACGGTATTGAAGAATTTTTCTACAATTAACCAGAACCTTGTGATAAAAGCAGGCAATCAAATTAGTACAATGTCTGCAATGAAAAATATAGTTGCGAAGGCAACTGTGGAAGAAAGTTTTCCACAGGACTTTGCTATCTATGATTTGAATGAGTTTCTTGCAGCTCTATCTCTCTTTGAAAAACCTAACCTTGAATTCAAAAAAGATTTCGTGGTTATTACAGAGGAAGGTAGTAGCAGTAAGTTTCTTAATTATTGGTTTAGTGACCCATCAGTGGTTACTACACCGAAGAATGATATTACCATGCCTGAAACAGAAGTAGACTTTAACTTTGATGGTAAAGTATTAACGGATGTTCAAAAAGCGGCAGCGGTAATCAGTGTTCCAGATATGTGTCTGGAAGCAATGTCTGTTGGTAAAGCAATCTTAAAGGTGACAGATAAAAAGAACTCGACTGCAAATGACTATGCAGTTGGTATTGATGTTACTAATGCAGATGGTAAGGATGTTCCTTATAAGTTCTGGTTTAAGGTTGAGAACTTGAAACTTCTGCCAGGTTCTTATGATGTGAATGTGTCTTCTAAGAAGATTAGTTTCTTCAAGAATACGAAAGTTGATGTGGAATACTTTATTGCACTAGAACCCGAATCCGTTTATGATGAATAATGTGAGGACACTATATTATGACAGACACTTTTCTATGGGTAGAGGAATATCGCCCACAGAACATTGATTCTTGTATTCTACCGAAAGCGTTAAAGAAGACGTTTTCTGAATTTGTCCAACAGGACAATATTCCTAACATGATATTGTCTGGTGGAGCTGGAGTAGGTAAGACAACTGTTGCGAAAGCAATGCTTACCGAAATGGGTTCCACCTATATGATGATTAATGGTAGTGAAGAATCAGGCATTGATGTTCTACGAACCAAGATCAAGAACTTTGCATCTACTGTCTCTCTTGACGGTGGACGTAAATATCTTATTATAGATGAGGCAGATTATTTGAATCCTCAATCTACACAGCCTGCGCTTCGTGGGTTTATTGAAGAGTTCCACAAAAATTGTGGATTTATTCTTACATGCAATTATAAGAACAGGTTGATTGAACCGTTACGATCACGTTGTCCACCAATAGAGTTTCAGATTCCCAATTCAGAGAAACCAAAACTTGCTGCATCATTCATGAAGCGAGTAGAGGAAATATTGAAGTTAGAAGAAATTGTATATGACAAACGTGTTATAGCAGAGGTCATTAATAAATACTTTCCAGATTGGCGTAGAGTATTAAACGAGTTACAGAGGTATTCTTCTTCTGGAACAATTGATGCTGGTATTCTTGTTGATATAGCACAAGTCAATATAAAAGAACTCATGCACGCCATGAAAGAAAAGGAGTTTACCAATGTTCGTAGATGGGTTGTTAATAACCTTGACAACGATCCTGTACGCCTTATGCGGATTGTTTATGATAACTTGTACAATCATGTGGATGGTACTAGTATCCCCCATGTTGTTGTGGTGTTGGGTGAGTACCAATATAAATCGGCATTTGTTGCCGATCAAGAAATCAATATGTTAGCGTGTCTAACAGAAATTATGGCGAGGGCAAAGTTTAAATGATATGTGATATTTTTGATAATGTATTGGAACCACACGTTGCAGAATATATTGAAAGTGAAGTTAAGAAAGTTTCTTGGGTTTATGATTATCATTCCAACAAAGGTATAGGTATACAACCACATTGGCATGTATATTGTGGAGAGGATACTGATCAGGTAACTCAAAATGGTTATGATTATTTACTACCTATTTGGGAAGCAGTAAATTATAAGTATCAGCTTGAAGAGAAGTACGGTATCATTAAATGGAAACGTCTGTATATGAACGCACATACACATGGTATTGAACCACATATGCATCAGGACGATGGTGATTTTACTATGATGTATTATCCACGAATGGATTGGAAACCAGAGTGGTTAGGTGGTACTGCAATTTGGGATGATAAAGGAAAAAATATAGATAATTATTGTAATTACATAGGTAATCGTGTTCTTATCTTTCCAGCAAAAAATAACCATCAAGCAATGCCAGTTTCTAGATTTTGTTATGAATTACGACCAGTTGTTGTATTCAAACTTTATGTTAAGGATATGAATTTAGTAGAGGAGCCTAACAGTGACAGACTTGACTTCTACAAAGATTGAATATTTACGAAGTTTGGGTAGTATGGAAGTATCACATTCTGGTGATACTTTATATGAGCATTTATTAGGAGTTAAAAAGAAATTAATAGACATGGGAGCTCCCGAATATTTACAAGATGCTGGACTGTTTCATTCTGTATATGGAACTGCTTCATTTAAACACCAATCAACTAATGATAGGGATAAGGTAAGAGAACTTATAGGTGAGCAGGCAGAAGAAATAGTGTTTATGTTTTGTTCCCTTGAACGCCCACGATTTGAAAATATATTGGCCATGGAACCATCTCAACAAAAAAAAGACCTGCTTATGTTGTCACAAGCTAACGAAGATGAGATGCAAGATCGAAGTTCTAAGATGATGAATTGGAAAGAAGCATATGACCTATGAGTTAAAAGAATATCTCAAAGCAATTAATCAGACCAAAGAACCTCTTCTTGATGGAGAAGATGAAGAATGGACTAAGAAATATCCCCCGTTTATTATAAACAAGTGTGTTGCACCATTTCCAGACACTATATTGTTGGTTAACGAAATAAACCAACTACATCATGTAGATAAGAAACTACAGTTTGATTTTTTACTAAATAGTCTTAGAGCAAGAAGTAGATATGCTCCTTGGTTGAAGGCGAAGAAGTTAAAAGATATAGAGTATGTTAAAGAGTTTTATGGATATGGTAATGCTAAAGCAAAGTCCGCTCTTGATTTGCTCTCTGACGAAGAGCTTTCCGCCATAAAACAAAGATTAAAAAAAGGTGGAAGAGATGGAAGAAGTTAATTGGAAGCAGGATAATATGCTTGAAGTGGTTCTAAATGAACCAGATGACTTTTTGAAAGTTAGAGAGACTCTATCTCGTATTGGTGTAGCTTCCCGAAAAGAAAGAAAACTGTTTCAGTCCTGTCATATATTACATAAGCAGGGACGGTATTTTATTGTTCATTTTAAGGAACTATTTGCACTGGATGGTAAACATGCCAACTTGACAGAGAATGATATTTTTCGGAGAAATACAATTACAAAGTTACTTTCCGATTGGGGATTGGTACAGATTGTATCAACATTGCGAGAAGAAGAATTAGCGCCTCTAAGTCAAATCAAAGTATTATCCTTCAAAGAAAAAGATGAATGGACTTTAGAGACTAAGTATAATATTGGTAAGAAAAAAGAGGATTGACTTTTCTTACATAACTGTGGTACTATTATATTATGAGATTTTATACTAATGTTGTCCAGTGGGGCAATCAACTATTAGTTCGTGAGATTAATAATGGTGAGCGTAGAGATTTTCGTCTAAAGTACGAACCTACCCTATATGCGAAGGTACAAGAACGCACTCCCTATAAAAATCTCAAAGGTGATTTTTGTACACCCATCAAGCACACTTCTATTAAAAGTGCTAAAGAATGGGTTGAACAATACAAAAGTCAACCAGATCTCATTTTCGGAAATACTCAATACGCATATACATATATGAATGAGTCGTATGCTGATCCCTGTCCTTGGGACAAAGACGATATTCTTATTGTCACAATTGATATTGAGGTTCAATGCGAGAATGGGTTTCCTAATCCTCATCAAGCTCAAGAAGAAATGTTATCCATTACCATGAAGAACCAACAATCCAAGAAGATTGTGGTATGGGGTATTGGAGAATTTCGGAATGATAGGGATGATGTAACGTATATCAAATGTCAGACAGAGGTAGAACTTCTTAAAGAGTTTCTTGTGTTTTGGGAGAAACACTATCCTGATATTATTACAGGTTGGAATACAGAGTTCTTTGATATTCCATACATCTGTAATCGTATTAAGAATCTATTTGGTGAGGATGAATTAAAACGTCTGTCACCTTGGAACAGTGTCCAGATGCGTGAAGTCTACCAGATGGGTAGACAGCACCAAACCTATTCTATTATGGGTATCACTGGATTGGATTACTATGATCTGTATCGTAAGTTTACTTATACTAATCAGGAACGATACACTCTAGATCACATTGCGTTTGTAGAACTTGGTGAACATAAAGAAGGTAATCCACATGAAACATTTCGTGAATGGTATACGAAAGACTATCAATCGTTCCTAGAATATAACATCACTGACGTTGAGCTTGTTGACAAACTAGAAGACAAGATGCGACTGATTGAACTGTGTTTGACTATGGCATATGATGCAAAGGTAAATTTTGTAGATGTGTTAGGTACAGTACGATATTGGGATATTCTTATTCACAATTATTTGTTGAAGAAGAATGTGGTTATCCCACAGAAGAAAGACGGCGAAGAAAAGTATGGAAAGTTTGAGGGTGCATATGTAAAAGATCCTCAAGTTGGTATGCACAAGTGGGTTATGTCTTTTGACTTAAATTCACTTTATCCTCACCTTATCATGCAGTATAATATTTCACCAGAGACTTTGGTTAATGGTGGAAGTAAACCAGTAGATGGTATGGTAGACAAGTTGCTTAACGGAAAAGCAAAGAATGATACAGAGTATTGTATGACCCCCAATGGTGCATTTTTCAGAAAGGATATCAGAGGGTTTTTACCAGAGTTAATGGAGACAATGTATAATGATCGAGTCAAGTATAAAAGACTTACACTTGAAGCTAAGCAGGAGTTTGAGGACACTGGAAATAAAGATATCCTCAAAAAGATTTCAAGATATAACAACATCCAAATGGCGAAGAAGATTTCACTTAATTCTGCTTATGGTGCAATTGGTAATAATTTCTTTCGCTATTTTGATCTGCTGGTTGCTACAGCAATCACTACATCTGGTCAATTATCTATTCGGTGGATTGAAAAAAGTCTTAACATATATCTCAACAAATTGCTTGGGACGAAGAAAGTCGATTATGTCATCGCTTCAGACACCGATTCGGTTTACATCACTTTTGACAAGCTGGTTGATAGCGTGTTTGAAGACGGAACGGAAACTGCAAAAATTGTCAATTTCTTGGATAAGGTTGCAACAGAGAAGTTGGAACCTTTTATTGATAAATCTTATACGGTTCTTGCTAAGACGATGAACGCTTACGAGCAGAAGATGGAGATGGGTAGGGAAGCGATTGCAGATAAAGGTATCTGGACTGCAAAGAAACGATATATCTTAAACGTCTATGACATGGAAGGTGTGCGGTTCAAAGAACCCAACCTCAAGATCATGGGCATTGAAGCAGTTAAATCCTCAACTCCCGCTCCGTGTCGTGCGAAGATTAAAGAAGCCCTCAAAATTATTATGGACGGTGATAGTAAACAACTGAACAATTTTATACAGGAATTTCGTGAAGAGTTTATGTCTCTACCACCAGAAGATATTGCATACCCTCGTAGTTGTAATGGTATTCAACGATGGAGTGGTGATTCACAATTATTTAAGAAGGGTGCCCCCATCCATGTCAAGGGAGCTATCCTCTATAATTATTTGTTGAAACAAAACAAATTACAGGACAAGTACCCCGTGATACAAAATGGCGATAAGGTCAGGTTCTTGCATCTTAAGCAACCAAATATATTTCAAGCATCTGCCTTTTCTTTTATAACTTCTATGCCAAGGGAACTTGACATTTATGGTAAAATAGACTATGATACACAATTCGATAAGAGTTTCGTGGAACCTCTCAAGTTTATTACTGATAAGATTAATTGGTGGATAGATAACTCATACGGAACACAAGGGACACTTGATGGATTCTTTTGATAAATTATATGATGTATTAAAAGCAAGTGCAGATAGTACAGGACTTCCTATTCTAAACTCTTCACAATTTATTGCTCTTACAGAAGAATATGGTAAGGAGAAGTTTCGTACTTGTCTTGCAGAATATATTACCAAAGAGAAGCCCCCATATCCTCTAAAGAAATTTAATCAAGACAAGGTTATAAGAAACTTTCATAAACTTAAACAAGCAGATTGGACTAAGTTTATTATGTCTTCTGACAAAGAGGTTTTAGAAAAGTATGATGATTATAAGTATCCATATAGTAAGTATGGATTGGGTGTTATAGACGGCCCTAGTACATTTAGTTACTGTGCTGATTCCTTTATGAACGATTTGAGAATGTCCTGTGGTTCATATGGGTTCAAGTCACCAGTACAACGGTGGAACGATGGAGATAATATATGGGGTGCGCTAGGACCTATTTGGAGAGGTGTTAACGATACTCAAGAACTAAGCAGAGATGTGTATACTATGAGTTTTCGCTTAGGTACATATATTGCTACACAGTTCAAACCTATCGTTGCAAAAACAATTTATGAAATGTCCAATGCAAAAACTGTACTGGATACTTCTATGGGTTGGGGTGATAGACTGACTGCCTTTTATGCGTCTAATGCAACACACTACATTGGTTGCGATCCTAATCCTAATACATATGAACGATATCATGATATGATAAAATTCTATGACACGTTAACAGGTGGTAAAAAAACTGTACAGATATATCGGTGTGGTGCAGAAGATTTACCTTGGGAAGATATTAAGAATGTAGATGTGGCGATGACCTCTCCACCTTATTTTTCGACCGAGCGGTACAACGAAGGCGGTGAGTTTGAAGAAGATCAATCATGGAGTAAATTCTCAACATACGAAATGTGGAGAGACTTCTTTTATCTACCAGTGGCCCAAAAGAGTTTTGAATCTCTTAGTGATAACGGTGTATTGATGGTAAATATCCTCGACCCAAAAATCAAGGGAAAACGCTATAGGAGTGGCGATGAACTCGTAGATTCTATGAAGGATGATTTCATGGGACAAGTTGGTATGCGTATTATGCAACGTCCACAAGGGAAGTCTGTTTTTTCTGATGACGACGGCAAATTCGATAAGGATAAAATGAATGAGTTTATGAAGAAAGTGTACATAGAGAATATCTGGTACTTTGGCAAGAACAAAGACTTTGATATTATGTTACCCACAAAGAGAGGAACGCTAGAGGATTTTTTGTAATGGCAAGAGAAAAGAAAGACCCGTGTGAATATGCATTAACTGCTTTTAATTCATTAAAAGCAAATAAGTATCGGTGGAATGATATGTTGATATCTGATGTTGAAAGGTCAATATCTAGATTGTTTTATGACCAAGTATTTTCCAGTGGTGCTGATAAAAGTGGATTTTCGACAACACTTAAACATATGTGGGACAACCAAGATATGACAGATGATCATTATATGGCTCCACAATCTGTAACGAAATTCATAATGGACAGTGAGTTTTTATTAGAGGATTTTGATCATTTTTTGGATTGTTTTATGATGTGTCGTAAAACACATTTTATTAAGAAATCTGAAAATGAAAAGTTGAAAGAATTAACTAAAAAAACTAAGGTGCTAACGAGAGACAGATACAAATATTTAGGTTTCAATTTGTATAAAAAAGGTAATCCAAATACATCTCTTATTAAACCAGAACTTATGGTTCCATCATATTTTACAGATTGGGAACTAGGTTATCAGAATAATGGATTTGTTGCAACAATTGTTAATAATGAACGTGGAAGTTTAGAGAGTTTCTTTTAATGGATCTAAATGACTTAACACCTGTAGAAGAACACAACGGTATACTCTATAAGAGAGATGATTTGTATTGTCCTTATGGTGAGAACTTTGTGTCAGGCGGTAAGGTGAGACAGTGCCGTGATTTGATATTGTCAAATATGAAACACATACAGGAGAATTGTGATAACACAATTGCGACTGCGGCATCTATTGCATCACCACAGTCCGTAATTGTGTCCAAAGTAGCCCAAGAATTTGGAATGAAATCCATCATTGGATTTGGTAACACCACAATAGAAAAAGCAAAGAAACAAAAGGCAATGTTGTGGTGTGAAGAAATGGGTTCAGAGTTAGTAGTACTAAGTGAGAGTCAGGGTTTCAATAATGTACTATATGCTAACCTTGATAAGTTGCAAGAAGAAAGAAAGTTTTTCAAAGTTCTGTTCGGTTATGCTGTAACAAATAACAGGAGTTCGATTATCGGTAGGATTTCAGAACAGGTTCAGAATGTTGAGTGTGATACATTGTATGTACCTCTTGGAAGTGGAATGACATTTACTGGTATTCTAGAGGGAGTTAAACAGTACAATAAAAAGTTTAAGGTTGTTGCGTTACAACCGTTTGGTTATGATAGAAGAAAAGAGATACACTGTAATCTATCACAAATGACTTGGGAATATGAATATGAATATCAAATGGGGAACTATCCATACCATAAACTGCATAAGGTAGATGCTGGTTTTGATATGGATATGA
>Ga0114932_10003782_pt1 | contig 14569 bp, 36 predicted proteins | sample 2SBtaG_2_FD_87286 | JGI IMG/M metagenome (GOLD analysis project Ga0114932, IMG submission 87286) | Deep subsurface microbial communities from Kolumbo volcano to uncover new lineages of life (NeLLi) - 2SBTROV12_ACTIVE470 metaG | ecosystem: Environmental > Aquatic > Marine > Volcanic ...
AATAAAGCTGGTAAGGTGTAAAGATCCACCATTTATAATAGCCTATCAATCTCATAATAAAAGTTACACAGGTTATATCTTTTATACGAAGTAGATGCCATTGATCTTTGACTGGGCATCTTAATACTTTAAAATTTTTTAGGTAAGCTAACATATCTTCTAGTTCTTCTTTATCTAGAAATGATAATCTTATACCTGCGTGTGTAAATTCTAAATGAACCCAAGCATCTTTTTTAGTATTATAAGATAAGGCTCCACAATGTTTATAACCTTTTCTTAAGAAGAATAACCAATCAGAATATGGGTGGTCTTCTGCTTCATAAAAATATATTAGCCATTCCTTTTGAACAGATCCCATACTTTCCTTTTACTTGTTTTTTTTGTTTTAAATACATCAAAATCTCTATGAGCTATTGTTGGAGTAGATTTAGTTTTACCTGCTAATATAGTTCTACCTTCTCCAGCTCCCATCATAAGATATTGTAATGCATCATGTACGTGAGAGTATCTATTCTTTAAAGGTTTCTCATCATATCTATCTCCAGATACTTGTAGTCTTCTATAATGATAACCACCATTAAAACCTTTTTTAAGATTAATACATTTTCTATCCATTAAGAATCCTGGCTTACCATCTAGTAATCTAGATAGAGCTGCATCAACAGCTTCTATTCTAAGAGCTACATCATTAGATGGTGCAGGTAATGCATTGAGTCCTTGTTGCCTCATAATTTGAAATGGAGTTCTTTCATCTGTTTGTGATCTAAAATCTCCAGCAGGATCACCATAGATATGTATTTCATATCCTTTATAATTTTTAGCAATCTCACTTCTAAGTAATTCAGAAAATCTAATTACACCCATATCAAAACATACAAGCTCATTTATTAAATGCCATCTACCTGTAACTAATCTTTGACCAAAGACTGCTGCAGGAGTTAATCCAAAGTCAACTCCAATGTAGATAGGTTGTAATGGACTTAATTGTAATTCTTCTTTTGCACTATGTAGTTCTTCTTTAAAGTTTGGATATACAGGTTTACCTTCTTCTATAGATCCAAGCTTATTTAAAACATAAACATCTATCCAACCTTTTGTTTTACCTCTAATAATATTAGAGTAATATTTTTCTGTTAGATTAGATTTGTTTTCTGCTTTATCACTAGGATCATAACTCTTAATAGAACCATCTACTCTTTTTTCTTCAAGAGCTGGTGGTTGTGTATAGAAGCTCCAGTTATCTGGTTTGACTAACATCAAAGCTTCATCACGAGATATATGATCTGGTACTGGTACATCTCCAGACATTATCGCCCACCAATGATCTTCTTCTGGAGCATTAGTATCTGCTATGACTCCATACCAAGAAGCTCCTCCTTCTCTCATACTAGGAAATCTTCCTACCCTCATTGTACAAGCATCTATAATTGATTTAGGTATTTCTCTAGCTTCATTAACCCAAACACCTGTAAGCTCTAGAGATAATAGTTTCTTAACATCTTCTGGTCTATCAAGAGCTAAGAATATAATTTCTATATCTAAATCATTCTTAATTATTCTATGGGTATAAGGAACACTCCAGGCAAAGTTTCCCCAGACATCTTCTGGAAACCAATCTAACCAAGTTTTAATTGTTGTTGTTCTTAGCTGTGGATTAGTGTTTCTTATTACTGCCCATCTAGATTTACGAATGCCTTGTTCATTCTTTTTTTGTAATAATGCTCGTCTAAATAATTCAATACAACACGATACCGATTTACCACTACCTACTGGACCTCTTATTCCTCTAAAGAAGTCATTAGACTTCATAAAGGTTTTTATAGTTTCACCATCTGGTTTGTATTTAAAATTAATCGACATTAGTTCCTACATTTGCAGATAGAAGCTTGTATATAGTTTCTTCACCAAAAGCTTCTACTAATTTATCTGCTTCATAATCAGTAATCATATGTGTAGGATAATGTTTAAGATGAGTTTGTTTAACTATTACTCTTAGTCTTCTTCTATCTTTTAAACTTAAATTATTGAGGAACGACATTCTTCTTCCTTAATTCTTTGTAATACTATTTCAAGGATTTCTTTTTCTGTGCCATACTTTTCTTCAAAAGCTCTTTTAGACATATGTATTGAAAACTTTCCTTGGTGGTGATCTGGGCATAGGGGGATCACCTCAAAGTGTGAAGTTCTTCTTCCTATACCAGTACCTTTAGGTCTTATATGGTGTAAGGCAGCAGGTCTTTCGCAAACGAAACAACCTAACTGAGCTACCTTATCCATATGTTTTTTTTCTGCTTTTGTTGCCACTACTTTTTTTTCTTAGCAGCCATTATCTTTTTCTTTAATGCAGCTGGTAAGTTTTTTTGTTTACCTTTTAAGCTACTGCTAGGTCTTCCTCGTTTTGAACCATAGGTTCCTTTTCCATAAGGCATAATTTTTGCTCCTCTGTTATTTCTTCATAAGTTGATCTACAACCATCTGGTGTTGCTGCTGATGCCATCTGTATAGCTTGTATATCATTATCTGCAGTATATACAATCTCTCTTTTAAAAGAGTCATCTTTCCATATATTAACTTTGTAATGCATATTTCTCCTTTGATTAAAGAAGAACCTTATATTTAGAAAAATATTTTTTAAACGCACTTAGACTTAAAAAAAAATAATATCTATTTGCCCTGCGAATTGTATTTCTTCCACGAACGCTTTTTGCTCTTGTTCATTGAAGACTTCTTTGGTCTTCTACCTATGCTAGTCTTCTTAGGTATACGTTCATGTATAACTATATCCTTAAACTTTTGCTTTGCCATAACGTACTATTTTGAACCCTGTTGTCTGTGACATACGCCTCGTCAGCTAAAGCTGGTGAGTTTTGCCCCCACCCTCCGACTCTGCGAGTCTTGAATGTGTGGGTGCATACCAACGCCTCACGATAGGTCTATATTAATTTTAATATCGCCCTGTATATTGTGAGAGATACGATCTGGTGCTTTTAATCCCACTCGATCTAGTATATCTCTGGACGCTTCCAGTTGTACATACTCTGATCTCGCCCCTGTTGAAAGCTCAATCAGTCGTTTACTCGCACTTACTGCACCAAGTCCAAGAGTTTGTGCCACTCTCTGTTGCATATACTGTTGTACCTTTGGTAAACGTAGTGTGCGAGAAGCACTTACTCTACCTGCCTCTTTACTGCCTTTTGTTGAATATCCTGCCTTTTCGGCAGCTTCCTTTATACTACAACCACTTGCTACGATAGTATCAACGAGTTGTCTTTGCTTGTCTGTTAAGTCATCTTTCATATCTATTTATTCTACCCTTAAAAGTACGTAGATTTAAATTTATCTGCTGTCAAGCAAAATAACAACACTTTAGTTGTTCGTGAAACTCACAATACTATATGTTGATGCTCCTTCCAGTCGCCTCTGTGGAATTGGCAAAGCCAATGCTATTGACCCCATACGCAATTAGTCTTAGGACTACCCCTCGCTGTTGCTCGGTATTGCTATGGGTCCCCCACACACACGTGGTTTCCAGGTGCTTGTATCATCAAGTTGCCACAGATTACAGTGCTAGGGACAATGCAGTCGCAGGGTAAACCCTGCCAAGCCCAAGGGGACTGCTTGTCGCAAGTAATCTGAGGGACTTGTGATGACTGCACCCCTGTCCACGTGCGTTATGCACATAAACAAAGGAGGTACTATGGACTATGTTAAATACTATGAGTTGATAGTTGATGACTCTAATAAGATGAGAGTTAATGAGCTATATAGCTTAAAAGAAGAAGCTGTTGTTAAAGGTGATCAAGATAAGATTACTGAGATAAACAGCGAGTTAAATACATTAACCAAAGGAGGTATATATGACACAAGTAAGTGAAGTACAATCTGCTGACTATTCAGATAACAGGTTAGAATCTATGCATGATGTATTAGATTCTGTTGATGTGAGAGCAGGTGTTAAAGCATTATTCAATAATGTAATTACACCATTTGCTGAACACAAAGACTGGGCTATGTTAGCTGAATGGAATGCTAATAGTATCATTGGTTGTTTCACAAGACATCTAGAACAATGCGTTGCTAGTTCTGATAAGACAAGAGATCTTATGCAGAATGCATTGAGAGAAGATGTTGGTAATGAAATATCTATGCTAAATGTAGATAAGCTTATATTTAGACGTGATGCACAAGAGTTAAACATTAAACGTGCAGAGATGATAGTTAATGAATTACATCTAGCTTATGAAGTTGCATTTGGTAAGAAGTTTGTACCAAAAGCTAAGGCTTCAGTTAAAGATGTAACTAAACAAGCACAGATGAAAGAGTATAATCTAGCTAGATTAAAAGATGCTATGAAGAAGTAATCTGTAATAAATCCAGCGATCTTAATTGGTCGCTGGGTTTTTTTTATCGTTAAAGCCAAAGTCGGTTCGGCGTTGAAACTCACTGGCGTTGCTGCCGAAATCCATAACCTAAAAGGAGGAATACAATGGATAAAAACAAAGTGTATAAAACAAAAGAATACAGTCTATTTAAATACCTAAGAGGTAATAGAGCTGTTAATGAGCTTCATGTAAGAAGATTAGTTGAAGCTATTAAAGAGAAAGATCTACAAGTACCAATTATTGTAGATGATAAAATGAATGTTGTTGAAGGACAACACAGATTGGAAGCATACAAAATAGTAGGACTACCAATATGTTATATCATGAAAGACAATATAGGTCTTGAAGATGTACGTAAGTTAAATTCGGTAGCTCGTAAGTGGACATTGACAGAATATCTTATGTCATATGTTAAGCTTGGAAACCATGACTATGAGTTATTAGAATGGTTTCATAGAACTTATGAGTTTGGATTATCTGAATGTATAGCCATGTTAAATGACAAAGGTTATACAGCAAGTAAAGAAATCAAAGAGTTTAAAGAAGGTAAGTTTGTTATCAAGGATCTTGAACAAGGTAAGACTTGGGCAAGAAGTGTTAACAAAGTTGGCGAATACTTTCAATACTACAAGAAAAGATCTTTCGTATTAGCATTAGTAGTTGCTATGAAAGATCCTAAGTTTAAGTGGAAAACATTTGAAACTAAACTTAAGAATTTTTCTAGTAAGTTGAAAAATCAAGGTAGTCGTAATGACTTTATAGTTAATATAGAAAGACTATACAATCATATGACACCTGCAGATAAACGAATAAGATTGGAGTTGTATGACTACACAAGAAACTAAAGGAGGTTATATGTTAAATAAAATACAAAATTGGTTAATGAATGTTGCTGCCAAATGGATTTGGTTTGCAATCATGTTGCCAATTAGAATCATTCTAGGTATGTGTTTTGCTATTGCAAAGTATATGCCAAAGACTGTTCAACTACCATACAAAGTAGTTAAAAGAGATCAAGAAGAAAGGAGATGGTTTAATTAATATGACATTTATTATGTTGGTTATAATTGCAGTAATCATAGGCTATGGTATTGTACTTGCTAAAGAGAACATTGAATATGTAGAATCTATTAATCGTATGATTAGAGAAGAAAGAGAATACATTCAAATGGAAAGGAAGCAAAAATGGGAAGATACAAACAAGAAATCCTAGATCAACTAACACAAGCTGAGTTTGATTATGCAGAATGTAAAATAGATAAGCAGGAATTTTTAGCTAAAATAACTGCTTGTGGTGTATCATTACCACAAGATATACAGGAGCATATGGATAATGCCGAAGAAGCAAGATACGAATACAAAGTATCTAAGCATGAAGATAAATTCTGAAGAAATATTTATATTAAAAAAAGTATTGAAACAGTATTTATTAGAACAAGAATGTTTAGCTTATAAAGATACTCGTACAATAGATGTTTATCCTATTTACGAAAGATTAAAACATATCATTGCTTTGTATGAATTAAAGAATCCTAGCGATCTAGGTAAGTAGCGTCTTACCTCTCCCTCGCAGTTAGCAGGTTGCGTTGCACCTGTATGGGTAAAAGCAACGCACAAAGCTCTCCTATGAAAAGAGAGCTGTTTTAAGAAAGAAAGAAATATAATCCGAAAGAGGTATATATATGCTTGGCGTTATCAAACAAAAATCAAAAGATCTACGCACAAATTTAAAACAAGTATTGCCGAAATTTATGAAGTTTTGGAAGTACTTATTTATTGCAGTAATATCAGGACTTATATGGAGTTTATACTTCATAGGTGCTGCTGCCGATATTTGTGAACACTATCTTAAATTTATAAAACAAGAACTGAAAGGAAAGAAAGATGTATAATGTAATATTATGGAAAGATAATGGTAATGAAGATTTCCATGTTTTTGAAACTAAACCTACGTTTCAAGATTTATATAAATTAATAAATTGTAGCACAATTGAAATAACACAAGGCTATGATCAAAATGTTTCTAACAGAACATTTGATATGTACCTAGATGAAGAAGGTAAGTTTAATTCAAATAACACTACAAACAAAAGAGCTACTAACGCTTGGTATGCATGGCAGTTAAGAACTGGTCATCAATCAATGCCAGGAGATAGTATTGTAGGAAATGTAGCAATAATTAGAAAGGTAAAAAATGCAAGTAAACAAAATACTAAAGCTGCTTAATCTCACAGGTAAAACAATACCATGTGATATGCAAGACCAATTAAGTGTAACTTATTTTTCGGAATCAAGACAAGAACCAATATCTATTGGTGATATGGATATAGTACATTTGATTAGAGCTTTTAATAAAATAAACGAAAAGAAAGAAGCAATTGATAAATTAGTTTTTGAATATATTCAAGAACAGAAAGGTAACAATGGATCCAGTAGGACATAAATTAGATTAATTGTTAAAGATACAGCAAGAAACGTATCATTCTGCATCTTTGCAATCGGAGTTATATACATTACAAAAGTTAATGAGATACCTCCATAGTGAAATCAATAGAGTACAAGCTCTTATTGATGAAACGCCAGTAGGCAAAATAATGAAAAAAACAGGAGTAAAATAATATGGGATTAGATCAATTTGCAGGAAGACATTGCTGGAGAAAACACGCAAGACTTCAAAAGTTTATGGCAACAATGTGGGAAATACAAAACCCAGATGTTGAACCAGATGGATCATTTAATCTTGGGTTTAATGCAGGTGATGTACCAGTTGAAATGACACAAGAGATTGTATCTAAATTAGAAGAAGCTATTAAAAATAATTATAAAGATTATGTAGCTTCAGATGGATTTTTCTGGGGACAACAGTTCCAAGAAGAAGCAGCTAAAGAATATCAAGAACAAGATCTAAATTTTTTAGCTGATTGTAAAGAAGCTCTCAGCAATAATGATACGTTATTGTATGAGTGTAGTTGGTAATAGGAGGACTATGACACCAAAAGAAAAAAAAGAACATTTGAAATGGATCAATAGTTTTGCAAATGCAAAGACTGTTACTAAATCAAATAAACCAAAGAAAAAGAAGGAGAAACATGAAACCAATAAGAAGTAATGAGCTTAACTATCTTGATCAACTTATAGTAGATAAGTTTAGAGATAGAAGACAAGACATGGAGTCTAACATTGAAGCTGATACACAAAAACAAACTGATAAAAATTATAAAGGGTTTGTTGTTAAGCTTGGTATTAAAGCTGAAATGAAAGCTTTTAAAGAAGCAGAAGATAAATTAAGAAAATTTATTAAAAACAAAGAGTCTTATGAATTTACTTTATCACAAGCTAAATTAAGAGCTGCCGAAAAACTTAATGAAAAACTAAATAGTTGGTCAAGTGTAAGATCTTGGAAGAATCAATACAAAGACAGTAAAAGATTTGAAATTAAAGAAATGGAAGATCTTGAACCTGCTTTGAAGAAAGTTTGTAAACAAGAAACAAAAAGATATGTTGAAAAACTTCCTAAATACAAAGTAAAACAAGATCTAGAACTACTTGAAGAACAAGCTAAAAACGTGTTATATTCTGGTAGAGATATAAAAGAAGTATGGAAACATTTGGGTATGACATTTAAAGCATCTGGTGTACCAGTAGCTGCACCTAAAGATTTCTTACAATTAGAAAGTAAATAATGAATATAGACGAGAACATACAGTATCTCGCATCAACTGATGAAGCCTTTGCTAAAACACAAGCAGAGGTTTCATATGGTGACGATATGCTTAAACATATAAAAGGTACTTTTGTATCTGCGTCCGAAGACTCAGTATCTAAAGCTACCGAAAAATTTTATGCTTCTGTTATTTATAAAAATCATATTAATAAAATGCACAAGTTAAATGTACAATTATTAAATATGAGAAATAAAAGACGAACAGCTGAAATGAATATAGAAGTATGGAGAACACTAGAAGCATCAAGGAGAAAAGGAAATGTCTAAAGAATTATATACATATATAGGACAAGCAATCAAAGAATCTAGACGTACTACATTTAAACATAAGATTATTACACAATCTGAATTAGCAAAAGTTTGTGGAGTAACTTTTCAACAAATTCAAAAGTATGAAAAAGCTAGTAATAAAATACCTTTGGATAAGTTATTAACAATCTCAAAACACGTTAATAAAACATTACTAGATTTTTTACCTGCAGATAATGTAGAAGCAGAAAGAGTAAAACAAGCCAATATTCAATCAGATAACGTTGAACTAGAATCATAGTACCTCTATGGTTGGTGGGGGAAGCGAGAGTGGAACCCACCATATAATGTTGACACTTACCGAAATATCCATATATCTGGTATATATGTCAAATAAGGCACTAGGAACACAATTTCATAATCAAGTAATTCCGCAATTTGTGCAGCTGCGTAAAAAATTAAACATCTCACAACTTGAAATGGACGAGATACTTGGTGTAGCCAAAGGTCTTGTTTCAAAATGGGAGTGTGGTATAAGAAAACCAAGTGGTTGGTTATTCTGTTGTTGGGCAGAAGCACTAAACGCTGAAATAATAATAAAGCAAAAGGAAAAACATGGCAGTTAATCCAGACATAGAACCTCATCAAATAACAAACGATCCAGTTGTAAATGAAGTAGTTGATTTAATTATCAATAGACATTTACAAGGCATGGAAAAGTTTGGCAAAACAATGGCAGCGAATGAACGTCCAATAAATGAATGGGTAGATGAAACCATAGAGGAATTGCTAGATGCAATTCACTACTTAGTTAAAACTAAATCTATCTTTGATAAATTTAAAGCAGATAATAAAAGATTAAAAGCTGCTTTAGAATCATTTGAAAAGGAGTCATTTGTTGATGAAAAACCTAAAGAAGAAAGTTGAGTTAGACGTTACTCCATATCATGTTAGGCAACAGATATGGTATATGTCATTGTTGAAATTTTATAAAACTATAGAGTTTAATGAAAATATATATAACGAGTTTGCTACTAAGCTATTAGCTGGTAAGATCGACCAGAAGACTTTGAAGCAATTAGATAACTTACGAAGGAAGCATAATGAGAAAAAAAGAAAAAACTGGGAAGAAATTAAAAAGAAGAAAGCAACTCGTATGGGACTCAGTTTTAGAAACATATATAGACAAATCAAAAAAAGTTAATGGGTATTATATAAATAATGAAAGGATAGAAATATTATATGAAAGAAAATTTTGATCGTAAACAAGGTATTGGTGGTAGTGACGCTACCAGATTATACAATGGTGATTGGTACGACCTGTATCTAGAAAAAATTGGAGAGAAAGAATCAGATGATCTCTCCAGAGTTTTACCAGTACAGATGGGAGTATATACCGAAGACTTTAATATTCGCTGGTTTGAACAAGAAACAGGAATAAAAGTAGTAGGCGAACAAGTATTTATTAAATCAAAAGAATATCCATTTATGTATTGTAATATAGATGGAGTACTTCAAGAGAAGAAAGCATTATTAGAATGTAAACACACTAATGCTTTTACTAATGAAGTAAAGACAGCTGAAAAATACAAAGCACAAATACAACATTATCTTATGATATATGGTGCAGATAAAATGTATCTATCAATGTTCTTTGGTAATATGAAATGGGGACTCGTTGAAGTATTACCAGATAAAAAGTTTCAAGAACAGTTATTAGCTGCAGAAGTATTGTTCTGGCATATGGTACAAACAAAATCACCACCACCAGATTTTGTAGATTTTAATAATTTTGATGAACAAATAAAGGAGCATAACAATGGACGACAAATCATACCCATACTCACCAGGAAGTCAGAAAGTTGATACATCAATAGAAGCTGCTGAACTTATTAAAGCTGGTGCAGATACAATACGTAAAAAAGTATTTGATGTTATTATTAACAAAGGATCTTTTGGAGCAACTGCAGATGAAGTTGCAGATCTGTTAGCGTTAAGCTCGTTTACAGTTAGACCAAGAGTAACAGAACTATATAAACAAAATAAAATAGAAAGAAAAGATAAACGTAAAAATGCTAGTCAAAGATTAGCTTATGTTTATGTAGTTAGTAAAGATCACGTTAATAATCAATATACACAGAAAGGAACGTAATATGAGAACAGGTAAAGAAGAACATTTTTGGATATGGGATCAAGTAAAAAATACTAATCCTAAATATACAAAAGCATTTACAAAGTTTGGTGGTAAAGAACTTACTACCATAGATCCAATGTACCAGATACAAGTTATGACTGGTATGTTTGGTCCAGTAGGAATAGGTTGGTCTTATCATGTAGAGTATACTTATACAGATAAAAATGTATTTGCAGAAGTTACTATAAGATACAGAAAAGAACCTAGGTTAGATTGGAATCAATATGGTCCAGTATCATCTGTACAAGCATTGTACAAAAAGAATGGTGGACTAGATGATGAAGCACCTAAGAAAGCAATGACTGACGCTATGACAAAAGGGTTTAGTCATCTTGGTATTAGTGCTGATGTCTTTCTTGGATTATTTGACAACAACAAATATGTTCAAGAAATGAAAGCTAAGTTCGAAGCACCAAGTAATATTAAAGTCATTAATACAAAGGAGTTAAATAATGATAAACAAAGTAATGTTAATAGGAAGACTGGGAGCAGATCCAGAGATAAAACAAACTAAGAAGGGTGAATCCTTTGCCAACTTGTCTATGGCTACTAATAAAAAGTACAAAGACAAAGAAGGTCAATGGGTAGAAAAAACTACATGGCACAAGATTGTTGTGTGGGATCCAAGACTTGCAGATAATATGCAAAAATATGCAAAGACTGGTACTCAACTATATGTTGAGGGTGAATTAGAAACTAGACAATTTAAAGATTCTAATGATCAAAACAGAATTGTGACTGAGGTTGTTATACCTCGATACACAGGAAGCATTAGATTAGTTGGAGATAAACCATCATCTGCAGCTGGGGATAAACCTAAGCAAGATGATAGTTTCGACAATCAATTCTAATAGGTTAATGTATCTCACCTTAAGTAAATACAGAATTAATAACGTTGCAAGACGTTGTTGGTTTATAAACATCTAGTGTTGTAAGCTGTAGGCGTACATGAATGCTCTTTGAATTGAGTACGCCTACAGTTATTTTTTTAATTGTGAGGTGAGAGCTACCGAAATTAATTATAGCTTTAGCTATGAAAAATATTTTATGTTTAAAAGAAATATTTAAGAAGCGTGAAGTTTCTAGAGATGATGTCATAAATGTGTACGATCACATTGAAGACACAATTACTATTAGATTACTTCAAGGATCTAATATAGATGCAACACAAGTAGCACTTGTATCTAATGTAATGAGTCTAGCTCAATCATACAATAATAAGAAATTTGCAATAAAACTGCTAGAAGGAGCTTTAGCAGAAATGCAATCAGATCATTTTAGAGAAACAGGCAATAAGCTCTCTTAGAGCAACGCACACAAGCTTGTATATTCATGCATAGTCTGGGTCGCATTATACCTGTTTTGCTAATTCTAGAGGCTCTCAGAGGGCTTTATTCGTATGATTTATCATGATTTCTCTCATAATCATCTTTTCTCATACATTCATAGTGAGCTTTAGTTTTATCTGCAAAAGCTACAAATGAATCTGTATTAATCATATCTTCGCCACAATATCTACAAGGACCAATATCTATGATAGTTACTTTAGAACGATTCCAAACTTTCTTTTTCATTCTAAAATTAATTTTTTAATTGATTTCTCTCCTACATAAATTTCTGTTTCTGCCATAGAAACAATGCATCTATATTCTACGTTATCAGATATATTACGATTGGCTATACGTTTACCTTTAAGACATTCAGACATACTAGGTTGTATTCTGTGTTCTTTAATCTCATGATCTACTATCATTAATAAAGCTATAACAGATTCAATCATTGATGATTACCATTCATCTTTTTCTGCAGCATATCTACTTGCTCTTTAAGATGATCTATATTTACTTTGTTATATCTAGAAGCATTAATCTCTTTTTCAATAGACTCTATCTGTCCAGATAGATGTTCAATAAGCATATACATTTCTAAGTTCTTAGGTTCTTGTTCTGCTTTTTTAAGTAGGTCTGCTTGGAATAAATGATCTGCAGTTTCTAATTTATTAAGACGTTCAACGATACCGAAGTATGCCCATACTCCAACTGCAACACAAACTACTATACCAATCATATTTCTGATTGGCATTGATACCGAAGTATTCTCTGAGATCTTCATTTTCGTTTCATTATGTCAGCACCTTTTAATCCATAAATTGCACTGACTACCCCTATAAAAATTGCTTGATACCAGTAGGGTAAATTTTTAAAATATTCGAAAAATAAATCTAGCTTAACACGTATTTCTGGATCGTCAGAGAAAACAGACCAACCCAATAAAACGATAGGCATAGATACCAGAACCAAGACAAATTCATCTTTCCAACCATTATCATTACTTTCAATAACCTTCGCTTTATATTCAAGTTCACCACTACTCATTTTTTCTGCATGACGCATTTGTGCATCTGCCATCAACATTTTTGTTTGTTGACGTTTTTTATATACATGAGAACCAGCGTTCATTGCAAGTTTAATAGCACTCAACCACATAATTAATATTTCCAGACGTTAGGTCTTACTACATACTTTTGACTTACATCTGGTGTAAGCCAATCAAGATGAGTAAATGTTTTAGCAATACCTATACCTGTAGGTTTAGGTTCATAGTTTAATGCAAAGTTAAGAAGCTTGTATTGTGATTGTGTATTTGTAGCTATGTCTACTGCAATACCTGTTGTATGTGGTCCATCTAATCCTGTTGAAGATACCGAATTATTATGCTCTGGACTTCTATATCCAGAGGTAATAGATACTCCTTCACCTACCTCATCTCTATAAGCTTGTACAAAATCTAATACTATAGTTGATATTTTTAAATCTCCAGATCCCTGGCATTTAAATTCATCAGCTGTAAAATTAGAATGTTTATCAGAATCCCATTGATCTGCACTTGTAATAAAATTATCCATTTTCTTTTTCCAATCTATCCATAGATATAAATTTACTTTCTTGTATATGATTGTCCCAGATACCGAGTTCAACTATTCCCCAAGACCAACCAGTCAAGTTAAGTTTAGCATACTCCTCTACATGATTAAAAGGCAACGCACAACCAACGTTGACTATCCTTACATAATTTTTATCACCAATTTTAGGAGCTTTCCAATCTCTATATTTATGTGTATGTCCAAATACTATATCGTTAGTTGCATCATTAGCTATTTGTATCTCACAATTCTTACCACCATATTCTTTGCCCATTATATTTAATGGACAATGAGTAAAGGACACCCCACCAATATTTTTAAATGCACCATAAGGAGAATGTTTCCAGTTACGTTTATCAAAAGAATCATGCAATTCTTTTTTCATCATACCTGCAATTTCTGGAATATTTTCTTCAAATCTAAAAACACGTTGTTCATGATTACCAAAGGTAACGTGTCTAGGTATTCTATCATTATCAATAGCTTTATCTAATATATCAATAGATGTTCTCATAGATTCTATATCTTGCATATAGGCATCTTTAAGTTTACCTGCTTGTGAAGAATTTTTTTGAAAAAAACTTAAGCTATCAAATGAAGCCCAGTCACCTATTTGTATTATATAATCTGGTTTAGATTCTTTAATGTATTTACCAATCCATTTAAATCTATCTTGCTCTATACTTGGACTGTCATGGGCATCACCTATAACAATTATTTTATGTCCTTTAAATAACATTTTCTTCTTTACACATATATTTAGTCGCAAGTCTATGTTTATCTATATCTTCATGTGTTGTAAGAATTTCATAACTCATAATATGAGCTTGTGCTACGCACTCACCCCAAGTATTAAAATCATTTGGAAACAGTATAGGAGGAGAACATTGTCCATTTAAAAATGAACAAATCCATACTACTAATGTAAACTTCATTTAAAATTAAAATAGCCCAAAACTCCTGCTGCTACAGTACCAAGAAATACTAATACAGCTACTATTCCTTTTCCTTTAGAAACATTATCTTGTAATGCATCTACTTTTTTTTCTAATCTTTCAATTGATGTTATTAAGTTTTTCATTCTTTCTGCACACAAT
>Ga0114932_10003785_pt1 | contig 14566 bp, 14 predicted proteins | sample 2SBtaG_2_FD_87286 | JGI IMG/M metagenome (GOLD analysis project Ga0114932, IMG submission 87286) | Deep subsurface microbial communities from Kolumbo volcano to uncover new lineages of life (NeLLi) - 2SBTROV12_ACTIVE470 metaG | ecosystem: Environmental > Aquatic > Marine > Volcanic ...
CCCCATCAATGTCCCCGAGACCAGATCGCAGCGCACGATGCCCGACCCTTCTCGGTGCATGCCGCCACGTTGCAAATAAGACGGGGGAGGACCAGTGCCTACCCACTGGGTCTCGGCGCTCCACACGATGTAGATGATGTCCGGCGCCCAGCGCGCCTCGACGGTGAGCTTTCCGCCCAATGGCTGGTCGACCCCGTCGGGCGCCCAGCGGGGAAGTTCGATGGGCTCACACTTGGTGCTGGGGCGGCCTTTCTTGGTCGTGTCCAGGGCCACAATGTGCAGTTGTTTCTTGCCGCCGGTGCTGTCGACCTGGGCAAAGAGCAGGTCGCCGTGCTTGAGCAGGGGCTTGGCGGCGACGTCGGTCGACCACTTGACCTTGCCAGTTTGCAGCGACACCGCCTCGACCTCGCCGTTGGGGGTCATGAGATAGAGCTCACCGCGCTCGGCATCGACGACAACCCCGTCCATGAGGTTGAAGTTGTGCTCGGGCGCTTGTGCCCCAGCGACGCTGGAGGCCAAAAGGGTGATCAGACAGAGAGTGCGCATGGTCCGCAGCCTACTAGTGCAGCGGACCTGTGACCAGTCCCCGCGGGGTTGCAGCAAAGAGGGTCGGCGATGACCGTCGAGTGACGCCCACCCAACCCTCTTTTCGTCGCTGGAATTCCGGCGGGACCGCAAACGCCGGGTCGGGGCTCAGCGTCAGGGCGCGCGCCATCGCATGAAGGAACTCGCGCTCACGCTCGGCGGGATCGCCGATGTGTCGGCCCTCGGCGAATCGGTAGAACGCCTCTTCGAGACAGGTACCCGTACCGGCATGGGGGACCTCGCGGTGCTGCGCATGAGCGTCGGAAGCCAGGAAATAGGCCGCCAGCTCGTTCGGACTGTCCGTCCACGCCGCGATCGTCTTGGGAAACAACGTCGAGATGCTGCCCGCCCCCCGGTGTGAGCGCTGCAGAATCCCGCTTCGGATGCGTTGATGGGCTTGAGTCAGTTGGTTCCGGTCGATGGTCTGCATGGCCTCGAAATCGGAGTCGGACACCTGCAACACTGATCGGTCGTCGCGCATGAAGGCTGCGAGCATGTCCCGATCGTGCAGCATCGCGTCGAGCACCTGGTCGAGGCTGCGCATCAGGCTGCCCACTCGGACACGTACGCGTTGAGCCTTTCGAAGTTCGCCACCGACTTTGCGATCAGCTGGCCGTCCTCGCCAAAGCGCGGGTCCTCGTAGGTGATGCACCGCAGATTGGGGCACATGGGTGCCAGCATCTGCAGCAGCTCGAGTTGCTCATCGAGCAGGATGCCGTGGTGCACGTCGAGGAAGCGGTCTCTGGCGATGGCGCACCCTGAAAGATGAATCTCGAAGCAGTGTTTGAGCGGCAATCGCTCGAGTTCCTTGTACAAGTCGGTGCCTCTGTTTCCCTGCAGCCACTGCCAAGACAACAGGTGTCCGATGTCGAGCGTGCAGGGCGAGGCGGTCTGCTCCACCACTTCGCGAAAGAAGTCGTAGGCGTCCATGCGACCCATGTAGAAGTTGGTGCCCTCGGAAAACCCAGGAAACTCCACAAGCAAAGGAGCGGCCAGCGCTTGCTGCACCTCGGCGGTGTTGGCGATGGCGGCCGAGAGCCCCTGGGGGGTCAGATAAGGGGGCAGGGGGTAGGGCAGGGACCGTCCATGGATCGACCACAGTCCCAGGTCTTCGTTGACCCAACTCAAACCGTAGCGCTCGATGAGTGCGTTCGTGAAGGCGATGAGTGCGGACCGGTCGTAGGGCTCGAGCGCACCCAGATTGAACGCCGTCTGGTGCAGCGCGCGAAGCTTGAAGGCCGGTGCGCGCTCGAACAGGTCGTCAAAGACCGGCGTGTAGTCTTCGGGCTTCAGGCGATTTCGATTTCGGGGCTGCCACGAGACGAAGAGGTAGGCGAAGTCGTGCCGCTGCAGGAAGTTCAGCACTCGAGCGTTGATGCGGTTGCCGTGCTGCTTGTCCCAACCCCACCCGATGTCGGCGCCCCAAGGCAGGTCTAGGCCGACGCCTAGACCCATGCGATGCGGCACATCGGGCATGCGGGGTGGCACTAGCGGTTGATGCTGTCGGCGATGGCCTGCAGGCGGTCAGCGCGAGCTTCGTTCTCGGCCATGGCGGTCAAGATGTCCTCTTCGTTGGGGGCACTGTAGGCGTTGGCGGAGTTGGGTGGGGCCACGCTCTGGATCATGTCACCGATCTCGACCAACTGGAGGTTTCGAAGGCTCTCGAGGCTAGCCTCAATCTCGTGCTGCGCGTAGTCCTCGGGGTCGACAGCAGCCCGTTCTGCTGCGGCGGTAAACTCGCCCAAGCGCGCTGCGGCTTCAAGGCGTGCTTCATCTTCCCAGTTTTCGTAGCCGGGGCAGGGACCGTAGCAGTTGAAGGCGCCTTCTGGCGCCACGAGGACCAAGTCTCCAACTTCGAACACATCCAAGGCGGCCAGGCGAGACAGGTTGGCGTCGATGTCTTGCACTCCGTCGTACACGTCGGCGGGCTGCACATCGCCCAGTGCGTCGGGGTTGTGGGAGCAGCCAGAGGCCAGGGCTCCGAGGGACATCAGGACTGCGGTACGTGGGATCATGACAAGCTCCGGTGTTCGTCGTGTGTCATGAGCCTAAGTACGACCGGTTAAGAAGAAAATCAGTATGTTACGCATGGTACTATATATCCTCGCGATGCAATCTGCTGGATGCGCCTCCAGTGCACCACAACAGCCGGCTGAGCCCGTTGCTGTGCCAGGTGAGAACGAACAGATGCACGAGCTGGCCCGTGGGGACGCTCCTTCGAGCCCGGTTCAGCAGCTGGCCACTGATGTCGACCTAGGCGTCTTTGAGTTGCCGGTGCGCGCCCACCCCAAGGTCGAGCAGTGGGCGAGCTACTTCGCAACAGACGGTCGGCAGACGTTCACACGCTGGCGCGATCGAGCCCAGCCGCTGCGCGAGCCCCTTGGCCGGCAGCTTGAGGCTGCTGGACTCCCGCCAGAACTCATTTACGTGGCGATGATCGAGAGCGGCTTTCTGTCACAGGCGACATCGACAAGCGGAGCTGCCGGGGTGTGGCAGTTCGTCCCAGCAACCGGCCGGGCATATGGCCTGACCGTCACTGATGAACTGGATGAGCGACGAGATCTGGCCCGTTCGACGACGGCCGCGATCGCCTACTTTCGGGACCTGCATTCATCCGAACGAGATTGGGATCGGGCGCTCGCTGCGTACAACATCGGGCCGGGCACCTTGGCTGCCGTCAGCAAGGCGGCGGGAACGCGGGACTATTGGCAACTCGTCGATGGCGGGCACCTGACGCCAGAGGGGGCAAACTACGTGGCCAAGATCTACGCGGCCGCGATCGTGGATCGGTACCCGACGGCCTATGGCTTTGAGGTACGGTGACCCGATGAATCGCCTGCCTCTCGTCGCAGTGTTGTGCCTGGGCATGGGCTGCAAGCCCGCTGCTTCGGACATCGATCAGCCGGGCGGAGGCCTCGTGGTCGAGCGCAGCACACCGATGACCGATGCCGACGGCATCCTCTCCCTCGAGATTCAGCTCCAAGAGGGGGACCGCTCGTTCGAGGTGACGGGCTTCGGTGATCCCTACATGACGCTCGAGGCGCTGTACGACCCAAACGGCGAGCTGGTCTTGTGGTGGGAGGACTGGTGGAGCTCGGACGAGAAGCTCACCAACAGCTTCTATCCGCGCGGTCCGATGGCCTTCAACTGGCCGATACGCGACGTGGACGGCGCGCTCGAGCCGGGAGTGTGGACCGTCGAGCTTGGCAATATCGACGGCGACCTGAACTACATCCGCGCCGAAAATGAGGTGGAGGTCTTCGTCCATGTGCGCGAGGACAGCGACGACGAGGGAAGCCGGGTCGATGTGCAGGTGGTCTACGCCGGCGGCATCGGCGCCGATCCCGACGTCGTCGAGGCTGTAGAGTCCGCGGTTGACGGCTGGGAGGACATCTGGGCCGGCGTTGGAATCGACCTCAGGGTCACGTACGGAGACATCGCGCTCGGTGGCATCGTGCCAGAGCCAAACGGGGGCGACGACGCCTACGAAGCCGCCGCAGATGCCAACGGAGACGATGTGCTGACCCTGGTCGTCGGTGAGCTCATCGGCGACACGACGCTCTACGGCCAATCCGGCAATATCCCCGGAACGGTTGCAGCGGGTCCGACGAGTGTGGTGGCGGTTTCATGGCTCGAGCATGCGGGCACCAATGCGGTCTTTGACGATGACGAGGTGCGGGTCTTGTCCGAGACCATGGCTCATGAAGTGGGGCACTACCTAGGTCTGTTCCATCCAGTAAACGGGGACTACGACCAATGGGACGCCCTCGAGGACACCACCCGATGCAGCGCCGAGGCGTTCTGTGAGCAAGAGCTCGGCAGCAACAACATGTTCCCCTTTCCGCTGTGGACGGGCACTGAATACCAACTTCAAGATGACCTGACAGCGGATCAAGTGGCTGTGATGCTGCGGCACGTGGCGGCTCAGTAGTTACCCGGCGGCTTTGGCAGCCTCGGTCGCCTCGGTGTCCTCGGGCATCGGGTCAGGCCAAGTGCTCAAGGTCTCGCAGGTGGTCTCGGCGGGCACCGGCACGTAGCTGAACTTGCCGTGCATCCACTCGGCCTTGTCGCTGCTCATCCAGCGCAGGCAGGCGCCCTGAACCTCCTGGATGCGCTGGTCCACGAAGATATCGATCTCCCCCACGAGCCCGCCATTGTCGGTGGTGCCACTTGCGACGGACTTCGCTTCGCTTGCCACATGAAGGGTGCCGCCGCAGATAGGGGCCTGCACTCCAATGGCCATGCCGTCGTAGCCGTCCAAGTCTAGGTCGACGGTTCCCCAGCCGCTTGGCCACTCCACCGCGTCGAATTTGCCCTCGTCGGTCGGCTCGAAGACGGGGTTCGCCGCGGGCATCAGGCTGGGCGCTGACTCATCCATGGTGATCTTGGCGCCCGCGGTCTTCTCGAAGGTGATCTTGCAGACCCGCTGGTCCAGGGAGTACCCACCGGTCTCGGTGCGCGTGACCACTGCCAACAGGTAGTTGTCGGTTCGGAACGAGATGTCCCCGATGAGCGGCACCTTGCGCGTGCCCAGGATGGCGTATCTGCCGGCCCACAGCACGGTTTCGACCGCCTCAACGGGTTGGGCCTCTGCCAAGGCCTCGACCGGCGCGTCGACCATGGTGTTCGCTGCGATGTCCTCAGCAAGCGCTGGGGTGCAAGCGAGCAGGATCAGAGTGGCGGCGGCAAAGTGACGTGCGATGGGGGGATCTTAGCCTCAGTTCCATCCTTGACCTATGTCAGCTGCGAGTTAACTGCGCGGTGCTTCGTGGCATGCATCGCCCGACGCCGGGTTCGCCCGCTCGCCTCCCCTGTGTTGGGGAGGGCCGTATCCGCGCCGCTGGGGCGCGGCCGAGCGCAGACCCGGTCAACGGCGGACCGTGCGGAAGTCGAAAACACTGGAGTACTCCAATGAGGTGGTCTCACCTGATTGTTCTTCTGGGCGTTGTCGGCTGTACACCGCAGACGACAGAACGACCTTTGATGGGAACCTGCACCGCAACAGGCGGTGAATACAACGGCGCTCGATTCAGCGCTGAACAACACAGCAACACCCTCGACCTCATCGACAACGCAACGGTTGTCGAGCTGATGGCGGTCGACGGCGTGAATGGCGACGTGGCTCGCCAGATCGCAGCCGGACGCCCGTGGTTTGAGTTTCCCGATCCGCTCGATGCGATTGGGCAACTCCCCGCTGTCGACGACGGCGTCATGCTCGCCCTGCGCGACGGAACCATGGACGGCTGGTGCCTCCAAGGCGAGGGACGGCAGAACTGCTGCCTCGACATTAGCTGCGAAGGCCTCGGTGGCTGGATTGGCGAGGTCGAAGTCCTCGACTGGGAGAGCGACGCGCTGCTCGAATGGGCCAACAACGGCACCACCGAAGACCTCGAGTTGGTCTGCGGCATTGGTCCAAGCATCGCGGCAGACATCATCGCTGCCCGCCCCATGCGCGGGGTCAAAGAGTTCGACGCGGTGCCGTACATCGGCGCCGCCACCCTTCAGGGCATCTTGGGACGCGACGGCTACGGCTGCGAGACCCAGGGCAGCATCTTTGAAGAGTGGTGTTCGCTCGACGGCACGTGCACCTGTGACGCTGAATAGCGACGGCTAGGCGAGGGTGTGAAACACACTCTGCACGTCGTCGTCTTGTTCGAGCTTGTCAATCAGCTCGAGCACCTCATTGGTGTGCTCTTCGGACAGCTCGACGACGTCATTGGGCACGTACTCAGAGCCCGTCGACACGGTCTCAATGCCCTGGGATTCTAGGGCGGACTGCAGGTTGCCGAATTCGTTGAATGCGCACCGAAGGACCAACACAGCTTCGCCTTTGTCGTCCTCTTCGGTGTCGAGTTCTTCGAGGCCATGGTCGATCATCTCGAGCTCGAGTTCTTCGGAGTCGACTCCTGCCGCCTTGAGCCGGAACACGCCCATGCGAGTGAACATAAAGGCCACACTGCCTGCGTTTCCGAGGTTGCCGTTGCCCTTCTTGAAACAGAGGCGGACGTTGGCGACGGTGCGGGTCGTGTTGTCCGTCGCCGTTTCGACCAGAATCGCCACCCCATGGGGGGCATAGCCCTCGAAGTTCACGATTTCGTAGTCGGTCGCTTCGTTGCCCGACGCTTTGTCGATGGCCTTCTGGATCTTGTCCTTGGGCATGTTCACGGCGCGAGCGTTCTGAATCGCTCGGCGCAGCTGTGGGTTGCCATCGGGTGAGCCGCCACCGGCGCGTACCGCAATGGCGATTTCCTTTCCAGCTCGTGTGAACGCCTTGGCCATGCGGTCCCACCGCTTGAACATGGTGGCCTTGCGCTTCTCGAACATGCGTCCCATTGGACTCCTCAGTGGCTGGGCTTGAGGCCTGCCATTTCAACCGGGCCCGAAGCCTAGCGCGTGTGTCGGGCCGCGACGAGTGATAGCCTCGCGACCATGATGGTGCGCACCACAGAGGGGCCGTTTGGTCTCGCCCTGTTTCACCTCGCTGGCACTGCACTCACGCGCATTTGGCCGGTTCTATCGCTTGTGGTGCTGATGTCCGTCGGCGTGGACTTCGGCTACGAGTATTTCGACCTCGACGAGACCTACAACCTCACCACCATTCCCTTCTCGCTGATTGGGTTGGCCCTGTCAATCTTCCTCGGCTTTCGAAACTCGGCCTGCTACGACCGATATTGGGAAGGGCGAAAGCTATGGGGTCGCCTCGTCAACAACAGCCGTACCTTCACCCGCGTTGTCTTGACGCTGGTCGAAGAACAGGGAGATGGCCTTCGCCGCGATCTGCTCATGCGCCAAATCGCCTTTGTCCACGCGCTGCGCATGGACCTCAGAGACGACGACAACTGGGAAGAACTCTCGCAGTGGTTGCCCGCAGACGAGATTCGTAAGCTGGCAGATGAACCCAGCGTGCCGACCTACATCGCCCACACCATCGGTGAGGGGGTGCGCCGCGCATGGAAGGCGGGCCGTGTCGTGCCTCTGCACGTTCCGTTCATCGAGCAGTGCCTAGCCGAAAACTCGACCGTTCAGGGGGCTTGCGAGCGCATCAAGAACACGCCGCTGCCGCTTTCATACACGGCTCTCACGCATCGAATTGTCGGCTTGTACGTATTGGGCCTTCCGTTTGGTCTGCACCTTGAGATCGGGTTCCTGACGCCGATCGTGGTCTTCTTGGTCGCCTACGCATTCTTGGGCCTCGATGCGATCGGCTCCGAGATCGAAGATCCCTTCGACAAAGACCACAATGACCTGCCGCTGTCCTACCTGTCACGCATGATCGAGCGAGAGATTTTGCGCCGTTTGGGAGTCGATCCGCTGCCGCCCAACATTCAGCCGGTCGACGGATTTCTTAGGTAGGCGTGCTGGCCAGCAACACGTCCATCAGGGTGATGGCGGTGTCGCGCACAGCATGTTCGGTCCACAAGCCGGTTCCGCCACAGTCGGGGGCTTCTTCGCCCTCTTCGAGGACCGCGATCCAGCCGGTGTTTGCGATGGGCGACGTGGCGCCGATGGCCTGGCGTTGCACGCCGATCACCTTCCACGAACGGTACAAGATGGTTCCTTCGTTGGAGTCCCAGAGCGCATCACCCGTCACCTTCATGTCGAAGCCGGTGGCGATGCCGCCGCTGATCTCACGGTTGACTGAACCCTTCCCGAAGCTCGTGATGACGGCCTTTCCGTCGCCTTCATCGGCGATACGGTGGGCGATGGCCACCGACGAATGGTTGCCCGCGAACTCGACCATGCGGCTCGTTGGCTGAACCCAGATGTTGTCCGTCGCGATCTTGGAGAACTCGAGGTCTAGTCCGGAGTACGCCTGCCGGACCATGTCCCGCAGCACCAGGTGGGTGTTCGACAGCTCGCGGTTGGACTTGTCGACCCCTTGCAGGTCGACTCCGACGATGCGTCCGGACAGCCGCTGACGGACCTGGACCGTGGCCCCGGTCAGCTCTTCGTCGATCTCGGCCAGCAGCTTGGGTACCTGCATATTCTCGCGCTTGGTCACGCCCGTGCCGATGAGCCCGATGTCGTCGATCGTGCAGGTATGCTCCCAGCGACGCTTGCCGTCCATCAGGCTGACACAGCTGGTGACGAGCTTGAGCTCGATCTGTCCCATGCGCACTTCGAGGTTGCGCTTGCCGTTCAGCTGCACGGGGCTGTCATACAGGATGACGCTCTCGATGTAGAAGCTTCGGGTCGTGCCGTCAGTATTCCACTGCCAAGCAAGGCCATCGAGTGGCGAGGCCTCCTGCGCAGTAGCAAAAAGCGGGGCCAGTACTAGAGCAATTGCGGCAAGCCAGCGCATGGGCATCCTTGGTGGATGGGCAATCTAGCCAGTAAGAACGCCATCTCCGTCAGAGGAAGGCAAATCCGACAAAAGGTGTAGTAGTTTGGCGGCGTGACGAACCGCAGCGGGGACTGACATGGCTAGGAGCCCATTTGAGCAAGTGGGTGCTGTCGGGGCCAGTTCAGGCGCCCTCGACGACTTGTACCACCGGCTTGTGAACCAGTCCTGGGGCGTGTTGCTGTTGGGCATCGGGCTCGTCTATTTGCTCCTCAACGCCGTGTTTGCATCGGCCTACCTCGCTGGAGGGGACTGCATCGCCAACGCCAGAGCGGGCAGCTTCTCAGACGCCTACAACTTCAGCATTCAGACGATGGCGGGCATTGGCTACGGTGCCATGACGCCCAAGACGCCCTACGCGAATGTGCTGGTCGCCGTCGAGAGCATGGTCAGCTTGTTGGGGTTGGCAGTGGCGACAGGCATCATCTTCGCCAAGTTCGCGCGACCCACATCCAAGGTGCTGTTCAGTGATGTGGCCGTGGTTAGCCAGCGGGACGGCAAGCCAACCTTGATGTTCCGGGCCAGCAACCAGCGATCGAACTTCATCGTTCATCCCCGCGTCACCATGTCGCTGTTCACCACCGAGAAGACGGTCGAGGGCGAGACCATTCGCCGCATCATTGACCTGCAGCTGGTGCGGGACACCACGCCGTTTTTTGCTCTCACCTGGACCGTTTCCCATGTCATCGACGAAAGCTCGCCGCTGTACGGCTCCACGATCAAGGACCTCGAGGCGCACAAATCCAGCGTCGTCATCTCGCTGATGGGTCACGACTCAAGCTACGGGCAGTCGGTCCACGCGCAACAGGTCTACCCCACCAGTCAGATCCTGTACGGCCGACGCTTTGCCGATGTGCTCAGCGCCGGAAGCAACGGAGAGATTACGGTCGACCTGAAGCGCTTCCACGACACCATTGAGTGGCCGCTGGACTACGGCATGATGGGCTGCCCAGACGCCGCGGACCAGTCAGTCGACTGAATCTGGATTCTGTAGGTCTTGCTTGCGCTCGGCCTCGCCTAGCGCCCCGATGACCCCGTGCAGGTGCTCGGCGATGCCCTGGGCCTCGTCGAAGTCACGCAAGTCGCCCGCGGCAATCGGGTCTCCCCAGCGAATGCGAATCGGAGGTCGTCCTCCGAAGAACAAGCCCTTGATCTCGGCCCGCAGATCGTTGGTCATGCCTTGGATGAAGAACGGGATCACCAGTGCGTTGTCCGGGGCGCCTCGGACGAGCTTGCCGACCCCGGGGCGTGCCGGGAGCATGTCGTAGGGACTTTCGCCCTTGCTGCGCGTGCCCTCCGGGTGGATGCCAATGGCATTGCCGCGTGATTGCAGCACATGGATCATTTGTCCGGTGCCCACCGGATTGAGGTCACCGCGGCGGTGGTCTTTGAAGACGGGGGGCCACATTGCGCCACCGCTGACGCTCAGGTTGACGAAAAATCCGAGCGGATGGTCATAGAAGAAATTCTTGCGGACGGGAAAAAACAGCCGATCGAGAATGCGGGTCTCTTGGTACAGCACTGCACAAGCGACGTACATGTCGAAGAAGGACCGGTGATTGCTGACGAGGATGACCGAGCTGGGAGGGTCCAGTTCCCGCAGTGCGTCAAAGTTGCTGAGCTGCCAGCGGTGACGGGCGATGAGCGCAACCCACCGCCGGCTGAAGTGCTTCACGAAGATCTGAATCAGATTCTTGGGCAAGGTGCTGGTGTTCAGCCACGTCAGGAACGGCACCGCCAAACGCTCGAAACCGACGAGGTTTGTGGAGGCCATCTCGGGAATTGAAGCGCTGCGCGATAGCGCGAGCTGAGTGGTGTCAGACATCCGACCTCTTCATGGCGTAGATAGCCTCCGATCGCCAACTGACACGGGTGTCAGTGACATTCCGTGACGAAGTTTCCCGCAACAGATCGCTGCATATGTCGATACAGTAAGTATGAAACCGACTCGCTGGTCGGTTTTGATGGACAGGCCTCAAGAGGGGAATGAACGATGCGCGCGATCCCATGGATCGTCGCTTTAGCCTTGGCGTCGGGGTGTGCGCAGACCCGCGATCCCGCGCCGGACGATCTCGACGGACTTTCTCGATACATGTTCCGCTACTTCGGCGACGACGCCGCCATGCAAGATGCGGTCGGCAAGCTCATTCCTATCCTCGAGGACCGGGGCACGGATGAGGGGAGCGCGGGATGGCGCCTCAGCAACCTCGACGACCTCGACACGCTGACCATCGAGCATCCGGACACCGACCTGTCGCGCATGATCGGCGTCTCGATGACGTACGACAGCCCGTTTCCGGTGGGATTGCACGCTGATGTTCAGCTCGACCCCAATCAAACGTGGCTCGATCCAGCCACCTACATCGCGTACGACCGCGAGTTGATCGAGGGGGAGGGCGAGACCTTCCGCGCTGGCGATTGCGCGATTGTCACCGACAACTACATCCACAAGAAGGGTGCCTTTGGCATCGAGTTTGACTGGGGCACCATGCGAGGCTTTCAGTGGGTTGATACTCCCGCTGGACGTGCACTGGTAGGGACCGGGGGCGCCTACGAGGTGGCCTGCTCGGACAACGGCGCCACATGCATGCACCAGAGCTTTGCGCTCGAGGTCTTCTATGAGGCCTCACCAGGCCAAACGCTCCGCTACAACGGCATTTGGATGGACGTCACGACGGACTTCGATGCGGTTGTGACGGACGACCTGCGCGTAAAGATGGCTCTCGGCGGGTTGTCAGACGTGTTTGAACAAACGGATGTTCATCTGCACGACCTGACCGTTGCCGCTGACTAGCTGTCCCGGCGGCGGCGCCAACCCAGCAGAACCAGTGGCAGCATGAACGCAGCGGCAGCATCGGATGCTTCGGTGTCGTCGCTCTTGCCACAGCAGCCGCCGCTCGACAGCTCTTCGCTGTGGCAGGACTCGACATCGAGGCTCTTGAAGCCCTCGCGCAGCTCCCAGCCGGGATTCTCGAAGCAGCTCCACTCGTAGGCGCCGACATCAAGCCCTGTCGCATCTCTGGCGGTGCCGTTGAAGTCCAGGGTTGGCGGCCGGGCTTCGGCCGAAAGGTCCGCCTTGTTGATCAGCGTCGACTCGGTGGATGGGTAGAAGTTCCAGAACTCGACGTCTGTGTAGTCGAGGTGCCCGGCACCGGCGCTGTAGTGACCCAGCAGCGGGTCGAGGTATTGGCTGTCAACGAGTCCGGTGACAACGTTCCCGGCGAAATAGTTGGCCTCGTCGACGGTGCCCGCGACAGCGCGGATGCTCAGGCCAGTAGAGTTCGTGATCGTGTTGTTGGCGAACACCATGCCGTCGAGTCCAGCCCACTGGCGGATGTCGATGCCCCAGCTGGTGGTGTTGTAGATGGTGTTGAACGAGATCACGAGCTTCTCTAGGGTGTCTCGCTCGTTCTCGGTGTAGATGGCGGGGCCGTCGATGGTGTGGATGATGTTGTTCCGCACCGTGGCCGAGCCAGTCAGCACCAAACCGCCTGTCGCTCCCCAGACGACGTTGCCCTCGATGATGTTCGGGTCGCCGTACTCGGTGGAACGTGTCTGAATGCCGTCGTCGCCGATGTTGTAGACGACGTTGTTGGTGATGCTGCTGGCCTTGCTTCCGTTGCCGAACTCAATGCCGTCACCGTTCTCGATGTCGTGGATGAGGTTGCCGTCGATCAGCGTGTTCTCGGTCCAGCAGGCCGCGTCGTAGCAACCGGCGTAGATGCCGTCATCGCGGGAGTTCTTGATCTCGTTGCCGCGCAGGGTGATTTCGCTGGTGTTGCCCGACAGGAAAATGCCGGTGCCACCGATCAGATCGAAGGTGCAGTCCTCGACGATGACGTTGGACGAGTCGCCGATGCGCAGTCCGCCGTAGTTGTTGGCGTCGTAGTGTTCTTGAGTGCCGCGGAAGGTGATGCCGCGAATCTCGACGAAGGTGGAGTTGTTGAGGCGCGCGAGTTGACCGCTCGCCGACCACTGGAGAATGACTTCGCCTTCGGCCACGAACTTGATGGGGTTGCCCTCTTCCCCCAGGCCCTCCCAGGTGAGCCCGGAATCAAGCTCGTACGTGCCCGCACTGAATGTGATGACGTCTCCAGGTCCCAACGAGCCTGTCAAGCCCGAGATGCTGTCGGCGGGTGTCAGGGTCACAGACGCGCCCATAGCGGTCGCTGCAATGAGAATGGAAATCATGGGTCTTCTCTCTTCTGCCGCAGTGTAGACGCTGCAGCCGGCAATTGCGCACTGCAGAGTGACACGAGACTTTCTACTCGGCTCCTGGCCCGCCGGTGTAGCCCCGGTCATTCTGAGTTCCGTCCTTGTCATTCCACGCGGAATCGGACGGTCCAGAGTTCGTCAGTGGGGAGCTGGAGCCGGGTGCGAGGTCATCATCCGCCGGGTTGTCGTTGTCCGAGAAAGCAGCGAAGACCGGATTCTCGACGATGTTGTCGGTGCCTGTGCCCGCATCGCCGCCGTACACCGTGCCCGAGCGGAAGAACAAGTTGTAGTCGACCACTGCGCCCGAGCCGATTGCGGTGAACACACTCGAAAGGCCAGCGCCCGTGCCATTGCCCTGGCCGGCGTTGGCGATGAGCTGCACTCCGCTGGCCGATGTGGCTCCGACGAACATTGCATGCCCTTCGTTGCCTGTGTTTCCCGTAATGGCGTTGTTGCTGACAGTCACTGCGGCCGGGTCGCCTTCGATGGCGATTCCGCCACCGTCTCCGGTGCTGTTGTTGTCCTGAATGCGGTTGTTTCGAACTACGCCGTCTGCGTCGTCGATGTTGGTCAGCGAGATGGCACCGCCTGCGGCGCCCGCGGTGCTGGTCTGAATCTGAGAGCGCTGAATCGAGATGGCCGTGCTTCCCAAGACAGCGATGCCGCCTCCGGAGCCGCCAGCGATGTTGCCGCCCATGATGACGCCGTCGATGTCTACGTCGGCTGACGCCACATAGATGGCACCGCCGTCGTCCCCGCTGTTGCTGGCGTAGATGCCTCCGGAGTCCGAGAAAGAGCCCCCCGAGACCGACACTGCTCCGCCATCTGCGACAGCTGTGTTGCTCTGGAAGTTGCAATCGGTCAGGTCGACGGTGCCGTTGTTGGCCTGAATCGCGCCGCCATCACCGGTGGCGTTGTTCCCTTCGAATGAGGTGTTGTCCGCGACCAGGGATGCGCCATCGACGCTGACAGCCCCACCATTTGGACCGGTGGTGCTGCCACCGGCGGTGTCTCCGCCCGTGATGATGAGGTCGGTCAGGGCGAGCTCGGCGCCCGATGTCACGGTGAACAGGCGCCCGGCGTCTGCGCCATCGACCGTAGCGAGGCGAGTGCCCGTACCGTCCACAGGACCCGAGATCAGGACATCGGTGGTGACGTCAAGGTTTGCAGCGTGGCTGCCCGCGACGAGCCAGATGGCGTCGCAGTCCCCAGCATCCAAATTGCCGAGAGCGGTCGCGATGTCCTGGTAGGGAGACGCATCGGTGCCGTCGCCTCCTGCTGCCGCAGCGCTGTCCACCACCACGGGGTAGGAACTGGGCGCCGTGTCATCGCAGTCGCCGCCACCCCCTGGGCAGGGGCTGTGACCGTCGGAGTCCTCGTCGAGGTCGTCGATGGCGCCGTTGCAGTCGTTGTCCGCCCCGTCGC
>Ga0114932_10003786_pt1 | contig 14563 bp, 15 predicted proteins | sample 2SBtaG_2_FD_87286 | JGI IMG/M metagenome (GOLD analysis project Ga0114932, IMG submission 87286) | Deep subsurface microbial communities from Kolumbo volcano to uncover new lineages of life (NeLLi) - 2SBTROV12_ACTIVE470 metaG | ecosystem: Environmental > Aquatic > Marine > Volcanic ...
GGCTGTCAATACCGGTGCGGTCCTCGACCAAGCCCAGGCCCGATGGCCCCAACAGGACCCCGGCCAGGATATAGCCGACGATGGCCGGCTGGCGCAGGCGTTCCAGCACCACGCCGCAGGCCAGCGCCGCCAGGGCGACGGCGGCAATGCCGGTCAGGGCGTCTTGGGCATGACCTTCCATGTCAGAACAATACCATCAAGCGGCCTTAAGTACGTCGAGGACAAATGCGTACAATTCCGCCGTTTCCTTGAGCCGGTCGAAACGGCCCGCCGCACCGCCGTGCCCGGCGTCCATGTTGGTCTTCAGGCAGATCAGGCGCCCGTCCGTCTTCATCGCCCGCAGCTTCGCCACCCATTTGGCCGGCTCCCAATAGGTGACGCGCGGATCGGTCAGGCCCGCCGTCACGAAGATGTTGGGATAGGCTTTGGCGGTCACATTGTCGTAAGGTGAATACGCCTCAATCCCTGCGTAGGCATCCGGGTTATCGATGGGGTTGCCCCATTCGGGCCATTCCGGCGGCGTCAACGGCAAGGTGTCATCCAGCATGGTATTGAGGACATCGACGAACGGCACATCGGCCAGGACGGCGCCGAACAGATCGGGCCGCATGTTGGTGACAGCCCCCATCAGCATGCCGCCGGCGCTGCCGCCGTGGGCGGCGATGTTGCCGGCCCGGGCCATGCCCGCACCGATCAACCCGTCCGCGGCGGCGATAAAATCGACGAAGGTGTTGGCCTTCTTTTCGCCGCGCCCGTCGCGGTACCAGCGGTATCCCTTCTCCATGCCGCCGCGCACATGGGCGATGGCATAAATGAAGCCGCGGTCGACCAGGCTGAGGCGCGGCGTGCCGAAACCCGCCGGCATGGCCATGCCGTAGGCGCCGTAGCCATAGAGCAACACCGGCGCCGATCCATCAAGAGGCGTATCTTTGCGGTACAGCAGACTGACCGGCACGGTCTCATCATCGGTCGTCGGCACATTCAGCCGCCGGGTGACATAGTCGGCCGGGTCATGGCCCGACGGCACCTCTTGTTCCTTCCGCAGGACACGTTCGCGGTTGGCCATGTCATAGTCATAAACCCGTTCCGGCGTGGTCATCGACGAATAAGTGAAGCGCAGCACCGAGGTGTCGAATTCGTAGGAGCCGCCAAGGCCCAGGGCGTAAGCCTCTTCATCGAAATCGATGGCGTGTTCATTTCCGGACCTGTCCGCGATGACGACACGCGGCAGGGCATTGACCCGTTCCAGACGCACCCAGAAATCCTTGAAGGACATCACCGAGAGGATCAGACGGCCCGGCTCATGGGGCACCACGTCACGCCAATTTTCCGGCTCCGGCGCATCCAACGGCGCCGACATGATCTTGAAATCCTCCGCCTTGCCGGCGTTAGTGCGGATCAAAAACCGGTCGTCCTGGTCACTGAGGTGATATTCCGTGTTGGTCTTTCGCGGCGCCACTAGGCTCGGCTCACCATCCGGTCTGTCGGCGTCGATCAGATGGGCTTCCGATGTCTGGTGGTCGTGGGCGGAAATGATCAGATAGCGCCGGCTTTCGGTCGATGAAACACCGACGAAAAAGCCCGGGTCGGCTTCCCTGTAGACCCAGGGATCGTCGGCCGGGTCCGTGCCGAGACGGTGGCGCCGGACCGCATGGGGCCGGTGGTTGTCATCCAATACGGTGTACAGGATGGTGCCGCCGTCCGCCGACCAGGCCAGCCCGCCGTTGGCGTTGTCGATCACGTCGGGCAGGTCTTGCCCGCTGGCCAAGTCCCGGAAGCGGATGGTGTATATCTCCGATCCGTTCAAATCGACCGCATAGGCCGCCAAGCTGTGGTCGGGGCCATGATCAAAGGCGCCCAGCTTGAAATAGGCTTCGCCCTCGGCCGCTTTATCGCCGTCGAAAAGAACCTCTTCATCGCCGCCATTGCTGGGCGTCCGGCACAGAATAGGATGCTGACCGCCTTCCCGGAGCCGCCGGTAATAGGCCCAGGGTCCGTCCGGCAACGGCACGGAGGAATCGTCTTCCTTCACCCGGCCTTTCATTTCCTTGAACAGCGCGTCAACTTCGGCACTCAGGGGGCCCAGTACGGTCTCGGTGAAGGTGTTCTCAGCCTCCAGATAGGTCCGAATGCCCGCATCCAGGACGCTGGGGTCGCGCATCACCGTTTGCCAGTCGTCGTCGCGCAGCCAGGCATAGTCGTCGGTCTTTTCGCGGCCATGCCAGGTCGTCGTCGTCGGGCGTTTTTCGGCGATCGGCGGGGTCGGTCGGGTCATGCCATGAGGGCCTTTCTTGCCATTTTTTTCGTCTGTTCGCGCAGCGGTCCTGGATTGGGCCGGTCGGCGAGCGTTGTCAACCAGTGCGCCGCCGGATCACGGCCTCGGCGGTGCCCCCACTCAATACGGCGCAGCAGAGCGCCCGCTTCCGCTGGCAAGCGCTCGGGGACATCGAAGCCGTTCAAGGTCGCCCAAATTCCGGACCAGCAGCGGCCGACGGCGTAAGGATTATACCCGCCGCCGCCGGAGACCAGCAGGCGCGGCGCCACCTTGGCAATGAGGTCTATGGCCCGCCAAATGGCGACATTGGAGATCTGCAATTTGCTCTGCGGATCGTCAGCCAGGGAATCGCATCCACCCTGGATGTACACCACGGCCGGATCGAATTCGGTCAGCACGGGCAGCATGACGGTTTCGATCAGATACTCCCATTCCGTATCGTTGCACCCCGCAACCACGGGCAGGTTCCGGTGGCTGGAACTTTTGTCCTCAACGGTGCCCATGGTCCCGGCCGTGCCGTCACGCGCCATGGGCCAGCGCCATGCTTCGTGGATGGACATGGTGAATACCCGCTCATCACCGGCAAAAGCATCCTGGACGCCGTCGCCGTGATGGGCATCCAGGTCCATATAGAAAACCCGGGCCACGCCAAGGCCCAGCATGGCGCGAATGCTCAACACCGGTTCGTTGAAATAGCAAAACCCGCTGGCCCGGTCCGGCCGCCCGTGATGCTGACCGCCGCCGACGTTATAAATAACGCCATCGTCCCGGGCCAACTTCCGGGCCGCCAGCAGCCCGCCGCCGCAGGCCGTGGCCGGGCGCCGGAACATGCCGTCGAAGATGGGGTTTCCGTTGAACCCGATATGATGGCGTTGCCCCAGCGCCGGGTCGATCCGGCCAAGCGTCTCGGCGGCATCAACCGCATTAATGTAATCAATGTCGTGGAAGTCCGCCAAATCGTGCTTGCTGGCCCGGGGGCTGTCGATGAAGTTGCCTGCGTCCAGCCATCCCAAGGCCCGGCACAAATCCATGACGAGTGTCACTCTCGGGATTCCCAGGGGATGCCCGCGCCTTTGGTTGGTGGTGCGAAACACCTCGCTGCCGATAAACCGCGGCAATTTTTTATCCATGGGCTAAAGGTAGGCATCCGCCGGGCGCGCGCCAAGTCCGCCGGTGTCTTTTCCCCTTGAACAACGGCGAAATTCGCCGATATATATCGCTTCCTTTTTGACCCGTGAAGCGAAGACATCCGACCATGAATGACCACGCTGCCGCCGCGACCGAAACGATCCTGGCCAATTGCCTGACCGACGTCGCCCTGCCCGAACTGCCGAACCACACATCGGGCAAGGTCCGCGAATCCTATGACCTACCGGACGGCCGCCGGGTGATGATCGCGTCTGACCGGCAATCGGCCTTCGACTATGTCCTCGCCGCGGTCCCCTACAAGGGCCAGGTGCTGACCCAGACGGCCAATTTCTGGTTCGAGGAAACGGCCGATATTTGCGCCAATCATATTATCGAGACGCCGGACCCCAACGTGGTCATCGGCAAGCGCCTTGATATGCTGCCGGTCGAGATGGTGGTCCGCGACTATATGACCGGGTCGACGGAAACCTCCATCTGGCCCATGTATCAGCGCGGCGAGCGGGTCATGTACGGGGTCGAATTCGCCGAAGGCCTGTCGAAAAACCAGAAATTGCCCGACACCATCCTGACGCCGACAACCAAAGGCATGGCCGGCGAACATGATGAACCGACAACGCCCGCGGAGATCGTCGAAACGGGCCGCCTGACGCCATCCCAGTGGGATGAACTGGCGGATTTGAGCCTGGCTGTGTTTGCCCGCGGCCGGGAAATTGCGGCGGCCAATGGCTTGATCCTGGTCGACACCAAGTACGAATTCGGCGTCGATCCCGATACCGGCAAAATCACCCTCGCCGATGAGATCCACACCCCCGATTCCAGCCGCTATTGGCTGGCCGACAGTTACGCCGGGCGCCTGGGCGCCGGCCAGGAGCCGGAAAGCCTGGACAAGGAATTCCTGCGGCTTTGGATCAATGCGCGCTGCGACCCCTATAAGGACCCGATCCCCGACATTCCCGCCGATACCTTGATGGAATTTTCCGGCAAATACGTTCAGCTCTATGAAAAAGTGACCGGCCGGTCGTTTGATCATGCACCCATGGACCGCCCGGTGATGGTCCGCATCCGCGAAAACCTGGCAAAGGCCTTGCCCGACTTCTTCTGAGGAGCACCCCATGACAGCCGTCCCGCGCGCCGCCTTCGGCCTTCTTGTCATCGGTCTGGCGCTTGCGGCGGGACCGGCCGCCGCCGACTGGGCCAAGTTCCAAACATCCGGCGGCGCGACGGTTTCGGCCGTCCTGGCGCTGCCGGAAGGCGCCGGCCCGCACCCGGCGGTGATTTACAACCACGGTACCGTGGTCCGCCGCGACGGCTACCAGACGGCGGCCGACAAGGGCTATGACCTGGACGGCTATGCTGCCGCCTTGGCGAAAGCCGGCTACGTCGGCCTGGCGCCGGTCCGTGAACACCTGGCCGGCGCCGATTACGCCGAGGCCGTCAGCGGCGGGGTCGAAACGGTACGATCCGCCGTCGCCTACCTGAAATCCCGAGGCGACGTCGACGGCGCCCGAATTGGCGCCATGGGCTTTTCCGAGGGCGGTCTGGTGACGCTGTGGTCGGCGATCAAGGGTATTGATGTGAAGGCCATCGTGTTGATGTCGCCGGCGACCATCCGCGACGCCGGCGATTGGCAGTTAAAGAGCGCCGCCAAGCGCGGCACGCTTGGCCGTCTGACCATGCCGGTGATGCTGAGCGTCGGCGAGAACGACAATCGATCGATCCGCAAGGTGACGGCGCGCCGGCTGATCCCCAACCTGAAATCCCTGGGCATCCCCTTCGAACACAAGACCGACTACCCGGGTGATCACAAGTGGTTCTGGTCCGTTCAGGCCAATCACTTCGCCGATGTTGCCAAATTTCTCGACCGTCACTTGAAGAACTGAACGATTTCAGGGTGCCGAGAGCATCGTGCGCTAGCGCCGGTAATACTCAGCAATCGCGCGTTCCCTGTCTTGAAATAATGGCGCCGGGTCGACCTCACCGAAATAGGTGGAAAACAGGGCGCTCGATCGAATCACCCGGGCCGCCGCCAGATTTCCCAATTCATGCCAATGGACGTCGTACTTGAAGCGGTGGGCCGCGTAGTCGCCCATGAAATCAGACAGATAGAGCACCCCGGACGGATCACGGCCGACCAGTTTCCCGGCCACATCGCGGTCGTCGGGCCTCGGCAGGACAACGATCAGGAAGCGCCGTCCGTCGGCGGTCACGTCGGCCTTCCACTTCGCCAGCACGGCCTTGAACGTGCGTGCCAACTTAAGCGTTTGCGGCGACGGTGACGGGCCGGTGATATCGGTGACCAGGGATTCGGCAAAGTCGTCCCTGAGGCGTTTTTTCTGCGCCTTGCGGGCCGCTGAAAACCGGTCGGCGACACGAAACAACCGGTCGGAATAATCGCGGTTACCGGGCAGCGATTTTTTGATCAGCGCCCTGGCCTGATGATAGGCGGAGATAGCCACGTAGGGGGTGCGGAATTTACCGAGGATCCGCAAGGTCCGGTTGGCCCGGGGTTGCAGAAATTTCACTTTCCCGTCCGCACCAAGGGTGGTGATACCGGCTTCATATAGATTGCGGAGATCGTTCTCGCACAGGACATAGACCACCGTGTGAATATCCAGATGCCGGTATTTCAGGTAGCGCAGATAATTCTGATCGACGCCGTAGGCATCGACGCCGAAATTCACCATCCGGAATTTTCCACCGGCCAGTTCATCAAGCAGGCGGACAAAGGTGAAGCGGTTCTCGATGCGCCGGTTCTCCGTGAAGCTGTCGCCGAAGAATCCGACGATATTCCTTTTCGCGGATGTCGAAACACGGTCATGATTGCGCACACCATCGTCGTCATAAACGATCTCGATGGGCACTTTCAGATCGGGGTGGCGATGGCGTTCAACGGCGTTGCGGGGCCGCTCCCAGATGGCCGGCGACAGCCGCAGGTCCTGGGAAGCTAATTCCTTGTAGGTGCCGGTGAGCACCAGAACGATCTCAAACAGTGCCAGGGAGACGAGGATCGAGGCGACGACAAGCGCGAAATTTTTTGCAACGGCCTTCATGCGGCCCTCTGGCCAGCGGCATATGGGGTATCGCTCAGAAACGTGCTCGGATCATACCGGCACGACCGGCCCGTCATCAATCGTCGTGGCACCAATTGCGGCAGTCATCGAAGATGCCGCCGCGCACGCCTTTCGCGGCGCGGTCATCGGCCGGGTCGCGTTGGTAGCCGGGCGGGTCGTCGCCCTGGCAAATGGAGACCAAGGCCTCGTCAAGGTCGTCGACAAGAGGTTTGGGGAGCGCGTAGTCCGTGGCTTGCATGGGCGCCTCGCCTTATGTTCGGTCCATATCGCTGTCCAGCGTATCCTGAGAGGGTTACCAAATGGTTTCGGCAAGACGCCGGATGTGGTTGTCTGAAATTCTTCCGCGCGACATCAACGTATGAGGCCCGTCATGCCGACCACCACCCGACAGATCATTCTCAAGCAACGGCCCGAAGGCTGGGTCACCACAGACGACTTCGACACGCGCGAGATCGAGTTGGGCGGGCCCGGCGACGGCGATGTGCTGGTGCGCGCCATTTACATGTCCCTCGACCCCTATATGCGGGGCCGCATGGACGCGTCGAAATCCTACGCCGCCAATTTCCAGATCGGCGAGCCCTTGAAGGCGCGGGTCATCGGCGAGGTGACCGCGTCAAACGATGACACGTTCCACCCCGGCGATCTGGTCTTCGGCATGCTCGATTGGGCGGACCATACGATGGCCGGACCGGCCGCCGGACTGCGCCACGTGGACCCGGCCCTGGCGCCCCTGCCCTATTATCTGGGCGTCTTGGGGATGCCCGGCATGACCGCCTGGATCGGCATGGAAATGGGTGATCCGAAGCCCGGAGAAACGGTGTTTGTCTCCGCCGCCTCGGTCGCCGTCGGCCAGATTGCCGGGCAGCTTGGCCGGCTCCGCGGCTGCCGCGTGGTCGGCAGCGCCGGCGGCGATGACAAGGTGGCTTTTCTGACCAATGAGCTGGGCTTTGATGCGGCCTTCAACTACAAGACCGCGCCGGACCTGCTGACGGCCCTCGAAGAACACGCACCGGTCGGTGTCGACATGTATTTCGACAACGTCGGCGGCGCCACCCTGGAGGCGGCCCTGGATCATGCCAACAATTTCGCCCGTTTCATCCAGTGCGGGATGATCTCGCAGTACAACCTTGAGCGCGACCAGATGCAGGGCATCCGCAACCTCACCCACATCAACCGAAAACGCATCCGCATGGAAGGGTTCATCGTCGGCGATCACGCCGAACGATTGGATGAATTCATGGGGCAAATGGCGGGCTGGCTGAAATCGGGGGCGGTGACATACCGCATTCACATGACCGACGGGCTGGAGAATGCGCCCGAGGCGTTCATTTCGATGCTGAAGGGCGGCAATTTCGGCAAGCAGGTGGTGCGTATCGGCGACGAGCCGTAGGCCGGCAGGTGTGGGCCGTGGGAAACCTGCTCTTACGCCGCCATCCGCCGCACCCGGTCAATCTCCAGGATCATCATGGCGTTAAGGACATCGGCCTCATCGGTATCGCCAAGCAGGTCGGCGGCATAGGCGCGGGTGGCGCGGCTTGGCGCATCATCCGTGCCACCGTATTTCGACAGCCACGTCTCCAGGCCTTCGGCGTGGACGGCGTGGCGCACGACATCCCTCGCCACCATGGGCAGGAAGTCGGTCCAGAAAACGACGTGGCTGAGTTGGCGATGCGTCTGCATGATCTCGTCCCAATCCGTCTTTTTCACGATTTTCATTTCGATACCGTTATAAAAAAGTTCGCCACGCTTTGCAGTGATACCCGTCACAGGCGCCGACCGGTTCGGGCGGGTAACTATATATTAGGTGTTCCTGGTGTTAGAATTGATGGTTATGGGACTTTCAAAAGAGGCGGCCAATTTCAGCATCATTTGCCTGGATGCGGATCGGGAGTGGCTGAGCATTCTTTCCCGCGAGCTCAAATCCATCGGCATGCGCAATGTGCAAACGGTCACCGACCCGAAAATGGCCTTGGGTCACTTGCAGCATTCGGATATTGACCTCGTCGTCATCGACCACAATTTGAAATTCGCGAAATTCCTGCGCCACAGCAAGGCCAGCCCCAATCGTGAAGTGCCAATCATCATGATGACCACGCAGGTCCGTCCCGAAGATATTTTCGCCATGCGCGACGCCGGGGTGAATGAGATCGCGGTCAAACCCTGTTCCATCAACCAGCTTTTGCAACGGATCGAGGCCATCGCCAGCAACCCAAGGCGTTTTGTCTGGTCCGATGAATTTGCCGGACCCGACCGGCGCCGCAAGGAAGGCCAGTTCAGCGGTCCGGAACGACGCGACGCCGAGGACTGATCCCCAAGAGCCGTAAAGTATATATGGGCCGGCTTTATTTGTAGGCCGGTGTTTCCGGCGCCAGCGGCAACACCGGCTGCAGGCCTGGCACATGAATGCCGCCCCGGGGCGTGCCCAATTCGATATTCACATAGCGTTGGCGGAATTGATCCGGCAAGGGCCGTCCGTCCGGCATGGACAGCCATAATCGGACCAGATGCCGTTTGCGTTCCGGTTCGGGCCAGTCTTCGTATTCCGTCCGGGCATGCAGGATCAGATGGTTGTGAACGAATTGGATGTCGCCGCGCTCGAAGGGAAGGTCCAGCCGGAAGGCCGGATCGCGGGTTGCACCGTCCAAAAGGTCCAGGGCCTGCAATTGCGCCGATGACATCGCAGGCACGTCGTCGTAGCGTTGCGCCGATTCAATATAAGGACGCAGGGGACCGAAGGTGCTGAGCAGGCCTTCGTGCCAGTTGAATACCGGCAGTTCGAACCAGGCGTTCATGCCGTCGGGAATTTCGCCGCGCCGGTCGATGTGGAAAGGCTGGTAGAGAACGTCGAGCAGATCCGGCCGCCGGGCCATGATCTCATCGTGGACGGCGGTCGCGCTGACGATGCTCGACAGGCCGCCGGATTTCGCCAGGTGCGCGCACAACAGAGCGACCACGTCGACCGAATCGGAATGGAACGGCAGGTCGACAGGCGTCTGCGTCAGGCGCTGTTTCGGATCATCCGGCGACAGGCCGATATCGATGACGTGCGCCACCATATGGCCATTTCGGTTTTGCGGCCGCGGCGTGCCGATATGCACGCCGATACCGAAATAAAGCCGGGCCAGCTCCGCCATCCCGTAGCGTTCGACCGGCAGGCCGCGCAGGTAGGCGAACCCCCGGCCGTCCAGCAAGTCGCGGCGTATGGCCTGTAATCGTGGCGCCAATGTGGGCAGCGGAAAATCGTTGATACCGATGTCCAGCGTATCAATCCCGGCGGCTTCAGTTGCCTCGGCCGCACCGTCCAATTCGTCCATGTCGGCATCCGACAGCCGGTAAATCCATTCGCTTGAGGCCGCCATCTCGGCGCCGCGCCAGGAAGCGGGGCCGCCGACGGGCCCGGGCGCCATGGGGAAAGGCCGCGTGCCGGTCACCAAAGCCACCTCGCTAACTGGTCGGCCGGGCGCAGCGGCGCCAGATTTTCGCTTTCGCCTCGCCTTCCTGAACGGTGATGTGCTCATCGTCCATCTGGTTCATGACGACGCGTGTTCCGGCGCCCGTCTCACCGGCCGGCACGACATAGTCAAACCCGTGCCGGTCATAATCGCCGGTGGATTTCTGTCCGCCGGGCGTGATGATATTCGGCCCGTCAATGGAAACAGAACGCCCGTCCGTAAAACACCAATGGCCGTCGATGGCATCCGCCCGGGCCGCGCCGGCGGTCCCCAGGACAAACGCGGCTGCCACGGCGGCGGATATTCTGCAACGGATAGGCATTTTCAAGGCCTCCCAACGAAACCCCATCAAATGTTATTGGCGGCCTCATTGAACGTGTTGGCGATATCGGTGCCGATGATCGTCAAGGCGGCAACGATGACCAAGGCAATGAGGCCGGCGATCAACGCATACTCAACAGACGTTGCTCCGGCTTGGTTCTTGATGGTCTCCGAAAAACGTGTCATGCCGCCTTTTTAGCATCAATCTCGTTGCCGCACGATAGCCTCGGGAGCCTAGCGTCAAAGCCGTGACCTTCTTGATCATCAAAATCGTTGCCGCCGCCATCATCGTGCTCGGGTTTTCAATTCTGGCCGAGCGTGTCGGCCCGCGGCTGGCCGGCGTGCTCATGGGCGCGCCCTTTGGCGCCCTGATCAGCTATTACTTCATCGGCCACGAAGCGGGGCCGGCATTCGTCGCCGCCGGCGTGCCGCACGCCGTTGCCGGCCTGGTCGGCACGCTGTCCTTCACCTACGCCTACTATCGGGTATCCATCCGCCTTGCCGCGGCGCCGGCGTTATGGAACGCCGGCGCGTCGACCCTTGCCGGCCTGATCGCGTTTTTCATCTGGACCGCGGCCATCCACGATATTTCCCTGTCCATCCCGACGGCGCTGATGGTGTTGATCCCGTTCATGGTCCTGTTCACCTATCTGTTCCGTCAGGCCGGCAACGTCCGGGTCCGCACGCCGGCGAAACTGACGCCCAAACTGTTGGCGATCCGCGCCGGCGGCGCCGCATTGCTGGTGAGCGCCGTTTCCAGCGCGGCGGTTCTGCTGGGACCGGCCTGGGGCGGGCTGCTCATGGGATTCCCCATGACGCTGCTGCCGACCATGCTGATCATCCACCTGAGTTATACCAAGGAACACGTGCACTCGTTCCTCGGCGCGTTCCCGATCGGACTCGGATCGCTGGTCGCCTACATCCTGGTTGTCAGCGAGTCCTTCCCGCGCTTCGGCGTCGACCTGGGTACGCTGATCGCCCTGGGCGCGGCCTATGTGTACCTGGCCATCCTGCCGTTGGCCTTCCGCTGGACCCGGAAATTGAGAAGTTGATCAATTGCGGACGTGAACGCGGTAGCTGAAGGCGACCGTCTGCTTGGCCGGCACGGTGATCCGCCAGACCGCTTGGTTGTCCTCGCGGGTGTGCGGCTTGTCGGAATCCATCAACCGCCAGTCGCCGGGAACCGTTTCCACCACCTTGACGGTTTCGCTTTTCGCGCCGCCATTGTGAACCTCAAGGCGAAACGCCGCTTCGTTGTCATGACGGTCGATGCGCCGGAAATCCGTCTGCCGGCGCTTGACGGTGACATCGAAAGCATTGCCACCGCTCAATGTCACCTGGCCGCCGACGGGCGTGTCGTCAAGATGGTCTTCGCCCAGGAACTGCGCCGCGCCGGCAGCGTCGTTACCGTACAGGCGGACCGTGCCGGCCGGCAGCGGCTGCGTGCGGTCATCTTTCGGATTTGTGAAACTGAGACGGACCGCCGGATGGGTCGGCCGGCCACCGCCGCCGCGGACGCGTCCGAACACGGCGGGATGTCCTTCGCTGACCAGTTCGCGGGTTGCGCTCACGGTAAGCGGGGCCAGCAGCGCGGCCTGCACCTGCTCGCCGCGTTTCAGGCTCACTGGCTGGGGCAAACTGTAGAAGTGATAGCCTGCCAGGGCTTCGCGAACGGTCGGGGCGGCGTCTTCCATGGCCGCTTGCGCCCCCATCATCATGGCCTTGCGGAGTTCTGAGCGCGGTGCCGCCGAGACGCGGCGCACCTGACCGGCGACGACCTTCACCCGGGCATTGTCAAAATCGATGCCGGCGCCATTGCGCAACGCCGCCCAGGCGTGCAGACGCAAGGTTTCCGCCGCCCGGTCCCAACTTGCCGTGTAGGCGGCCCGCCACGTCAGACCGCCGCTCAGGTAACGCATGGCCATCCGCCGGGTCCCGCCGTTGGCGGTTTCCACTTGCGCCGCCAGGACCGGTTCACCGCGCAGGTGCGCGGGGATCGACGGGAAACTCCAGCGTCCCTGGGGATTGCTGACAAGACGGCCGCCGATTCGCGCGATTACGCCGCCCTGAACGGAAACCAGGGTCGCCTCGACGGCGCTTTGCGCACCGGTTTGCGGATGGTCGCGGATCAGGTTCAGGGTCTGCCCCACATGCGCCTCGAGAAGCCGGCGCGGGTTGAGGTTCGCCGGGCGCAGGGTTTGCGTCAAAACACGGCTATCCTTGCCAAGCCCCAACTGAACGCTGTCGGGCAACATCTTGGGACTGACCCCGGTAACGTCCAAGTTGCTGATTCCAACAGGCAATTCGACGGACCGGTGGTCTTTCACCAGGCTCAGGCCGTTGCCGTATATGGTCACCGCCAGGGCCGTGCGGTCAGCGGCCACGGAGGCTCTCTCGGCCGCCATTGCCGCCGCCGGCGTCATCAATAGGGCGGCCGCGGCGGCGGCCCGCACTCGGATCATCGATGGTCTCATGGCCTGGTCCTCATTTCATCAGAGCGAAGTTTGCGTTCCCACTTGGGCTCGGGCAAGGTGATAGTGCGTCAATGTGGTGGTTCCATGGCATGAATATGGCTTCTTCGATGCAATCTTTCCTGCAAGGTCCCGAGGGCACGGTCGCTTTGGCGGCCGGTGTCGCATTGCTGTTGGCGGTGGTCATCGGTGTCTATGTGACGGCCCGTCGCGACCGCCAGGCGGCGGCCACGGAAATGCAGCGCCTGGCCCAGATTTCCGAGCAGATGGCGCATGCCCAGGCGGATTTGTCCCAGAAGCTGGCGGCGTCGCAAGCCGAACTGTCCGGCCGCCTGCAGCAGTCCCAGTCCGGGGTCAGTGAACGCCTGGATCAGCTGAGCCGGCGTCTCGGTGACGGACTGGCCCAGCAAACGGAGAAGACCGGCGCCAACCTGAAGGAATTGGAAAAGCGCCTGGCGGTCATCGACCGGGCCCAGCAGACCATCACCGGCCTTTCCGAGCAAATGGTCAGCCTTCAGGATATCCTGTCAAACAAACAGAGCCGCGGCGCCTTCGGGGAAATCCAGTTGCAAGATCTCGTTACCGCGGCGCTGCCGCCGTCGGCCTATGAATTTCAAGCCACCCTGTCCAACAACAAACGTGCCGATTGCCTGTTGAAGCTGCCCAATCCGCCGGGTTCCATCGCCGTCGATTCGAAGTTTCCTTTGGAAAGTTTCCAGGCCCTGCGCGACGCGGACAATGACGATATGCGCAAGGCCGCCGGGCGTGCCTTCGCCGCCGATGTGGGCAAGCATGTGAAGGACATCGCGGAAAAGTACATCGTTGCCGGCGAAACCGCCGATTCGGCCCTGATGTTCCTGCCCTCGGAAGCCGTCTATGCGGAATTGCACGCCAATTTCCGTAACGTCGTCGAGGATTCTTTCCGGCGCCGGGTCTGGATCGTCTCGCCGACCACCCTGATGGCGACCTTGAATACGGTCCGCGCCGTCCTCAAGGACGCGAAGATGCGCGAACAGGCCGGCGTCATCCAGGCCGAGGTGGTGCGGATGCTTGACGATGTCGGCCGCCTCGACAAACGGGTCGGCAATTTGCAAAGCCATTTCGATTTGGCGGTCAAGGACATGAGCGAAATCCGCATATCGACGGGCAAGATCATCTCCAAGGGCGAGAAGATCGATGCCCTGCACTTCGAAGACGACAGCCCGGCCGAAGATCTGGCACCGGAAGCCCCGCCGCAATTGCGCTCCGTGGAAGGGAGCTAGGGCGGAACTGAATGTAAAATTCAGAAGACGACTGGAGTGAACCGTTCATGCGCCGCCGGCTCATCCTCAAATCCGATCAACAGAGGAATGGAACGATCAGAAGAAGGCTGCAGCATCTTCAAGATTCAAGAGTTGAATGGAATAATTTTGTCCGGTGATGGCTGTAAACCAGAGGTGAATTACATAACCTCATAAGGTCTCAGTTGACCCGTAACGGACATTAATCTGTTTGTGCGAAACGGCTTCCCGAAAAGAATCGGCGGCCCCGATGCTATCTGGGACCGCCGCTGGTGTTTTGTCCGTCGTCGCGGCTACTTTAACTTGAACTGCTGGTTCGGCCCATTGTGACAATCCCACTGGTGGACCTGGCCGCCGTTGTTCTTGGAGGCACCGGCAATGTCGAGGCACCTGTCCGAATGCCTTGCCTTTAAGATGGACCAGCCGCCGCCCTTGAACTCTCGCCATTGATGGTTGGCGCCGCCTGGACAGGCGTACTGGATGACCTTGGCGCCGTTACTCTTGGAGGCGCCTTCAACAACCAGGCACTTGTTCGAATGCTTGA
>Ga0114932_10003787_pt1 | contig 14560 bp, 9 predicted proteins | sample 2SBtaG_2_FD_87286 | JGI IMG/M metagenome (GOLD analysis project Ga0114932, IMG submission 87286) | Deep subsurface microbial communities from Kolumbo volcano to uncover new lineages of life (NeLLi) - 2SBTROV12_ACTIVE470 metaG | ecosystem: Environmental > Aquatic > Marine > Volcanic ...
AAGGACCTTAAAGTTATAGGGGACGAAATTGGGATTGCGTTCGGGCGCCAGAAAAGCAGTGATATTGAGACTGATTTTGACCAACTGGGCCAAGCCGAAGGCGATTTTTATTTAGGGCTGTATCACCGAGGGCGCAGTGAGATGCTTTCCCTAGAGGATGCCTACCAAAAACATGGCTCTCACCATTTGCATTGGTCAGAACTTCGCCGGCTAGTGGACGCTTATGAGGATTACAAGCGGGTCAACGGGAAGATTGACTTCGCGGACATGATTGAAACCTTTGTCCAACGGCAGGTGCCGTTGGATATTGACGCTTTGTTTGTAGACGAGGCTCAGGACTTGTCCACGCTCCAATGGAAAATGGTAGACGTTCTAAGAAAGACGCCACGTATACAGGTGTTCACGGGAGATGATGACCAAGCAATCATGGGTTTTCAGGGGGCTGATGTAGAAGCTTTTATGGCGGCTACCAAGGAAAAAGAAGTACTGAGTCAGTCGTACAGAGTCCCCCAAGAACCTTGGCGCGAGGCATGCAACATTGCGTCACGTATAGCGGGACGTGAGCATAAGGACTGGATGCCCACGTCAGAAGAAGGCTATGTCCAGAGCCATCAAGACATTTGGGACGTTCCATTAGAAGAAGGCAACTGGTGCATCATGGCGAGAACCAACCGGATCGCCAGCACCTACGCGAATATACTGAAAGAAGAAGGCTGGATTTACAGCCGCTTTGGAAAGCCCAGCATTCCTACAAAAATGTACGAGGCCATCCTCGACTGGGAACGATTGTGCAAAGGGAAGGAACTTGTTATCTCAGAGCTTAGAAACATTTATTTGTTTATGAATATTGGTAAGGAAATCACCCGTGGCTTCGGGCCTAAGTCTCAGAAAATGCGACTGTTCGACGAAGAAACACCTATCAATATGGAGACAGCCAAAAAATCGTTCGGCCTTTTAGCTAATGAAAATATGCGTTGGCACCAAGCACTCGGAAAAATTGATGATTTCAACAGGACCTACATTTTGAGTGCATTGAAGCGCGGAGATAACGTAAAAAACCCACGTATAACGATTTCCACCATCCACTCTATGAAGGGTGGTGAATGCGATAACATCGTGGTCATTCCTGATCTGTCCAGAGCTGCTTATCGCGAGTACCAGACGGATCCAAACACGGAGCACCGCGTGTACTATGTAGCGGTCACTCGTGCCAAACACTCTCTGCATATTATGGAACCTTCTATTTCTGAGTATTATTCCTTATGAGTTTTCAAGAGGACCTATTTGACGAAACCACATGGACGCCTCCGGAAGAGCTGCCTGACTTGTCAGCAGAGAAGATCATGGCCATAGATGTCGAAACGCGAGACCCCTACCTGACCTCACGGGGGCCAGGATGGGCCACGGGCAGTGGGCAGTTGATCGGGATCGCCGTAGCGGTAGCCGATTGGAGTGCCTACTTGCCCATTGCCCATGAAGGGCGCGGGAACATGGCCAAAGGTACGGTGATACGGTGGCTAAAAGACCAGTTGAAGGATGGCATTCCTACTGTGTACCACAATGCTCAGTACGATCTCGGATGGCTGCTGACGGAGGGTATCGAGGTCAAGGGTCCTATTTTGGACACGATGATTGCGGCGCCGTTGCTTGACGAGAACCGCATGAGTTATTCATTGAATGCGCTGGGGGCAGCTTACCTGGGAGAACGCAAGCAGGAAGCGGACTTACGTCGCGCCGCCAGCCAGCATGGGGTCGATGCTAAGGCAGAGATGTGGAAATTACCTGCGGCTCGGGTAGCCCTGTACGCAGAGACGGATGCCAAGCTCACTCTTTCGTTATGGAATGCCCTTCACAAAAAGCTTCTCAAGGATGGTTGCGAGAAGATCCTAGAGCTGGAGCTTTCCCTGTTGCCGTTGATATTTGAGATGCGGAAACGAGGCGTGCGCGTGGACTTGGAACGTGCGGAAGAAGTTAAGAAAATGCTAGAACGTAGGGAAAAGAAGCTACTGAAAGAGGTTAAGGACGACACTGGTGTGGACATTGAGCCGTGGAACGCGACCAGCTTGGCGACCGCTTTTGACAGCTTAAAACTGAGCTACGAGCGCACAGGAAAAACGGAGGCACCTAGCTTTACCAAGGCATTTCTCAAAGCGCACAAGCATCCTGTTGCTAAAAAGATACTGGAGATACGGGAATACAACAAAGCCAATACGACTTTTGTGGATACCATTCTCGACCACCAGTATAAAGGGCGGATCCATTGCGAGTTCAACCAGCTTCGTTCTGACGGCGGCGGCACGGTGACGGGGAGATTTTCATCGAGCCATCCGAATCTGCAACAAATGCCCTCTCGCCATCCTGAAATCAAGGAAATGATTAGAGGTCTATTCCTTCCGGAAGAAGGCTGCGAATGGGCTAGTTTCGATTACAGTGCTCAGGAGCCGCGATGGCTTATGCACTACGCATCGCTGACGCCTGTCACTCGCGACAACGAAAAAGTGATTGAGATCGTCGAGCAGTATCAAAATGATGATTTGGACTTCCACCAGATGGTTGCCGATCTTGCAGACGTGGAACGCTCTCTCGCCAAGACCATCAACCTAGGCATTATGTATGGAATGGGTTTGGGCAAACTCGGCAATGTTCTGGGCGTCTCTTTTGAGGAAGCGCGGGAGATCCGGGACGAATATGACGAAAAAGTGCCGTTCATTCGCGCTCTAGCGAGCGCCGTCACGCAGGTGGCCTCCGAAAGAAAGGAGTTACGCACGCTGGAGGGCCGTAAATGCCGCTTTCCCATGCGAGAACTACGCGTTTATGACTCCAGCAAGAGTCCTATTCATGTGGACACGCTTGAACAAAACTGGCGTGCCATCATGGATATACCCCTAGAAGAACGCGAAACCAACTGGAGGGACCACGATCCTCGAAGATACCGTGTTGCGTTTACCTATAAAAGTTTAAACCGGCTTGTTCAAGCCAGCTCTGCAGACGAGACGAAGATGGCCATGAGAAAGTGCATGGACCTGGGTCATTTGCCCATGGTCACGGTGCATGACGAGCTTTGCTTTTCGATTGAGAGCCGTGAGCAGGTGCCGGAAATTAAAGCGGCTATGGAGAGTTGCGTTCCTGGCCGTCGCATTCCTTCTCGGGTCGATATAGGGATCGGCAAGAACTGGGGCGATGCGAAGTGATTGATAAGCGTACAATCAGTGATACAGAAGCAAGACTAGCGCTGATAAGTAAGTGGGAGAAACAAAGAGCAGAAGCCATAGAGCACTTGAAGTGCAAAAACCAAAAGGCATACCGTTCTGCAAAAACAAAAGCAGCTAATAAAAAAATCAGGCAAGAAAAACAGGCAAGAAAACAGGCTGAGGCAGAAAAAATCAGGCAAGAAGGACTTGATGAACTAATCAAACTGTTTGAAGAAAGAGTTTTAACGAGTATACGAGAGGGATGTAAAGCGCCTGAACAACGTAAAAAAGCAGAAAAGTATGTTACACGACTGTTTTCTTCTGCCGGTGATATAAGTTATAGCAGAAGTATCGGATCTGGCCTCAAGCACGTTTTGAACGCCTCGGAAAACGGATCGCTCAAATATAATATTCTTCCAAGTAAGTATAGCGGCTATGGTTTAAATGAACGAAAAAAAGACATTATTAACAGGCGTTGGTTGCTGAAACAAACTTATCGTGAGATAGGTGCTGCATGGAAAATTTCTGGCAATAGAGTTACACAGCTAGAGCGACAAGCACTTGATACAATATATTGTCGTGTGGTGGTTAAAATAGTTGGCGATGTTTGGGTAATGGATAACCAACCACTATGGCTAGAAAGGCTGAAAAAATTACGATAAAGGCTCGAAAACCTTTCCATCAAAACGAAGCGCATTCTTGCGATTTCGGTTCTCCACGTAACTGCAATGCACCCAGCCTGAGTGAAGGTCTACGCCGTCATAAAACTCTAGGATAAGCTGGTCGTAGTCCAGGTTGGCCATGATCCACTGCGCCAAGTCCATGTTTGAGATACCTGGCACCTCAAAATCTGCCGCCTGACCCAGCGTATGCTGAGACGTATCGGAAGACCCTATCTCACGATTCAGAGCCAGACATCGAAAGCCGCTCGACGGTGCAAAGGGGATGCCGTAGTGGGTGCGAACAGGCTCTAGGATCTCCGTGCACAAGGACCTCAAGCAGGATAACTGGGCATCATTACAAGTGTTGTCGATCCCCTTGCGCTCCGCAGTATGGGATTTCGTCAGTTCTTTCAGGGTGAAGTGGTCAGACAGCTTCATTTGGTTCAACTCCCAGAGACATGTTGGCTGAAAAAGAGCGTCTTTCCCCAGGGCCATAAAACGGATAAGCCGTGTGGAACAGGTATGAAGGGAAGATATACAGACTTCCAACGGTAGGCTGGATGCATTTGTTGCCGGCGCAACATACTAAAGCGGTCCCAGATACAAAATCGAGATAACCCTCAGTCGCTTTTTTCTTCGTGTTCTTGCTGTTGGTATCGGAAATAGCGTCAGGCACTTTGAGGAACAGTACACAGGAGTAACTGCCGCTGGTGTGCATGTGCGTGGGGTTGTAATCGTTCTCAAAGGACCGGATAAACCAGCTCTTATGGAGGATCAGGCTCGTGGGCTTCTCGGGATGGGCGGCTTTGGTCTCCAGCGTGAAATGCTCATAAAGTCCCTTGGTCAGCAGGAACAACATATTGCCAAAATCAGGCACCTTTTCTATGTCACAGGCCCATTCTTCATAGACATGCCCCACCAAATCATTGGAAAGGTCTATGTCGTCGTAGAATCGGTCGGGGCTGTCTAGGATTTCGTCGCACTGGGCGTTGAGCGCCTCAATGACTGGAGGAGGAATTTTGGCTTCTAAGATGCGTGGGCCAAAGGGTGCAAGGACGGTGGCCTCGATGTTATTGGTCATTGGAAATTAGTTATATGGACTTTCACCACGAAGTTTAGCCTCTTCCGTCGCTCTTAAAGGAGAAGTTGGATATTGTTGAGAAGGACTGCTTCTGTACAGGTCTAACAGTTCTTCTCGGGTCATGGTGCCTGGAAGCGGTTGGCTAGGAGAATAAGTAGGAACGCGGGCCGAGGAAGGAGTCTCTTGAGTCAGGGCTTCACGAGCTTGCGGGATAGCTTTTCCTACTTCTTGACCAGGAACCCCAAACAAGCCACTTGCTGTCACTAAAGCAGCTTCATCAGCCACTATTGATGCGATCCTATTTGCCGCATAAACATAAGGTCCATTTTGTTTTAATTTAGCAATTCCAGGTAGGTTTGCACCGGCTTTGATTGCAGCTTCATATTCTTTTTTTCTCAATCGAGGAGATGTCAAAAGTTTTAACACCGTTTTGTTTCTTAGAAGTCTGGAGCTGAGAAGGACACCAGTAGCTGTACCTGCAGCTAGAAGGGGATTTGTAAAAACTAGTGCCATAAGTCCTAGAGCAGCCGGGGCTGCAGCTATGCCTCCCCACCCTTTTATAGGGACATTTGATATATCAACAGCTTCCTTACCAAGCTGCTTCATCGCCATAACGGAATCAGCGCCGAAAATTCTTGTCAGTGCGCCATTTTGATCTTGTTTAAGAACTGTTTCAGCAAACTCCTTACCCCATGAACCGCTCTGAATAGAGGCTTCATCCAGGTTTGATTTAAAACTCTGCCTTACAAGGTTGTCCATAACCATGTCTTTAACGCCGCCAACCTTATTTACTGCGTCGTCGCCCACAGCATTAACAAGGCGTGCATAATCATCCGGGTTACTTAAAACAGCAGTAACAAGTTGTTTTGGGTCTCTTATGGCTCCTTCCTTAATGCTTGACATAAGTTGAGATCGACTTTGATCTTTTGCAGTATCAATAACCCGCTTTAGTTGTTTGATTTGGTCTGAAAGCCTTACATCACGAACATTAGCTAGTTCGTCAATTAGATCGTCCGGTGTTCTACCAAGAAGGTAAAAATCATCTATGGTTTCCCTCATCAATTGAGCGTCTTTTTTACCAAACAAAACATCCTGTACGTCTTTCCCTAAATTTTTAAATTTGTTTCCAAACATAGAGGGAGAAAATTTTCCGAGACTGCCCAACGAACCTCTGTGTGCATCATTTATCCAGGCTTTTGCCAAGTTCTCTTTTACTGCTTCTCTAAGAAACTCAGGCTTAGCCCCTGCTCTAGCTCGAACTGAAAGACTCTCAAGAGATTCAATATAATTTTTTTCCATCACTCTCAAGAAAGGGTCGCCCGCATCAAGCTTTGCCATCCAAGTGTTCAGCTTAGGCAACACACCTTCCAGGCCAGATTCTCTAATGATAAGTTCTGCTTGATCGTATAGCTCTTGTTTAACTAATCTATCTGTAGAACCAGAGGCTCTTTCTATAAGACCTGTTATACCTTGTATGGTTTGAGAAACACCCGGTTGAGACAGCTTAGTTAAACCAGTTTTAGTGGGCGTAACGGCATCTAGAAACATCTGTAGACGCGGCGCGTTCCCGGCCTTTATTACATCGGTAAGAATGTCCTGCGTTCCAACAGCCACTTTGCCATCAGCAGCTTTTACTAATAAATTAACATTCGTGTTGTTAAAAACTGATTGGCCTTTCGCCCAAAACTGATTGGCTTCTTTCCATAATGCCAATCCTTCCCTGATATTTGCCGCTTCTAACTCATTTATTGGAATTTTAACTACTTGTTCTGTGGGGGCCAGTTGTTCAAATCTCGCGCCAGCCGGACGTAGACCTCCTGGAAGAGGTTCAATTTTACGAACTTCTGTTCTATACCCTCTAGCGACGGCTTCTGACAGCTCATTAAACTTAGCGTCTAGGGTGTCATCTACTTTCTGGATAATTCTCTTGATCCCACCTTGGGCGGAGGAGGGTATTACGTCCGGGTCTTTTATTGCGAGACGTAAGGCCGCTTTAAGATTGGTAAAATCTGAAATGCTGTACGCGGGAGTTTGATCAATTAGATCGAAGATATTGCCTTTGTATTCTACATATGGATTTCTTCTTAATGCCGCAAGTTCTGTCTTAATAATGTCCCCACTAAATATTTTAGGGGAGGTTGCGGCTGTGCCCTGCATTGTTTTTTCAGCCAGGTCATATAAAGCAGAACCATCCGCTCTAAATAATCTTGCTGCTAAGGTAACTGCTTCAGCAAATTCAGAAGGAACTCCTGCTTCAGGGTTAAATGTTTGTTGTAAAATGGAAGCCTGTTCCTCTATAACGCCACGCATGTGACGATCTGCAATTTTTGCAGCTGTTTTCGGATCTGCAAGTTCTTGTTCTAACCTAACCGCTATAGCTTTAGCCTCGTTGTTAAATATTTCTTGCGCTTCTTTTTTTGAAACCCTTCCATCACCTAAATCTTTTAGTGTTTTACGCACAAAAGCCGTGTTCTGTCTTCCCACTTTGGCATTAGGGAATATGGCCTCATTAACCGCCAACAATCTGGCAGAAAGACTTTTCCCCGTTGCCTCAATTATGGTTGGTCTAGCGCCTGCCTCCACTATTTCAGAAAATCTAGTTCCTGCCTCTTCTCTGGCAACTAGAGAAGCTTGTCTTTCACTCATGCCTTTTGCTACGAGTTCTTCTACTCGTTCAGATGAGACCTTCGCGCCTGGTCCTTTGATAAGTCGCCCAATTCCTTTCGCCACCAGCCGACCCGCACCTTCGCCCAAAAAACCAAAAGCTGCTTCCATAGCAGCAGAAGCCCCAACTTGGCCTGCGGATTCTTTTTGTAGGCCCATTCCCATGTCGATTGCTTCATCCGCCAACTTGGCCACACCTGCTGCTGCGCCTACCCAAGCCATGGCCGGGAGCGCCGCCAAAGAACTAACAGCCAGCCCAGCACCCATCATTGCGGCTAGTGGGGTGCCCGATTCCCCCATAAAATCAGTCACGTCGTACCAAGAAAACCCTGGCTTATCTACAAATATTCTTCCTGTGTCTTTAAGCCCGTATTTTGCTCTTGTTCGAGGATCTACTTTTGCTTGGTCCACTACAAAAGTATCTTCTGCTACTCTTTCAAAAGTACCTTCACCAAACTTTCTTCTTAAAAGCTCGGCCTTTTCCTCGTCGGTCTCCATGCGACCATATTGGTATCGCAACGCATTGCTTGTTATTTCTTCTGTTATTTCCTCGGGCCTCGCCTCAACTTCTTGCGCCTCAACTTCTTGCGCCTCAACTTCTTCCTCCGGTTCGACCACGGACCAGTTAAAATCAGGATTGGAAGGAAAAAGAGCTTGTAGCTTAGTGATCTCCTCGCTAGTAGGAGTATCCCCTGCAACCCTAACTAATTTAACGCCGTCAGGCGTATTGATGTTTATGTCAGCCATTAGGTTGTTAAGTCAGCAAAAAGTGCGCTTGCTTCTTCTCGTTCTTGTTCAGTTGGTGCTCTGGAATACTCTGCAGCAGCGGATGGTCTAAGGCCGAATCTTTCTAGATGACTCATATACTCGCCGGTGGCCTGATCTATGTTTCTTGCAATGCTTTCCATTGTTACCTCAAGCGCCTCAACTACCACTGATTCGTCTTTAAAATAACTCTCTGTCGGGGCTGTAAGAGTCATCTTTCCTTCTGGGTAAGTTACCTGAAAACCCAAAGCTTGGGCGACCAGCGCCCTGTCTGCATCGGAGATGGTCTTACCGCTTTCCCCTAATAAAATGGGAGCAATTTTGGCTAAAACATGTCTAGCTCGAACTTGAAACTCACTGAGCTGAGTTATATCTCTGCCTGTACCTCTAATCAGGTCATCTGCCCATTGCTCAATACCGGGTATTTTACTGGCGCGAGACGCTTGATAAATCTCATTTTGAAAACGTTTCCAACCTGACATCGCGCCCCCGCCTTCTGCGGGTGTCAGCGTTGCCAGATCTTTTAATCCACTTAAGTCACCGTATAATTTTTTTGCTTCAAAAATAGCATTCTTATACCCTTGATGAAGTCCTAGAAGTTGTCCCTCACCTATTCTATCGTAATCGCCAAGTATCTCCCTAAGACCCTTATCTAATAATAAAGCTGGTTTGGGGTGCATTACGAACATTTTGTACGGACTTCCATATTTCTCAAAAGCGGTTATGGCTGTTGGCTCCGTGTAAAGTCTATTTTTATCTTGTGGCGACATCTGCGCAAGCATGCCATCAGCAGTCATTGTTGGATCCGCTTTCAGATATTTCAAAACATCATCATCTCCAAAATCCTCAACACGCACTATTTGAACGCCTAGGCCCCCAATCTGATTAACCTGGTCTGAGTTAAGAGACAGGGGCGTACCAAAAGGTACTTTTATGTCTTCCCCATCCACATTATGCACGGAGTTATTTATAACCACATATCGGTCGGTATCAAGGAAATTTTCAAATTGTTTTTCCCTCATAAACGTCTGCATTTCCAGTTCAGACGTGTAGTCAGCCAGTAACAAAGCCTGTTGGTTCGTCCTCTGTTCTTTTTCCCTGCTAAACCCTTCCGTAAGGGCAGCGGCAGCAACTTCTCGTTCTCTGGCCTGTTTTTGAGCCCGCTGGTTGTTAAAGAACTCCATTGCCTGCGGCAACGATTCACTCAAACCAGCCGCCACGCCTTTTTCAGCAATTTTTGCCCCAACCATCATTGCCATGAGGCCCTCTGACACAGGATCATTTTGAATTGCCGGCAGGAGAGCATCTATTTCTTCTTTTAATGCTGCTTTATCAACTTTTTCTCCTCTGCTCTCGTCAAGTCTTTTTCTAAGTACGCTGAGCATGGTTTCCTTCTTATCTAAAGGATCAGCGGCTGGGCCAGACTTAAAAAGCCTATTGACGGTTTCTTGAGTTACTGGCGGCGTAGGTGGCCCCTGATCTTTTTCTTCAGCAGATCTTGGAACTCCGTCTTCTCTAGGCCCTTCTCTAGGCCCTTCTGCTTGGTCTTCTACTACAGTTGGTTGGTCTTCTACTACAGTTGGTTGGTCTTCGATTTCGCTTTCTGGAGTGCCCCTATCAATTAATATTGTTGGTATGTCTCCATCCGGTCCTTGAAGTTCGCTTTCAGTTGGTCGAAGCGCCATCCTTTCAGCCTCTATTCTCTCAGCAACTGTTGTAGGTATGGAGGGTTGTTCTACAGTCCTATAAAGCATGTCCGCGACCTGTTGTTTAAGCTCATCAGGAGATGGATCTGTGCCACTATCTCGTCTCTGTTCATCTATAATAAGAACAGCGTAGCTATCGATTTCAGCTGCAAATTCAGGTTGGCTTCTTTGCATCTCGTTTATTGTCGCGCCCAATTCTAAAGGTATCGTTCCCCCTAGGTCTGAACTAAAAAAATAATCACTGAGATCCTCGTCAAGATTCACTATACCCTGCGCTAACTCCTCGCCACCAGTCATGATGTTCCTCGCGAGGGCGCCTGGGATCGCCGCCATGCCTTTTGCAAGGCGTTCAGCTCTAGTAGGTTCGTCTCGGTCGAGGACGGGTTCGTACTCAGGTTCTGTTTCACGAAAGTACCGGTTTGTACGCTCGCCGGGCGTTTCATTCACGAAGTCAGATATTTTTTGTGCTCCAAACGGCGTCTCAAAACTTCGTCTCTGTACCGCCGTCGTAATCCCTGGTATCGGCGGGGGGACTGGTGGGGCCTCATATATGTTTCCCATTTCGCCAGGCCGATACTGCGGCATATTACCTACAGGTATTCCTCTAGGGTTATCCATATTAATGGTGCTTCTTAAAGTGTTAAAACCGCCGTTCTGCATGCGAACCACGTCGGCAAGCTCGTTGGAAGAGTTGAGGATACCTTGCGGATTTTCCGGGCCAAGCATCCCATTGTCACGAAACAAGCGCCTCTCCAAAACTTCTTTAAGTCTGCTCATTTTTACAACCTATTGTGTTTGGGCGCCAAATAAGGACCCAAAAGGATTGCCCAAGGCTCTACTGGCTCCCAGCCCCGCTATTCCAAAGCCTAGTGCTTGCGATGTTGCACTGGGACCGGGGGCCGTCGCTACCCCTAGGGTGGAACTTGCTGAGCCAATAGAAGGTTTAAAGATGTCGCTCATGTAGCTCAGACGCTGGAACGGCTCGTAAAGCTGTTGCATTTCGGTCGCACGCGCCGCGTCCATTACACGTTGATCTTGGGTCTGCCCCAATGCACCTAACTGGGATTGAAGCTGCGTTTGCTGACCAAGCAGACCTAACCCTTGGCCAGCTAAATTAGCCTGAAGGCCACCAAACTGGCCTATGCCAGCGCCGGTACGAAGAGCCTCCTGTCCTGTGGCCTGACCTATGCCAGCTAACAACTGTCCGACACCCTGTTGCCTTTTCTGCTGATTCTCAAAGGCGGTGTGCGCGGCATTCTGAGCCTGATTGAAATTACGGGACATATCCTCAAAAACGCGACGGCTTTGCTGCTCGGTAACGTTTCTCTGCAGTTCTGCGAGTTGCAACGCCCCTCGCTCACCGCCCAATGCACCCAGACCGGCCTGTTGTGCTTTTATTTGGTTAGCGGCCAGCTCTCCCTGGCGACCCAGCTCAGCTATGGCTTCCTGTGTAACAAGCTTTTGATAGGGATCCATGTAGGGCTGAATTGTTTCAGTGGTCGGGGTATAACGGCCCGCTGTTCCTCGCGCCTGTTCGGCAGCACTGCTAAACAGACCGGGAACATCTGCTGAGCGGTCCATCAGCGTCTGTAACCCTGTACCAATCGTATCCGCACCTTGCGTAAGGTAAGGCATAAACTGCCCCACGCCTTCTCCCGCAGCAATCGCTTGCTGTGTAAGTGGGTGAAGTCCTGCTACAGGTATGTCAGGAATGCCTACAGGCTGTTCACCACGAGCAAACGCCTGATCTAACAAACGCCTTTGGAATTCTTCCAGATAAGGGGCTTGTCTAAGGACCTGAGTTTCTTGTTCTGTCGGCATATTAAATCCCCCTAACTTAGACCTTCAAACCTGGACATCAGGTCATACATCCTCGCAGCGCCCATGTTTCTATCACCGTTGCCGGCGCCTCGTACAGCATCGGCGGTCATGACAAATTCTCCATCGGATAAACGGGCAGGAATACTGTCCGAGGTTCCTGTTCCTGGACCCATGATTTCACCACCTCCAGCTAAATACTGTGGGCCATAATCCCCAATATAACGTCGCGCAGCATCCTCGGAAAGTCCCATACTACGTGCAAGACGACGTATGCCTTCTTCCCCTTGATAAGCGAAAGCTGGTCTTACCCCAGACTCCGCTGAAGGACCCGCAGCTTCTTCATAGGCGACCCGTTGTGGATTCACCGCTCGCTCGCGCGCCTCTAATTCTTCGCGGGTTAAATCATCTTGGTTATCATCTCTAGCTGCAAAATAAGCAAGGCCGGCTGGGATAGCAAAGGCCGCAACATTACCTAACGTCGAAGGACTTGTGAGACTTTCCATGAAATTTTGTCGCGCTTCCGGAACTTTTCGTTTAACTATCTGGTTACCAACCATTACGTCTAGCTCATCTCCTGGACGAGCAAGGCCCTGTGCTACTAGATCATCAAAGCGTTCGGGGGAGAGACCTTGTCCAGGAGAACCTAAAGCCGAAATGCCTTGGGTTGAATTGGCAATGTTACTCCTTGCAGTGGCAAGTGCTTCGTCAAATTGTTTCCCTGTTAACCTGCCGTAAGGGGTGTCAACCAGGTTCGTTCCGGCATTTCGACTGCCCCCCACCAGTTGCCTTTCAATCTCCATCCATTGTTCTGTGGTTGAAGACATACCACCACCAGCATCCGCAGAAACCTTGTACATGCCTTCTCGGGGGGACAGTTGCTGAAATTGCTGTGCAGATTGTAGTGCAGCTTCTCTTCGTGCCTGAATATCTGACCCAGTCCGATAGGGGCTAAGAAACCCCTGGTCGGGATACAGTTGCTGAAATTGCTGTGCAGATTCCGGCATAATGAGAGAACCCAAAGCACCTTGTGCAATTGGGTTAGAAGGACCCGCAGTAAATAGGTTGCCCAGTGCGCTAAAAGGAGCAGTAGCCCCTCTTGTTAGTCCCCTGCCAAAGCCCGCTAATCTGTTCCCAAAACCCTCGTTTGCGCTCGCGGCGCCACCAACCGCTTGTCCCAATACGTCAGTTAATAATGTTCCTATTCCGAATGCTTTAGGATCTTCACCTACAAGTTCTGCCGTTCCAGCAGCAAAAAGCGGTGCCCCAATCGGACCAGCAATTGACCGGCCTATTGACGCAGCAATTACCGGTACAAACTTTTTAAGCTTTTTCCAAAAGAACTCAGGCTGACCTGTAACAGGATTGAGAGAATTAAGGCTGTTGCCTACCACGTAACGATTGGGATTTTTTATCCCCATCATCTGCATCTGACGAAACAGATCGGCCTTCAATCTTGGATTGGCCTGTAGTATTTCAGCCGGGATCACGGTCTCACCTTCAGCGGCATGTACCATGTACGTGTCGCCATAGCGACCTAAACTGGCCAAGCCATGTGCTAATGTCTGAGGACTATGATTAGTGGTTTGCATTAGAACCTCTCTATTTCTCTAGTATATCAAGAAATCTCTATATAACTGCCAACAACATGCAATCGATTGGCATTTGCCGCCGTTACCTTCAGAATTTCAGACTCCATTACCACCAAAGGCTGAGTGAGCAATTCTACTGTTCCGTTGGCCACGGTCGCCTTAACGTTATACAGGACAAACACAGCAGCCGCTGAATTCGTAAGGGTCAGCGTAATCGTGGACGTGCTACCACTGTCATCTGCTACTAGGATCGACCGGAACACGGCGGTTTTAGCCTCTGGAGTGGTATAAAGCGCCGTAGCTCCTGTCGTCGTCAGATCGACCTTTGCATTTTTGTAGAAAGTCGCCATTAACGCAATGTTTTACCTAGGTCCAAAAGGCCATTGAAGGGTGCCTCTAAAAGCGTTTCCAAAGGTCCCTATTCCACCAGATGGGATGTTGCCCTGACCCAAACCTGTAAATTGATTAGGGAAAGGTGGTGGTGCCGCTTGCTGTTGGGGCGACGGCATCTGACCACCTGGAGTTCCTATGGCGGGTTGTAAACCTGTTCCCAAAGGTGAGGGAGGTAGACTCGACGGCATCTGACCACCCGGAGTTCCTATAGCGGGTTGTAAACCTGTTCCCAAAGGTGAGGGAGGTAGACTCGACGGCATCTGACCACCCGGAGCCGGTCCCGGTGGCATTCCCGGTGGTGCTTTGGGTCTTTGGGCGCCAAATAAGGACCCAAAAGGATTGCCCAAGGTTCTATTGGCTCCTAATCCTAATCCTGACACGCCAAGTCCTATGGCGGGCTGCACAGGAGAGGGAGCCTGCGTTTGCGGTGGTCCAGCAGCTATTATATCCATCATTTCCGCATATCCAGGTGGAAATTGTGGCGGTCGAATCGGACCCGCTCCTATTTGAATGTTAGTTAAATCTGGAAGTGGCGCAACTCCCGGTGGTAGTCCAGGTGGCATTCCCAGTCCCGGTGGTAGTCCCGGTGGCATTCCCAGTCCCGGTGGTAGTCCAGGTGGCATTCCCAGTCCCGGTGGTAGTCCCGGTGGCATTCCCAGTCCCGGTGGTAGTCCAGGTGGCATTCCCA
>Ga0114932_10003788_pt1 | contig 14553 bp, 17 predicted proteins | sample 2SBtaG_2_FD_87286 | JGI IMG/M metagenome (GOLD analysis project Ga0114932, IMG submission 87286) | Deep subsurface microbial communities from Kolumbo volcano to uncover new lineages of life (NeLLi) - 2SBTROV12_ACTIVE470 metaG | ecosystem: Environmental > Aquatic > Marine > Volcanic ...
CGGCGGCGACGTCGTGCGTTCGCCTTCGGCGAGCGCCCGACTCGACAACAGCGACGAAGCTGGCCGGCGCATGCTCGGTCCGACTTTTTCAGCAGCCTGCTAGGCTGAGCGCGGAGCCCCGTCGCGGTAGAGCCAGCGGCCCTCACGCAGCTCGAAGGTGCTTCGTTCCCGGAAGCTCGCGTCGCGGCCGCCCTGCTCCAGACCAGCTCGGAAGTCGACGAAGCCGGTGTCGCCGTCGGAGCCCGTGTCCAGGATGTCCAGGCTCCGGAAGCGGGTGCCCGCCGAGAAGGCCTGGACCTCGGCCGACCACGCGGCGGCGTCGTGCTTGAAGTGGGGACCGTCGGGGTGGGTGGTGGCGAGGATGTAGTCCACCAGGCCGAGCGCATAGGCCGAGAAGCGCGAGCGCATGAGGTGCTCGGGGGTCGGGGCGGGCGCGCCGGCGTGGAAGCGTTGGCAGCAGCGCTGGTAGCGTCGCCCGGACCGGCAGGGGCAGCGCCGGAGCTCCACCTCAGGCCTCGACCAGGGTGACGTCGAGCCCCCGTGCGCGGAGCCGTTCGGCCAGCTTGGCGGTCTTGCTGCCGAAGAACCGCTGCCAGAACGGGCGCGGTGGACGGACGAGCACCACCGAGTCGAAGGCGTCGGCGCGGGCCTCCACGAGGTCGTAGAAGCGGCCCTGCGCTTGCTCGACCTCCACCGTGATCCCACGCACGGCCGCCTCCGCGGCCACGGTGTCGAGCCGTTCGAGCATCACGTCGCGGTGGGCGGTCTCGAGGGCGTTCTCCACCTCGGCTCGCGGCGCCGTGCCGAGGAAGCCTTCGCTCGACACGTTGTGGGTGACGGTGTCGACCGTGGCGTGCCCGAGCACGTACAGCACGTCGAGGCGGCCTTCCGACCGGTCGAGCGCGCACGCGACCGCCTCGTCGGCGTACCGGAAGGTCGAGAGCACCAACAGACAGCGCTTGCTCATGGGGTCACCACGGTCCAGCCGAGCATCGGCCACACGAAGGCCGCGAACAGCCAGAAGAGGGGGGCCGCAGCGACCAGGAGGAGGATCCCATGGACCGAGCCTCCCCGGGTGGTGACCATGCCGGTGCCGAACACCATCGCCATCGCGGGGGTCGAGGTGGGCATCACGAACGCGAGGCCCGTGGCGACCGACAGCACCAGCGTGAGCGCGCGCGGGTCCAGCCCCATGTCCGGGGCGGCGCTCAGGAGCGCTGGCAGCAGCAGCGCGATGACGGCCGCGTTGGACACGAACTCGGTCAGCGCCATGCCGATCACGATGATCGCGAAGAGGTTGAAGAGCGGGGGCATGCCAGCACCCGGCAGGACCTGGTGGATGGCCCAGGACATCGCCCCCGAGCGGTCGAGCCCAGCCCCGATGGCGATGGCGCCGCCGTACAACAGCACCACCCCCCAGTTCACGTCGCGCTGCGCCTCGTCCCACTCCAGCGCGCCGACCGCGAAGAGCATCACGGAGAAGAAGAGCGCGACCGTGCCGAGCCCGTAGGTGCCGCCCAGGGTGACCAGCCCGGCGATCATCGCGAACAGCACCAGCATGACCTTGCCCTCGGCGGCCCCGATGGGCCCCAGGCCGCGGACCCGACCGTCGAGCTCGGCCACGACCGGCTCGATCTCCAGGCCTTCGGGGGGCAGCGCACGGCGCAGCAGCAGGAACGCCGTGATGGCCAGCAGCACGCAGAGGCCGGAGGTGGCGGCGGTGAACTCGAGGAAGCCGATCGAGCCCTCGCCGTCGTGCAGGCCGTAGATGTTGAGCGCGAGCGACGCCCGCGCCGACGAGAACAGCGTGAGGTTCGAGCCCAGGATGGTGCCCCACGCCATCGAGAGCAGCAGGCGCCGGGCCGCCGGGCTGTTCCACTTGAGGTCGAGCGCCCGGATGATCTCCAGCACGATGGGCAACAGCAGCGCGGCGACCGCATGGCTGACCATGACCGCGCAGAGGCCGAACGAGAGCGCCAGCACGCCCGCTGCGAGCGCGTCCTCGCTCCGTGCAGCGCGCCGCAGGACCACGAGCGCCAGGCGGCTGGAGAGCCCGGACCTGAGCATCGCCGCCGCGAGGATGAAGACCCCCACCACGAAGAACACCGCCTGGTTGCCGAAGAGCGCCATGGCCTCGCCGGGCGGCAGCACGCCCAGCAAGGGGAGGAGTGCCAGGCCGAGCAGGGAGGTGACCGCCAGCGCGACCGGAGTGAACAGCCACCAGGCCACGCAGAGCACCAGGATGGCCAGGCCGCGCTGGCCGGCCATGGTCAGGCCCTCCGGGGTGGGCGCGAGGGCGACCGCCGCGGCCAGCAGAGGGCCTGCGAAGAGGGCCGCGGTCCTGGCGCGAGAGCGTGCCATCGACCCCCGACGTATCGCTGGCCTGCGGTGGCCGCCCGGGCCCTGGCATACTCCCGCCGTGCTCTTCGCCCTGCTCGGTCTCGATCTGGTGCCCTACGGTCGCGGCGATCTGTTGTGGGTCACCGAGGACCGGGACAGCGACGTGCTGGTCGGCGAGTTCGACGGCGTGCTCCGGCCACCCCTCACGGCCTATGGCGGGGGGCGCACGGAACGGACCGCGCTGCTCGGCAGCTTCGGACTGGCGCGCATCGCCACGGCGTCGCGGGGTGATGGCGGCACCGCGCGGCAGGCCGTCGGTGCCTTCCGACCGGGCCTCGACGTGCAGCGCTACCTCGGGGTGGAGGAGCACGGCCCCGTGGCCTGGCTGGGCGGCGGCATCTACGGCGTGATCCCGACGGCGGTCGAGGTCTCCGACCTCTACGCCGAGAGCGAGACGCAGGACGCGGCCGCCGACAGCGCGGACCTTCGGGCGCGCATCGGCGGGGTGGGCCTGCGAGCCGGCGTGGGCGGCGACTACCGCTTCGCCGGAGGCCTCACGCTCGGCCTCCGGTACCACCTGGTGGGGCACCGCGCTCGAGCGTTGACCAGCGATACGATCACGGTCTCCACGCTGACCTACGGTGAGGCCGGGCTGCGCCTGCAGCTCGAGATCTGAGCGGCCGGTACCGGGGCGATCGGCGTTGCTGGAAGTGGGCTCCCGCATTAAACGGCGCGCCCCCCCGGTCACCCGACCGGAAACGCATACGGGAGCCCCGGATGTCCATCTTCCCGGATCCGCTGCTCATCGTGCTCCAGGCCATCCCGTTCCTCGTGACGATGGCCGTCCTGTCCAAGCTCGTCTTCAAGCCGATGGCCGAGTACCTGCAGGAGCGCGACGACGCGACCGTTGGCACGCGCGAGACCGCGGTGCAGCTCCAGAAGGAAGCCGCCGCCAAGCTCGACGAGTACGAAGGCCGCATGAAGACGGCGCGCGAGGAGATGACCGCCCTGCGCGCTTCACGCCGCGCCGAAGCGATCGGCGCTCGCGATGCCGCGATCGGTGTCGCTCGCGGTCACGCCGACACCGAGATCGAGAAGGCCCTCGTGGTCATCGCCACCGAGCAGGCCGCCGCGGCCATCGAGATGAAGACCGTGTCGGCGGCACTCGCGACCGACATCACCTCCACCGTCCTGGGCCGCGCCGCGGGCGCCGCTCCGGCCAAGTAGGGGCCGCCCATGCGCCGCGCTGCGACCACCGCCCTGCTGCTCTTCCCGTCCCTCGCCTTCGCGGGTGGCGACATGCCCGTCGTCGAGATGGGTTGGCACCTGCTGAACCTCTGCTTCCTGCTGGGCATCATCGCGTACTTCGCGAAGGGGCCCGTCATGACGGCGCTCAAGAACCGAAGCGCCACCGTGGCCGCCCACCTCGAGGAGTCCAACAGGCTCCGGAAGGAAGCGCAGGATCGCTTCGACGAGCTCGACGCGCGTCTGCAGCACTTCGGGTCCACGCTCGACAGTATGCGCGCCCAGGCGGCTGCGGATGCCGAGGCGGAGGCGGCGGCCATCGCCACCAAGACCGACGAGGACGTGGCCCGCATCAAGTCCACCGCCGAGAAGACCATCCGCGACGAGACCAACGCCGCCAAGCGGGCCCTGCAGCACGAGGCTGTGGAGCTCGCGGTGAAGCTCGCCGAGAACCAGCTGAAGGGGTCGGTCTCTGCAGCCGACCAGGACCGCCTCGCCCAGGATCTGCTGGGCACGGTCAAGGAGATGAACGGTCATGGCTGAGGCAGCTGCCGTCGCCCGTCGCTATGCCAAGGCCCTGCTCGAGCTGGGCCAGGAGAGCGGCGCGCTCGACGCCATCGCCACCGACCTCGACCGCTTCGGTCAGGTCCTCGCGCTCAACGACCACCAGCTCTTCGACGTGCTGTGCCACCCCGGCCTGGACCCCAGCGACCGTGCCGGCGTGCTCGCCACCGTGCTCGAGCGGGCCCAGCTCCACCCCATGGTGGCCAACACCCTGAAGCTGGTGCTGCACAACGGTCGCTTCGAGCTGGTCCCCGAGATCACCAGCCAGGTGGCCGAGCTCGCCGACGAAGCCGCCGGCCGCATCCGCGCCACGGTCACCACCGCAGAGCCCATCTCCCAGGCGCTCGAGGCCGACGTGGCCGCGGTGCTCACCGCCAGCACCAAGAAGCAGGTGGTGCTCTCCACCGAGGTCGACCCCGAGCTCATCGGTGGGCTCGTCATCCGCGTCGGCGGCACGGTCTACGACGCCTCCCTCCGTCACCGCCTGGCCGACATCAAGCAGAAGCTCCTGAACCAGAAGCTCTCCGACCCCGCCCAGGCCTGAACCCCTCTTCCTCTTCCAGATCCCACCCGGAGCTCCCAGATGGACATCCGCGCAGACGAGATCTCCCAGATCCTCAAAGCACAGATCAAGAACTACGACGCCAAGGTCGAGGTCGCCGAGACCGGCACGATCCTGAGCGTCGGCGACGGCATCGCCCGCATCCACGGCCTCCAGAACGCCATGATGGGTGAGCTCCTCGAGTTCCCCGGCGGCCTCCGCGGCCTGGTGCTCAACCTCGAGGAAGACAACGTCGGCGCCGCCATCTTCGGCGACGACCGCGGCATCCGGGAGGGCGACACGGTCAAGCGCACGGGCGAGATCTTCTCGGTCCCGGTCGGCCCGCACCTCATGGGCCGCGTGGTGGACCCCCTGTGCAACGCCATCGACGGTGGCCCGCCCATCCCGCGTGAGGACCTCCGCCCGGTCGAGCTCAAGGCGCCCGGCATCGTGGTCCGCAAGTCGGTGCACGAGCCCGTGCAGACCGGCCTGAAGGCGATCGACTCGATGATCCCGATCGGCCGCGGCCAGCGCGAGCTGATCATCGGCGACCGCCAGACCGGCAAGACCGCGGTGGCGATCGACTGCATCATCAACCAGCGCGACTTCAAGAACGACGAGAAGCGGAAGATGTTCTGCATCTACGTCGCCATCGGCCAGAAGCAGTCCACGGTCGCCCAGGTGGTCGAGAAGCTGAAGGCGGAAGGCGCGATGGAGTACACCTGCGTGGTGTGCGCCCCCGCCGCCGCCGCCGCCCCGATGCAGTTCATCGCGCCCTACACCGGCGCGACCATCGGCGAGTACTTCCGCGACAACGGCATGCACGCCCTCTGTGTGTACGACGACCTGTCCAAGCAGGCCAACGCCTACCGCCAGGTGTCGCTGCTGCTCCGGCGGCCGCCGGGTCGTGAAGCCTTCCCGGGCGACGTCTTCTACCTCCACAGCCGGCTGTTGGAGCGCGCCGCCAAGATGAGCGACGCCGAGGGCGGCGGCTCGCTGACGGCCCTGCCGATCATCGAGACCCAGGCGGGCGACGTGTCGGCGTACATCCCGACCAACGTCATCTCCATCACCGACGGTCAGATCTTCCTGGAGACCGACCTCTTCAACCAGGGCGTCCGCCCGGCGGTCAACGTCGGCATCTCGGTCTCCCGCGTCGGTGGTTCCGCCCAGATCCCCGCCATGAAGCAGGTCGCCGGTACGCTCCGTCTGGACCTCGCGCAGTACCGCGAGCTGGCCGCCTTCGCGCAGTTCGGCTCCGATCTCGACGCCGCCACCCAGCGGCAGCTCACCCGAGGCGCCCGCCTGGTCGAGATCCTCAAGCAGGGTCAGTACCAGCCGGTGTCCGTGCAGATGCAGATCGTGCACATCCTCGCGGGCACCGAGGGCTACTGCGACAGCCTGGACACCAAGGACGTGCCGCCCTTCATCGTGGCGCTCTCCGGGCACTTCGAGGCCAACGAGAAGGAGCTGCTCGCCGAGATCTTCGAGAAGGCCACCTTCAAGAAGAACGACCTGAAGGGTCGGGTGCTCGCGGCCATCAAGGCCTTCAAGGATGGCTACGCAGCCTGAGCCTCCGCGCCCCTCCGCCCTTCGACAAGGACACGACATGGCCAGCCTCCGCGACTTGAAGCGCCGCATCGGCTCCGTCAAGAACACGCAGAAGACCACGCGCGCGATGAAGCTCGTCGCGGGCGCCAAGCTGCGCCGCGCGACCGAGCGTGCCCACGCCGCCAAGCCCTACCAGCAGGCGCTGGGCCGGGTGCTCGGACGCGTGGCGGCCGCCGCCGGCGACGACGTGGACCAGCCGCTGCTCACGAGCCACGAGGAGGTCCAGAAGGTCCACGTGGTGGTCTTCGGTAGCGACCGCGGCCTCTGCGGCTCCTTCAACAACGCGCTCTTCCGGGAGGCCCACCGCTTCCTGGCCGGCAAGCAGAAGGACGGCGCGGACCTCACCCTCCGCACCTACGGCAAGAAGGCCGCCGGCTACTTCCCCAAGCGTGGCTACGAGGTCGTGGAGGCGCACCGCGACCTCGACCCCGCCACCTACGAGGAGCTGGCCGCCGCCCTCGCCACCGCGCTGACCGCCGAGTTCGAGGCGGGCGAGGTGCACGAGGTCTACCTGGCCTTCAACGACTTCAAGTCGGTGATGACCCAGGAGCCCACCTTCAAGCGCATCCTGCCCCTGAGCGTCGAGGGCACCGAGCCCACCGGCGACGAGGTGGAGTACGCCTACGAGCCGGGTGCCGAGCAGGTGCTCGACACCCTGCTTCCCCTCTACCTCCAGACCATCCTGTTCCAGGGATTCCTCGAGACCGAGGCCGGCGAGCATGCCTCCCGGATGACTGCCATGGACAGCGCGACGCGGAACGCGGGCGATCTCATCGACGCCCTCAGCCTGCAGTACAACCGCGCTCGCCAGGCAGCGATCACCAAGGAACTCATCGAAATCGTCAGCGGCGCAGCCGCCGTCTAGCCAGCATCTCTCGGGAGACCGACATGGAAGCCACCGGAAGCATCAAGCAGATCATGGGTCCCGTCATCGACGTGGAGTTCCCCCCCGGCAAGCTGCCCGACATCCTCACCGCGTTGAAGCTCACCAACAAGAGCATCGACGACCGCGAGGACAACCTCGTGCTCGAGGTCGCGCAGCACCTCGGCGAGAACACCGTGCGGACCATCGCGATGGACACCACCGACGGCCTCCGCCGCGGTGACGCGGTGAAGGACACCGGCGGCCCGATCGCCATGCCGGTCGGTCGCAAGACCCTCGGTCGCATCATGAACGTCGTCGGTGAGCCCGTCGACGCGATGGGCCCGATCGGCAACGAGGCCACCGCGCCCATCCACCGCGCCCCGCCGTCCTTCACGGACCAGGCGGTGCAGGTCGAGATGTTCGAGACCGGCATCAAGGTCGTCGACCTGCTGGCCCCGTACGTGCGCGGCGGCAAGATCGGCCTGTTCGGCGGCGCCGGCGTCGGTAAGACCGTGCTCATCATGGAGCTCATCAACAACGTCGGCAAGGCGCACGGTGGCTTCTCCGTCTTCGGCGGCGTCGGCGAGCGCACCCGTGAGGGCAACGACCTCTGGTTCGAGATGATGGAGTCGGGCGTCATCGCGGCCGAGCAGGACGAGCACGGTCACCTGAAGACCGGCGCCAACGGCCTCCCCATCGTCAAGGCCGAGGACAGCCGCGTGGCCCTGGTCTACGGCCAGATGAACGAGCCTCCCGGAGCGCGCGCCCGCGTCGCGCTCTCCGCCCTCACGGTCGCCGAGCACTTCCGGGATGAGGAGGGCCAGGACGTGCTGCTCTTCATCGACAACATCTTCCGCTTCACGCAGGCCGGCTCCGAGGTGTCTGCACTCCTCGGTCGCATGCCTTCCGCGGTCGGCTACCAGCCCACGCTCGGCACCGAGATGGGCATGATGCAGGAGCGCATCACGACCACGACCAAGGGATCGATCACCTCGGTCCAGGCCGTCTACGTCCCTGCCGACGACCTCACCGACCCGGCGCCGGCCACCACCTTCGCCCACCTCGATGCGACCACGGTGCTCAACCGGAAGATCTCCGAGCTGGGCATCTACCCGGCCGTGGACCCGCTGGACTCCAACAGCCGCATCCTCGCTCCCGAGGTCGTGGGCGAGAGCCACTACGACACCGCCCGCGAGGTTCAGGAGATCCTGCAGCGCTACAAGGATCTGCAGGACATCATCGCCATCCTCGGCATGGACGAGCTGTCCGACGAGGACAAGATGGTCGTCGAGCGCGCTCGCAAGATCCAGAAGTTCCTCTCGCAGCCCTTCCACGTCGCTGAGCAGTTCACCGGCATGCAGGGCGTCTACGTGAAGAAGGACGACACCATCCGGAGCTTCCGCGAGGTCCTGGACGGCAAGCACGACAACCTGCCGGAGCAGGCCTTCTACATGGTCGGCACGATCGAAGAGGCCATCGAGAAGGCCAAGAAGATCGCCGCGGAGGACTGAGATGAGCATCCACGTCGAGATCGTGACCGCCGGACGCATCGCCTACACGGGCGAGGCGACCGAGGTGAACGCGCCGGGCTTCCATGGGGAGTTCGGGGTGCTGCCCGAGCACACGCCCTTCCTGTCGGTCGTGCGGCCTGGCGTGATCGAGATCACCGAGGTCAGCGGCGGAACCACCCGGTTCGTGGTGGGACGCGGCTTCGTCGAGGCCGGCCCGGACCGGGTGACGGTGCTCACCGAGCTCTGCGAGGACCCGACGGCCGTCGACAGGTCGGCCGCCCAGCAGGAGCTCGACGCCGCGGAGAGCACCCTGGCCAGCGTGGACGGTGGCTCGGCTGAAGCGGCCAACGCCAACCGCAAGGCGGATCTCGCCCAGGCCCGCCTCAAGGCGTAGATCCACCTCCAGGTCGCGGTCAGCCGCTCGCGAGCACGCTCGCGGCCGCGTCTGCCAGCGCCAGCCTCGCCAGGTGACCGTTCGCCAGGCGCAGCTGGCTGCCCAGCGCGTCGGTGAGCGCCAGCCGGAAGTTGCCGGGGCTGTCGTCGGCCCCGAGCGCCAGCTCGCGGAACACCTGGCGGCTCACGCGGATCAGCCAGCTCGGCTGGGTGGTCACGCACGTGGCCGAGCGTGCCTGACCGTCGATCAGGCTGACGTGGCCGAAGAGGGTGCCCGCGTGCAGCAGAGCGAGCTGCTCGTGGCCCGCGATGGCCGAGCGGTACACCGCCACCTCGCCGCTGACCACGATCCAGGCATCCTCACCGCGCTCACCTTCCTCGAGCAGGCGGGTGCCCGTTCGAGCACCGACCAGCTCGACGCGGTTGGCCAGGGCCTGGAGCGTGGGGTCGTCGAGGCGGCCGAAGGCGCGGGTGGCGCGCAGGCCGTCGTCGGCTCGGGGCTCGGGCCGAGGGGGACCGCCCAGCTGGCCGCCCAGCGCCTTGACCAGGCGGCCGAGCAGTCCGGGAGCGGCCGGCTCGGGGAGCCCGCCGCCCGTAGCCGCCTGTCCGATGCGCTGGTCGGTGTCCCGGAGCCGGGCGCAGAGCGCGCCGAGCGCCATGCGTTCCAGCAGGGAGACCAGGGGGTGGCCCTGGGCGCGGAGCCAGCGCAGGCCACGCGGCTCGAGCACCAACAGGCGGCTCGGCTCCAAGGTGGTGACGGTGGCCGCCCGGGGCTCGTCGCGACCGAGCATGGCCATCTCACCCACCAGCTCGCCCACGCCGATCGTGCCGAGCTCGACGGGCGGGTCGCCCACGGTCACCCGCAGCCGGCCGCCCACCACGTACAGCATCGAGCTGTCCTGCTCGCCTTCGACCAACAAGGTCTCGTCGGCGGGCAGCTCCGTGGGTGCGAAGGCCGCCAGACCGCTCGCGAAGTCTTCGTCGGACAGCCGGACGAAGGGCTCGAGCCCGCGGACCTCGCGGCTCGGAATCATGCGCCGGGAATGGCCACGAAGCGCGCCACGGCGGGGTCGGCCGGCAACCACGCGCTGGCGGTGGGAGGCGGCAGCGTGAGCTCGAGTGCCAGGCCCTCGTGACCCTCGGCGTCGAGCTGCCAGAGGCGGGCCCCATCGATGACCTGGGCGGTGTAGACGCCCGCGAACCCCGCGGTGGACACCGCGGAGACCATGCGCCAGCGCAGCTCTTCGTCGACCTTGCCGTCGGCCGCCAGGCTCACCATGTTGACGTAGCTGAAGGTGGCCAGTCCGGCGAGGGTGGCCTCGGTGATGGCGTAGACCGTGCCGCGCCGCTTCTTGTCGTGGGCGAACTGGCCCACGCCGAAGGGGACCACCATCAACCAGCCGCCGCCCGCGGCTTCGGCGGGTGCGGAGAGCAGGGCGCTTGCGAGCAGGAGGCTGATGGCTACCGAACCGGGATGGCCTTGAGCTTGGCCTTTCCGTCCTCGACGGTAACGCGGAACTTCACGGAGTCGCACTGGTAGCGACCCTTGATGACACGCACCTGCTTCTTCAGGGTCTCGGCCACCGCGTCGTAGCCGATGTTGGTGTTCTGGCCGCACTTGGAGCGCGCTTCGACGTAGCGGTCGTAGATCTTCCGCATCGCCTGGTCTTCGCGCGAGTGGCGCTCGGCGCGATCCTGGCGGACCGCGGCGGCCGCCGCGGCGACGTCGGCCGGAACGCCCCTGCGGCGCTCGGCGAGGTTGGCGCGGAACTTCATCTTGGGGTGGGTGCCGCGCTCGATCATCACCAGGTTGCGGGTGAGGTAGTTGTCGAGGCTGGTCCAGCGGGCGCGGAGGGACTGGAACCGGAAGCGTTGCGCCGAGCTCTGCACGGTCTTCTCGCGGATGAGCTCGCGGATCGTGTTGCGGATCGCGTCGCGGTCCTTCATCGGCTCGAAGCGCTCGATGCCCATGAAGTACTTGTCGTAGACCACCTTCAGACGATTCATCGCCGACTCGAGGTTGTCGAGCTCGTTGTCCAGTGCCTTGTCGTGCCGCTGCTTGCGGGCCATCGTGCTCCCGTGCCAGCACGATACCACCGCGGTATCCTCCTTGTGTGTCGTCGGAACCGCCTGTCAACATCCTCGTCGTCGACGATGAGGCGCCCATCGTAGAGCTCCTTCGGGAGTACCTCCGGGCGCGCGGCCACCGCGTCGAGACCGCCCAGGACGGCGCCGCGGCGCTCGCGATCCTCGAGGATGGCGGCATCGATCTGGTGCTCACCGACATGAAGATGCCCCGCATGGGCGGGCTCGACCTGTTGAGCAGCATCCGCGGCCGTGGCTACCCGGTCGGCACCATCCTGATGACCGGCTACGGCACGATCGACTCGGCGATCCGCGCCATGAAGGACGGCGCCCAGGACTACATCATGAAGCCCTTCAAGCTCCGGGAGGTCTACGCGGCGATCATCCGCGCCGCGGAGCGTGTGCGGCTGGAGCGGGAGACGGTGCGGCTTCGCCTGGGGCTCAAGCTGGTGGAGCATGCCTCCCAGGTCTCGGAGCCCGGCGAGCTCGATGCCCTCTACAGCACGCTGGTGGATGCAAGCTGCCACGAGTTCGATGCCCACTCGGCGGTGGTCGGCTTTCGGCAGGCCGACGGGAGCTGGTGCGAGGCGGCCCGCACCGGCGCCGGGCTCGTCGGCCTGGACCTCGGCGCCCTCGGGGCGGGCGCGACGTCGGCCACGCTGCCAGCGCCCGAGGCGCTCTGGTTCGGTAGCCCCGCGGGCGCCGTGCTGGCCACACCGATCCTCGCGCAGGTCGCGCCGGGCTCTCCGCTGGAGCCGGTCGGCGTCGTGGCGGTGGTCGGGGCGACGGAAGCCGGAGCCACCGGCCGCTCATCGCTCCAGGTGTACGCTTCCCTCGTGGGCAGCACCTTGACCCGGCAGCTGCTGGACGGGCGGGGTGCGGACAGTGCGCGGTTCGGCGTGGACGCCGGTGACCGCGGCGGCGCCGTGGCCGCCATCGTCGAGCGTGCCGCGAACGCCTGCGGCCTGGACGAAGCGGCCGCGGCCACAGCCATGGCGGCGGCGGTGCTCGTCTCGGAACACCCGACCTTGGCGCCCTTGGCTGTGGGCGGGAGCGCGTGCATCCAGACCACGGGACCGGCGCAGCCCGTGTGGCGCGCCCTGATCGAACAGTGGGAACGCTTCGATGGGCTGGGTGCGCCGAACCGCCTGGTCGGCGAAGAGATCAGCCCGGCGGGCCGGCTGCTCGCGCTCGCGGTCGCCTGGGACCGGCTCACCGGTGCCCGGCTGCACGGTGCGATCCTGAGCGCCGATCAAGCGGCGGAGCGGCTCGCCCTGGACCCAGGGCGCTTCGACCCGTCGATGTTCCGGGACTTCAGGGCTTCAGTCGGCTGACCAGCGGCGCACCTTCCCGGCGCAGGAAGCGTCGGTCCAGGATCGGCACGCGGTGGAGCTCCAACAACGGCACGTCCCCGAGCAACAGCTCGAGGTCCTCGCGGTTGCGGATGCGTGCCGGGCCGTCCTCGGGACCCGCTGGCCAGGCGTGGTTGAGGATCACGGCGGCCACGTCCAGCCCGGCCCGCCGCACCGCGTCGACGGTGAGCAGGGTGTGGTTCAGCACCCCGAGCCGGTTCGCGGCGACCACGAGCACGGGCCAGCCGAGCGCCTGGGCGAGGTCCTGGATCCAGAACCCGTCGCCCTGCGTCGAGATGGGCACCCGCCAGCCGCCCACGCCCTCGACGAAGGTGGTGGCCTGTTCGCGCATGCGGATCCAGGCCACCGTCTCGTCGAGCCTGGCGTGTTGGCCGGCGTGCAGGGCCGCTCGGTGCGGCGACAGGGGCAGGCGCCAGGCCATGTGCACCTCGGCGGGGGTGCCCGTGGCGATGCCGAGGAGCTCGGCGTCGTCCCCCTGGGTGCCGAGCTTCACGCCGCTCGCCAGCGGCTTCAGTGCCGCCACGGGACCCTCGCAGCCGGCGGCGAGCGCAGCGGTGGCCACGGTCTTTCCGACCCCCGTGTCGGTACCGGTGACGAAGAACCGCATGCGGCGGCTTATCGCCCGCTCCCACCCCTCGACGTCAAGGGGTGGTAGATGGCTGGCACAGGCGGTAGCTGCGGCCCTCAGTACACGTACCCGAGGCTTCGCAGCGCTTCGATGCTCGAGTCGACCACCTCGCGGTCGTAGCTCGGGGCCGCGCTCGGGGCGGCTTCACGCTGCTCCTCGACCCACGCGTCGCGCGCCGCGACCAGCTCGTCGATCTGGGCCTGCAGCTCGCCGCGGTCCTCGGCGTTCTTCTCCAGGGTCCTCTTGCGCTCGGCCACGCTCAGGCTCGCCAGCTCCTCGGGCATCGCTTCCTCGTCTTCGAGGTCGATCTTGCCCTCCTTCCAGTCGGTCACGAGATCGCCGTCACCGGTGACTGCCACCCCGCCCAGCTTGGACAGGGTCGACAGGCGCGCGGCCTTCACGCTCGCCGAGCTGCTGGCGCTCTTCTCCAGCTTCTCGACCACCTCGTCGGCCTCGCCGCCGTAGGCCACCACCGTGGAGGCCAGCTCCCGTTCGAGACGCGCCAGCTCGTCGTCCATGGGGCTGACCAGGGTCGCCACGCCTCCGGACTGGGCCACCTGCTGGAACGCGCCGCTGCCGAGGCTCGCGATCGCGGCGAACTCGGTCGTGGTGGCGCCGGCGTTGCCGCACTGGATGGCGTTGACGTAGATGCCGCGATCGCGTGCCAGGCCCACGATCTTCCTGGGGGACAGCTCGTCGGCGTAGGCCTTGTTCGGCGCATCGCCCACCACGAAGACCGAGCGGTACACGGGGCCCTGGCCCTTGCCGGTCCAGCTCATGTCGTTGACCGCGCTGTAGAGCGCTCGGCCCACGGACTCCGGCGTGTCGCCGCCGCCGTCGGCGTTGAGGTCGTACAGCCAGCCGTACACGTGGTCCAGGTCGCCGGTGAGCGGCAAGGACCGGGTGATGTACTCGTCGCCGCGATCCCGGTAGGCGACCAGGCCGACCCGGATCTCCGGCTGCGGCTCCTGCATCGCGAAGTCGTTCACCACCGTCCAGATGGTGTCCTTCGCGCCCTGGATCAGGCCGCTCATCGACCCGGTGGTGTCGATCACGAACACCACCTCCACGGTGGCGGCCTGCGAGATGACCTTGCGCTCGGGGGCGGCGACCTGCTGCTGCGGGGTCTCGGCTGCGAGGAGGGTGCTGACGAACAAGAGGGACACGGCTTCTCCGGGATTGGGTACCTGCGACCTCAATCTGCCGGCGGGACGTGCAGCAGCCGTGCGCTCTTACAGCAGACTCTGCGGCGAGTTCGCTGCGGCCCGTGGGACGGGCCTTGCGAACGCGCCACAGAGCCTGCTGCTGTTTCCCTTGGGGGGGAACCCATGCCTGGTTCCCCCCGCCCGCTTTGCGGGCTCCCCCCTCCGGGGCCTGCCGGCGGCGACGCGCCCACG
>Ga0114932_10003789_pt1 | contig 14553 bp, 13 predicted proteins | sample 2SBtaG_2_FD_87286 | JGI IMG/M metagenome (GOLD analysis project Ga0114932, IMG submission 87286) | Deep subsurface microbial communities from Kolumbo volcano to uncover new lineages of life (NeLLi) - 2SBTROV12_ACTIVE470 metaG | ecosystem: Environmental > Aquatic > Marine > Volcanic ...
ATCACCCATAAGTGCATTGCTCATACCATTTGTAGGATCAGCATGTCCTCCAGTTGTTCCTATAGCTTTACCTGCTGTAAAAATTCTTGGGCCAACTACTTTGCCTTTATTTATAGCATTTCGCAACGAAATATTTACACCTGTTCCGCCCAAGTCTCTAACAGTAGTAAATCCTGCCATTAATGTAACCTTAGCCAATCGTAAAGATTCAAAAGCAATATCAGCTTCATTAGCTGTAAAGCGTTCAATATAGCGTTTAGGGTTAAACTCTCCCTCAATATGTACATGCATATCAATAAGCCCTGGCATTACTGTTTTATCCTTGAGGTCTATAATAATATCATCTGCTAGTTTTGTACTTATATAACCATCTTTAATCGAAACAATTTTATTGCCAGAAACAACAATCGTTTTATTGGTAAGTACTTTACCATTTTTAGTGTCTATTAATTTGCCACAATGTAAATATGTGTTTTGTGCTGTAATGTTAAAAGAAAAGAGTACAGTTAAAAGAAAAATTAATTTTTTCATAGCGTTGAGTAGTTAGATAAATTTTTAGGAAACTAATATAGTTATTTGCTTCTAATTTCTTGCTCCCATTTCCAAGCAGATTTCATGGCATCATCTAAAGTTAACTCTGCTTTCCAGCCTAATTCATTATTTGCTTTAGTGGTATCGGCATAGGCTGAAATAATATCGCCTGCTCTTCGGTTTGCAATTTTATAATTAAGTTTCTGTCCTGAAACTTTCTCAAAAGATTGTATAACTTCTAAAACGGTACTTCCGGTGCCAGTTCCCACATTAAACGTCTCGTAATTAGAGTCGTTATTCCCTGTAATTAAACGCTGTAAAGCTATAACATGAGCTTTGGCCAAATCTACAACATGAATATAATCGCGAATACAAGTGCCATCTGGTGTTGGATAATCGTCTCCAAATACCGAAAGCAGTTCTCTTATTCCTATAGCAGTTTGTGTAATAAATGGCACTAAATTTTGTGGCACACCAATAGGTAATTCTCCTATTTTAGCACTTGAGTGTGCTCCTATTGGGTTAAAGTAACGTAAGGCAATTGCTTTAAGATGAGATGTTACTTTGCATGTGTCTTGAATGATTTCTTCACCTATTTGCTTGGTATTCCCATAAGGTGACTCAGCCATTTTTACTTGCGCATTTTCTGTAATAGGTAATTCATCGGCTTGTCCATATACTGTACACGATGAACTAAAAATAAAATTGGATGTGCTTAACTTTTGCAACTCCTGAAGAACATAAATTAAAGTATTGATATTATTTTCATAATACTGCAATGGTTTTTCAACGCTTTCGCCAACTGCTTTACTGGCAGCAAAATGAATAACACCTTGTATATCTTGATGTACTTTAAAAAAAGCTTGTACCTTTAATTTATCCTTTAAATCCAATTTCTCAAAACTTGGCGCAATTCCAGTAATTGAAGTAATTCTATTTAAAACATCCATTGAAGAATTGGACAAATCATCAATGATAATAACTTCAAAACCTTTGTTTTGAAGTTCAACAACGGTGTGAGATCCAATAAAACCTAAACCTCCTGTAATTAGTATTTTAGCCATTTACAAATGTTATAATTGTGCCTGTAATATATTCAATTTGCTCGTCGTCCAACTCGGTATGCATTGGCAAGGAAATTACTTGTTTAACCAATTGATTAGTCACTGGAAAATCTACCTCGTTATAGCGTGTATCTTGATATGCTTTTTGGCTATGTAATGGGATTGGGTAATACACACCATGCGGAATTTCTTTATCATTTAAATGTTGCGCAAGTGCATCTCTATCTGCTCCAACAATTTTTAAGGTATATTGATGAAAAACGTGGTTGTCATCACTACCTTCTCTAAAAGGAACAATAATATGCTCTTGCCCTTTAAATGCTTCATCATACTTATTCGCAGCTTCTCTACGCTTATTACAATAGTCATCCAAACGCGGCAATTTAGCATTTAATACTGCTGCTTGAATAGAATCTAATCTTGAATTTACACCAACAACATCATGATGATAACGTTGATACATGCCATGATTTACAATACCTCTAATGGTATGTGCTATATCGTCATCATTGGTAAAAATAGCGCCACCATCTCCATAGCATCCTAAATTTTTAGATGGAAAAAATGACGTAGAGGCAACATGACTTATTGCTCCGGCCTTAGTTTTTGTACCATCTTTTGATGTGTAGGTCGCACCAATAGCTTGTGCATTATCTTCAATAACAAACAAATTATGGATTTCAGCAATCTCCATAATAGCATCCATATTGGCACATTGCCCAAATAAATGTACAGGCACAATAGCCTTTGTTTTAGGTGTAATTGCTTTTTTTATAGCTTCAATATCAATATTAAAAGTATCAGGTTCAACATCAACCAAAACAGGTGTAAGTTGCAGTAAGGCAATGACTTCAACTGTTGCTGCAAATGTAAAATCGGCAGTTATTACCTCATCTCCAGGTTTTAAACCTAAACCCATCATTGCTATTTGCAAAGCATCCGTACCATTAGCGCAAGGAATGACATGCTTAACACTAAGATAATTCTCTAAATCCTTTTGAAAGCTATGAACTTCTGGTCCATTAATAAAAGCTGTGGATTGTATAACATCAATTACTGAAGTATTAACAAGCTCTTTTATTTCTTCATATTGACCTTTTAGGTCAACCATTTGTATTTTTTTCATTTGTTGTTTTTGCGAAGTTTGCAGAACGATTATTTTTCGTTTTACAAGTAGCGAAATTACAAAATTCATTAGCGTTAAACAATGAATTTATTTTAAAGAAGTGTATTTTAGCCTTAAAGAAAAAACTTTGAAATCTCTTTATAACATACTTACTTACATTGCGTTTTTTCATGTAAAAATAATTGCGCATTTTAACCATAAACTAAATCTAGGTGTTAAAGGAAGAGCAAAAACTTTCGACAAACTAAAGACTGCCATTTCTCCTGAAGACATGGTTATTTGGTTTCATTGTGCTTCACTTGGTGAGTATGAACAAGGACTTCCTGTATTTGAAAAAATTAAAGAACATTACCCAAGACATAAAATTGTGCTCAGTTTTTTTTCTCCCTCTGGTTATGAAATTAGAAAAAATGCTCCTATAGCCAATGTTGTAGTGTATTTGCCTTTAGATACAACCAAAAATGCAAATCAATTTTTAAATCTTGTACATCCAGATTTAGTTGTTTTTGTAAAATATGAATTTTGGCCTAATTATTTAAATGAGTTAAAAAATAGAGGTATTACATCTATATTAATTTCTGCACTCTTTAGAAAAGACCAAAGGTTTTTTAAGTTTTATGGCAAATGGATGCAAAAATACCTCCATGCTTTTGAACATATTTTTGTACAAAACACCAAATCAAAAAAACTATTAAATAGTATGAACTACAATGCTGTTACTGTTTCAGGAGATACGAGATTTGACCGTGTTTCCAATCAGTTGCAAACAGATAATACTTTGGCTTTTATTGAACAGTTTAAACAAGATAAACTATGTGTTGTTGCAGGAAGTACTTGGCCTGAAGACGAACAATTATTAATCAATTTTATAAATACAGCTTCCAATGATGTAAAATTTATTATTGCTCCTCACAATATTAAATCACAGGGCATAATTCGCTTGAAAACTAAAATTCAAAAGAAAACAGTTTTATTTTCAGAGAAGAATACTGATAATCTAGCCCATTCTCAAGTCTTTATTATTGATACTATTGGCCTCTTATCAAAAGTATATAGTTATGTAGATATTGCCTATGTAGGAGGCGCTATAGGAACAACTGGATTACATAACATCTTAGAGCCTGCTGTATTTGGCGTACCCATTATTATTGGTAATAATTACAGTAATTTCCCAGAAGCTTTTGATATGATTGCTTTAGGAGGGTTATTTGCTGTTTCAAGTCAAACTGCATTTGACACAATATTAAATAATCTAATTATTGATGAAAATAAGCGACTAGAATCTGGTAAGATAAATGCAGAATATATCTATAAAAATAAAGGCGCCGTAACAAAAATAACAAATCATTTAATAAACAACTAATGATAAAAAACACACTGTAGATTACTCATTTTCAGCTTTTTTTCATATATTTAAGTTCAATTAATTGCTTTTTTAAATAGAAAATTCATCCCAAATTAGCACAAATATAACCTAGATTGTTGAATTTTTTAATAGCTAAGATTATGGCAGATGGTTTAAAAATGTTATTGGCAATGGGTCTTTTTTTTGGAGCTATGTATTTATATGCTCTAGCTCCTGACATTATAGAAAAACGCAAACAGAAAAAACTCTTAAAAAAGACTTTACAAAAACAAGAGGAAAGAAAAGAAGAAGTCATACAATTACAAAAGAAGAGGGATAAGAACACTAAAAATATTGGCGATAGACGTGAAAGAATTAGACAACATTATATTTGGCTACAAGAAATGAATGAAAAGATAAAACGTCGAGAACAAACGCAACAAGAAAATATGTCGTAACAGATTAGGAGTAATTTAATAGTACTCCTTTTTTTGTCTTTGCATCGCGTTTGCAATGCTATATGGTAAATGAGATTTACAACGGTTTAAGTGATGTACTATTTTTAAGATATTATAAAGTAAAACTCAATATGGTTTTCCGTAATCTTATCTATTATTTATGTTATACAGTATAAAACTTAGGTAACAAAAAAAATTATGAAAAAAATATCCGAAATGACAGATAGAGAATTACAAGAAGGCATGTATCAAAACATACGAAATATCTCTAAACAAACAAGAACCACTAGTAATTGGATAACATTTATAGGGATAATTTCTATTTTAAGTATAATTATTACTATACTAGTTTTAAATGCGGTGAAAATATTATAGTTTGTGTAATTATTGAGTTGTTTACAACATAAATTATCATAAAATCTAAAATACAATGGGTCTATTTGATAGTAAAGAAAGTAAATTAGCAGAGCAATTAAAGGATTTTAAGGTTTACACTTATAAACCAGATTTTGAAGAAGACATAGATGATACAAGGTTAATAATGGCTTGGGGATTAAATATGTATGATACTATTATTGACCAAATAAAATGGTGCAAAAGAAATGGATATCATGCTATTATAAGTGCAGCAATTGGAGGCGGTGGAGATTCCCTTCATTTTACTGGCACTGCTGTAAAATTAAAGAGTAAATTGTAATGTTATTTCAATTTAAAAAAGTGAACCTAAAACAAATAAATTTCATTATAGTTGGCAAGGTGTTTCCATTGTACTGAAAGCGCAAATTACCTTCGGTGAGTCCCAGTATCAACATCTGGAGAAATTTTGAAAACAAAAAACCTCCAACCAAAAAAAGGTTGAAGGTTCTACTCGTACTGAAGGCGGGACTTGAACCCGCACGACCATAATGGTCATTGGATTTTAAGTCCAACGTGTCTACCAATTCCACCACTTCAGCTTACTTAAACTGCACACAGCACAGCACTTGGTATATTTTAACAGTGTAGAGCGAAAGACGGGATTTGAACCCGCGACCCTCACCTTGGCAAGGTGATGCTCTACCCCTGAGCTACTTTCGCATAGTTTTTAATGAACTTTCCTGCTGTAGCAGGCTCACAATCCTTTGATTGCGGATGCAAATTTAAAACAATTCTAATAATAGCAAAGGCTTTTTCAAAAAAAAGAACAAATTTTTAAGCGCGTTTCTTCTTTTGTAACATGCGCTTAATTTCATTCAACTTCATTAAGGCTTCAACAGGTGTTAAAGTGTTAATATCTATATGTAAAATTTCATCTTTAATCTCTTCCAAAAGAGGGTCGTCCAAATTGAAAAAACTCAATTGCATGTCGTCATTAAGTGATTTTATCTTATCTGTGAGTTCTTCGCTAGAATGTGATTTCTCTAATTGCTTTAATATTTTGTTAGCACGATGAATAACCTGCTGTGGCATTCCTGCCATTTTTGCAACATGGATACCAAAGCTATGTGCACTTCCGCCTTCAACCAGCTTTCTTAAAAACAATACTTTATCCTTCAATTCTTTTACTGAGACATTAAAGTTTTTAATGCGCTCAAAGGTTTCAGTCATTTCATTAAGCTCATGGTAATGTGTTGCAAATAATGTCTTTGCTCTTGATGGATGCTCATGCAAATATTCGCTAATTGCCCAAGCAATTGAAATACCATCATAGGTACTTGTTCCTCTGCCAATTTCATCTAACAATACTAAACTACGCTCGGAAATGTTATTTAAAATGGAGGCCGTTTCATTCATTTCTACCATAAATGTCGATTCTCCCATCGAAATATTATCACTCGCACCTACTCTTGTAAATATTTTGTCTACCAACCCAATTCTTACAGATTTAGCTGGCACAAAACTGCCTATTTGAGCGAGTAAAACGATTAATGCTGTTTGCCTTAAAATAGCAGATTTACCAGACATGTTTGGTCCTGTAATCATGATGATTTGTTGTGATGTTCTATCTAAAAACACATCATTTGCAATATAATTGTCTCCTATTGGCAAGTGTTTTTCAATTACAGGATGACGGCCTTCTTTAATATCTAAGTCAAACGAATCGTCAATTGTTGGATATACATAGGTGTTATCTCTCGCCAATTGTGCAAAACCACATAAACAATCCAATTGCCCAATAAGTTGCGCATTTTGTTGTACTGGCTTTATGTATTGATGCATCCAGCTTACCAACTCGGCAAATAATTGCTGTTCTATAGCAAGAATACGTTCTTCTGCTCCTAGTATTTTAGATTCGTATTCCTTTAACTCTTCAGTGATATAGCGTTCGGCATTAACAAGTGTTTGTTTGCGAATCCAGTCTTCTGGAACTTTATCTTTATGTGTATTTCGTACTTCAATATAATATCCAAAGACATTGTTAGAGCCTATTTTAAGCGATGTAATTCCAGTACGTTCACTCTCGCGCTGTAACATTTTATCCAGATAATCTTTTCCTGAAAAGGCTAAATCGCGAAGTTCTTTTAATTCGGGAGAAAAATGAGAAGAAATAGTATTCCCTCTTAAAATATTAACTGGTGCGTCTTCTTTTAAAGTTTCTTTAATCTTTTCGCGAAGCACATCGCAACCTTGAATATTATCTCCAATAACTTTTAAAGCTTCATTTGTACAATTGCTGGCCAATGCTTTGATAGGTACAATGGCTTCCAAAGAGTTTTTAAGCTGAATCACTTCTCTTGGACTCACTTTGGCAGTAGCAACTTTAGAAATTAAGCGCTCTATATCGCCAATTTGTTTTATCTGATGCTGTATCTTTTGAAGTGTAATTTCATTATCTAATAAATATTGAACCACTTCATGCCTGTTCTTAATCTTTTCAACATTCTTTAAAGGCAACGCCAACCAACGTTTTAACAAACGCCCACCCAATGGCGAAATGGTTTTATCTATAACATTTAAAAGTGTTACTGCATTTGCATTGGTGGAATGATACAGTTCTAAATTCCTAATGGTAAACTTATCCATCCACACATATTCATCTTCGGCAATTCTAGTAATAGCCGTGATGTGTTGCAATTTATGATGTTGTGTTTCTCCTAAATAATGTAAGATAGAGCCTGAAGCCACAATGCCTTCATACAAATCTTCAATACCAAACCCTTTTAATGCTTTTGTTTGAAAATGATTGCATAAAATTTCGTTGGCATAATCATCCTGATACACCCAATCTTCCAAGTAGAACGTATGAAAATCCGAACCAAACATTGTTTGAAATTCTATGCGTTTTTGCTTTTCGATTAAAACTTCGCTCGGATTAAAATTTTGAAGCAATTTATCAATATACTCGGCATTCCCTTGTGAGCATAGAAACTCTCCTGTAGATACATCTAAAAAAGACACGCCTATATATTTTCCGAAGTAAACCGATGCTAAAAAATTGTTTGATTTGGCATTTAAAACCTCATCGTTTAATGCAACTCCTGGAGTTACCAACTCTGTAACACCACGTTTTACAATGGTTTTAGTCGCTTTTGGATCTTCTAATTGGTCGCAAATAGCAACGCGTTGTCCTGCTTTAACTAACTTAGGCAAATACGTGTTTATAGAATGATGTGGAAATCCCGCCAACTCTGTTTCTGTTTCGCTTCCTGCACCGCGTTTGGTTAAAATAATACCTAATATTTTAGAGGCTTTTACAGCATCTTTACCAAAAGTTTCATAAAAATCACCTACTCTAAACAACAACATCGCATCAGGATACTTTGCTTTAATAGCATTGTACTGTTGCATTAATGGTGTTACTTTTTTAGTTTTTTTTGCCACTACAAATGTGCGTTTTAAATGTTATTTTTGTGAAACGTGTAAGATTGCTAATGTACTTATTATTTGTTTTTATTTAAAGCCAATAAAACATAAGTTATCTACAATTAAATAAAAATATCATTACGAGTGAAACGAAGTAATCTGTTAATTTAAAAAGATTGCCACACTTCGACTGCGCTCAGTGCAGGCTAGTAAACTCCTTGCAATGACAAATTAAAAAAATTCCTTTTTTCAAGGGAAATGAATATGCGAAAATTAAAAAATAGCGAACTTAATAGATTGAGTGTTGAAGCATTTAAACAATCGGCTAAAACACCTCTGATTATTATTTTAGATAATATAAGAAGCCTTAATAATATTGGCAGTGTTTTTAGAACGAGCGATGCGTTTTTAATTGAGAAAATTTATCTCTGCGGAATTACTGCAAAACCACCTCATAAAGACATTCATAAAACGGCTTTAGGAAGTACAGATACTGTAGATTGGGAATATGTTGAAAACACTTTAGATATTGTTAAAAAATTGAAAGCTGAAAATGTTAAAATTTTGTCTATAGAACAAGCCGAAAACGTAACACTATTAAACAACTTTAAACCGCAACAACTAACAAAATACGCCCTCGTTTTTGGTAATGAAGTAAAAGGTGTTTCTCAAGAGGTTGTTAATGCTAGTGATGTTGTTTTAGAGATTCCACAATATGGCACAAAACACTCTTTAAATATTTCTGTGAGTTGTGGTGTTGTGATTTGGGATTTGTTTAGTAAATTAAATAGTTAACCACAAATCTCATTTAGAATCCATAAATAATCTTCTCGGTTTTTCACAAAGTCTCTATTGGAGATGTCTATAATTTTTACATTAAATTCTGGATGGTTCTTTAAAAATTCTAAATAACCAGAATTAATATTCTCTAAATAGTTATCTTCAATATTTTGCTCGTAATCTCGTCCACGCTTCTTAATGTTTTGTTGAAGGCGTTCGGTATTTTGATATAAGTACACATACAAATCTGGTTTTGCAATATCTTTATACACCTGATAAAAGAGCTTTCTATACAACATAAATTCGTCTTCAGGCAAGGTGACTTTTGAGAAAATCAACGATTTAAATACGTCATAGTCACTTATAATAAAATCTTTAAATAAATCCAATTGTGATAAATCATCACTTATTTGTTGATAGCGATCGGCTAAAAAAGACATTTCTAAAGTAAAGGCATAACGCTTAGGTTCTTCATAAAATTTCGGCAAAAACGGATTGTCTGCAAAACGTTCTAAAATTAATTTTGCATTAAAATCGTGAGCCATTTTAGTAGCCAAACTTGTTTTTCCGGCACCTATGTTTCCTTCAATAGCAATATAATTATAGAGGGAGAAATCATATACTCTGCCTGGATTTTTCAACCATATATTAATGGATTCAATTTCGCTTTTGTCCTTACATTTGTCTAAAAGAGCAGATACATTCTTCTTTTTCTTAGGATGAACAACGTCTGAAGCTATATCACTTAAAGGTTGCAATACAAATTTGCGTTTGTGCATTTCTGGGTGTGGTAATTTTAAGTTTTTGGAGTCCAATACTTCCTCTCCAAAAAAGATAATATCTAAATCTATTGTACGAGATTCATAGCCTTTTTTCTTAGTTCGTGTACGTCCTAAAGCTTTTTCTATGGCCAATAACTCAAACATGGCCTTTGTAGGCTTTAATTCAGTTTCTACAATAAGACAAGCATTTAGAAAGTAATCGCCTTCAAATCCAAGTGCTGGCGACTTATACACTTTTGAAATAATTTTGATATTTCCAATTCTAAAATAAATGCTCGTAATAGCATCTTGTAGATTTTTGAACTTATCCCCTTTATTACTTCCTAATGATATATAAACATTTTGGTACTGATTCATAAGTAATGGCAAAATAACTAAAAGAAAATTTATTAGTTTATATTTACTAAACGTATTTATTCACAATTTTAAATGACGCTTAAAGATAAACTTGCTGCACAACGCATATACTTACTTCTAGGATCACTTTTTATTACGTCCTTGGTGGTCTCAAACTTAATTTTTCAAAAGTTTTTTTATTGGTATCCCTTTCACTTAGAAATTTTTGGGACTAAGCTTTTCGAAATATCAGTTGGTGTTTTACCCTATCCCATTACCTTTTTAATTACCGATTTAATTAGCGAAATTTATGGTAAAAAACGTGCAAATCAAGTTGTTGTTACAGGAATTTTTGCATCATTGTTTTCGCTTTCAATTATTTTGATTGCTGATTATGTTCCTGCAACATCATGGACATTTGTTAAAGATGATATGTTTCATACTGTTTTTGGGAATACCGCTATTGCTGTTTTTGCAAGCATGATGGCTTACCTTTTTGCACAATTTATAGATATTCAGATTTATCATTTCTGGAAACGTATAACTCAAGGAAGACATTTATGGTTACGTAATAATTTTTCTACGTTTACATCTCAATTTGTCGACACATTAACTATTTTAGTATTGTTATGCTCCTTCGGAATTATTGAATGGAGTAGGTTTAAAGGTCTCCTTGTTGCGGGGTTTTTATTTAAAATTATGATAGCACTTTTTGATACTCCTTTTTTGTATCTAGGCGTCTATTTATTTAGAAAACACTTTCGTTTAAAAGTTAATGAAGAAATTTCATTAGCATAGAAAAAGGTACTCTATTTGTAAGTTTATTGCTGCTTGTACTACAAAAGAACCATGTTACTTTTGTATTTTTTTATAGGTATTTTTGCAGCTATTTTAGGAGCATTACCTCTGGGCGCCTCTAATATAGCAGTAATAAATACTACATTAAAGCAAAATGCTACGCAAGCTTTTAAAATTGCTATAACTGCAGGTATTGCAGAAGTTATACTTTCCCTTTATGCGTTACATTGTAACACAATTGTTCAAAACTTTATAAACCACAATATGTGGATTCAAGTAACTATAGTTATTCTATTATTAGTTATTGGGGCTTTTTTATTCTTCAAAAAGCAAACTCAAAAACAGCGAAAACACGGTACATTAACCCAATCGAAATATATAACTGGGTTTTTTCTAGGCATTTTAAATCCTCCTGTACTTATCTATTGGATTGTTGCAATAGGTATGATTAATGACAACAACTTTATGTTATCATTACACTCGTCATTATATGTTTTATTTTTATTCTTTTTTGGAATCTATTTAGGAAAAATTCTTACGCTATATTTATACAGCTGGTTTAGTTTATTACTAAAACATAGAATACAAAATATATCCTTAATTGTAAACAAAGTTACAGGGATGCTTTTAATTGTTATAGGCTTGGTACAAGCTATAAAATTATATGCTTTTTAAACAGGTAAGGTAATAGATACTACAAGCCCTTCATTAGCGCGAATATTAAAAACGTTTTCGTCTTCAAAAATTAAGTATTGCCCTTTTACTCCAACTAATTTTCCCATATATTCCTGTGCTTTTTCAATATTTAAACTCTTTGGTTTTTCTGGATATTGAATTACAGGGAAATTTAAATGCGTTTCACTATTATTTTCTATAAAATAGTCTTTAGCTTCATTTGGAATATAAAGCTTCAATTTTTCTCTCCATTCTATAAGGTTTTCATCTTCAATCTCATTTTTAAGCATTTTACGCCAATTCGTCTTATCGGCTACATGTTCTTTTAGAGCGACCTCAGTAACTCCTGCCAAATAACGATTAGGCACTTCAACAATTTCAATAGCTTCGTGAGCACCTTGGTCTATCCAGCGTGTTGGTACTTGATTTTTTCTAGTAACACCTACTTTTACATTACTAGAATTTGCCAAATACACAATATGTGGTTGGAGTTGTACTTTTTTTTCATATTCTAGGTCTCTATCCTCTTTATTAAGATGTGCAGTACTAAGTTCAGGGCGCATAATCCAATCGGCTGCTTGGGGGACTTCATAAAAACAGCTCTTACAAAAGCCTTGTCTATAAATAGGTTTGTCTAAGCCACAGCTAAGGCATTGGTGCTTTACGAAATTAATTTTCACTGTTTTATTAAGTAGTTGATTGATATTTAAAAAGTCTTTTTCAAATACTAAAAAATACTGAATGGGTTGTCCAAACTCTGTTTGCATTTTTGTTAGTACACCTTGATACTTCATAAAAAGATTTTTGTTACTTTAGTTCCTGTAAAGATAGCTAATATATGCCATTCCCTTTAGTAAATTCTGTCGCTTCGTGGTTTTTAAAAAAACGATTTCATCAAATTGATTTGTTTTTAAAATATCCTAATGAAGTTCAAAATGAATTACTCTTAACCCTTATAGATAGTGCAAAAGATACTCAAATTGGAAAACAATACGATTTTGCATCTATACAAAATTACAAGACATTTGGTGAACGTGTTCCTGTGCGTTCATATGAAGATTATCAACCATTGATAGAGCGTTCAAGATTAGGTGAGGATAATATTTTTTGGCCAACACCTATAAAATGGTTTGCTAAATCTAGTGGTACAACCAATGCAAAAAGTAAATTTATTCCTGTGAGTCCAGAATCTCTAGAAGATTGCCATTATGCTGCCGGCAAAGATTTGTTGTGTATGTATCTTAATAACAATGAAGATTCCCAAATGTTTATTGGCAAGAGTTTACGTTTAGGAGGCAGCAAGGAATTGTACAAGGAAAATGGAACCGCTTTTGGAGATTTATCAGCTATTTTAATTGATAACATGCCTTTTTGGGCAGAATTTAGTAGTACTCCAAGTAGTAAAGTTTCCTTAATGAGCAACTGGGAATACAAAATGCAAGCTATTGTAGATGAAACTATTAACGAAAACGTAACGAGTTTAACAGGAGTTCCGTCATGGATGCTCGTATTATTAAATAACGTTCTAGAAACTACAGGTAAAAAAAATCTTCTTGAAGTTTGGCCAAATCTTGAAGTCTATTTTCATGGAGGCGTAAATTTTACACCTTATGTTGACCAATTCAAATCCATTTTACCTAAAAAGGGTTTTAAGTACTACGAAATATATAATGCATCCGAAGGATTTTTTGCCATCCAAGATAAAAACGATTCAAGCGAACTTTTATTGATGCTTGATTATGGTATTTTTTATGAGTTTATTCCCATGGATAACTACAATACACCTCAAGAAAAAGTGATTCCTCTTAGTGAGGTAGAAAAAGGTGTTAATTATGCTATTGTTATTACTACCAATGCAGGTCTTTGGCGTTATAAAATAGGTGATACTGTTCGTTTTACTTCATTAAGTCCATATCGTATTAAAATTTCAGGGAGAACTAAACATCATATTAATGTTTTTGGAGAAGAACTTATTATAGAAAATGCAGAAGATGCTTTAAAACTTGTCTGCAAAAAAGCAAAAGCAGAAATAGTTGATTATACAGCTGCGCCAATATTTATGCAAGGTAAAGAAAAAGGCGCACATGAATGGCTGATAGAGTTTAGAACACCTCCTAAAGATCTAAACTATTTTAATGAATTGTTTGACAATGCCCTTAAATCTTTAAATTCTGATTACGAAGCGAAGCGCTATAATAATATAACCCTGAATAAACCTAAAATAAATATAGCTAGAACGCAATTATTTTATGATTGGCTAAAAGATAAAAACAAGCTTGGTGGTCAGCATAAAATCCCTAGATTATCAAATTCTAGAGATTACCTTGAAGAACTCTTGCAGTTAAACGATTAAATATTCATGCCCTTTATCGATGATAATTGAATCCTTCATTCTTTAAACGAAAATAGAATTGTATTCGTCTAAAAACTCCCTTGGCAATTTTTATTATTCAGTTTAAATATTACTTTTAAAGTGCAATTAAGAAAAATATATAAAAGCTTACTGCAATATTAATTATAATTCCAAAATAAAAAACCACTCAAATTTGAGTGGTTTCTTTTGTTTATAGCTATTTGCTTTAGATTCCCGTTTTCACGGGAATGACCATTTTAATGGAAACTCGATACAAGTATCGAGACGAATTCTTTTTTAATTATGACACTGCTTTTAGCTTTTTAAGTCGTGTTTTTGTAAGTTTTCCTTCTGCATAAGATTTTGTAACATTAAGCTTTTTTTCATCATTACTAGGCATATTAAACATCGCATCCGTCAAAATTTCTTCACATAGTGAGCGTAATCCTCTTGCACCAAGCTTATATTCTACAGCTTTTTCAACAATAAAGTCTAGAGCGCCGTCAGTAACTGTTAATTCTA
>Ga0114932_10003790_pt1 | contig 14552 bp, 9 predicted proteins | sample 2SBtaG_2_FD_87286 | JGI IMG/M metagenome (GOLD analysis project Ga0114932, IMG submission 87286) | Deep subsurface microbial communities from Kolumbo volcano to uncover new lineages of life (NeLLi) - 2SBTROV12_ACTIVE470 metaG | ecosystem: Environmental > Aquatic > Marine > Volcanic ...
AAGAAGAATAATGCCATTAATTAAAAAACCAGCAACACAACTTGTAGGTGAGTTAATAGATGTCGAACAAGAGTTATTTCTAACACAAGACGAAGATAGAAAAAACGAACTAGAACAAGAAAAGAAAAAACTACAAACAACAATACGCCACAAAATATCAAATATAGATTATTTTATGGTTGAAATGAAGAAACGAGAACACTTAATAGACGCAGAAGTAGAATCTTTAAAAGATGAAATAGAAAGATTAAAGAACAGAAGACGAGGATTAGAACGAACACAGGATTTCTTCAACAGACAACTATTACCTGCAGTAATACAAGAAATAGGCGATGAAGATGGAGTTTATGAAACGAATACAGCTAGATATAAACTTTATGAAACATTTGGCCCAGTAAACATTGACCACGATACTATATCAAATGACTTTAAGAAGGTAGAAATACTTGAGAAAGTAGATAAAGTAAAAGCCAGAAAAGCAGCAATAGATGCATTTAAGGCTGGTCAAGATATGCCACCAGGCATTGACGTAAACCTAGTTAAGAGAGTAAGACGTACATAATACTTGTATGTTACAAAATCTTAACGTTAAATTATACAGGGCTCAGTTGTCCCAAGAAATTGGGCAGTGAGCATACACCAACGCTGAGCCCTTATAATTATGAAGTATGATAAAGAAAAATTTCGTGAGGTATTAGAACCTCATCATCGTACTTATTGGAAGATTGCTTACACCAAGCTACAGAGAAAAATGCAAAGTCTCAAATCCTCCCTTAAGAAACGATCAGAAGATAATGACGTATTATTTAAAATTGATATGGAAGAACTTCGAGATATGTTTTTCAATTCATACGGCAAAGGCTGCAAATATTGCGATAGAAAAATGACATTAAAAAATATGGTATGTGATCATATTGTACCACTTACAAAAGGTGGAGAATCAACTGTCAAGAATCTACAACTTATTTGCAAAAGCTGTAACACTAGAAAAGGCCCACTTGACGAAAAAGATTTTATCGAACTTGTTGACTGGGTAAATGAATTAAAAGAAGAAACCAAAGAATATGTGCTAAGAAAATTAGCAAAAGGAGGACGTTACTAATGAATGTAACAAAAAAACAAGCAGCTGTTATATTAACAGCTTTACACGATTACAGTTCACACGCTTATATTAATGGAAAAACCGATGAAATGGTAGAATCTCAAAACATAATAAAAGAAATAGAAGAAGAAATGCAGGGAGGAGACGACGGCCAAAGTGACGACGTTGGCTCCGAGACTGGAATTGAAAGAGATTATGCTAATCAAGGTAAGCCTGATTGCGAGGTATGCGAATGAATAATAAAGAAATAATGAAAAACAAAATTAAGCATTTAGAAAATGCATTAATTGAAGCAGACTTTACATTTCAAGCAATGGAATTAAAAATGCGAGAGTTGCAAGAAAAGATCAATAAATATAAAATTACTGATGACAAGACTCATTTAATACAAAACAATGAATTAATACTAGAGTTAATACAGAAAAGACTTGATCTTGGAGCAACAAAATACTTGCAACAAGTACCAGTTATGCCTGAAGATGACTTCACTAGAGACAACTTTTATGAAGCTATTGAAGAATCGCTAGATTTATGCGTATATTTAACAGCATTCTTATTAAGATTGATGAAAGAAAAAGAAAAACTTGAAGTCAAAAACGACAAAACTAAAAAAGATAGCTCAGAATGAGTGTGCTAATTGGAGTTATGGTAACTGCATTGGCTGTAATGTATATATTGACACAGGATATTTAGAAAGAAATAGCTGGGCACCAGTATTCTTATCTATAAATTCTAAAAAAGCAAACAAACCTTGTACAGTAGATAAGGGTTGTGAATACTTTAATAACTTCGTTGTCAAGTAGGCTACTGGACTCACTCTAGTTTTAATCTCTTTTTACTAGAGAGTAGCTTATGTCTCACAAGGGCTCAGTTTATGTTTTCTGAGCCCTATTTTTTTTATGCTTATCATACATAGACTTACTTAATCCGTAAAGACTAAGACCCATTATAGCCGCTAAGCTTAACCCAGTAGCACCTATAGAAGCATGTCTTATTAACCATAATGGATTCATCATTTTTTTATTTAAAGGATTGTAATTTAAATATCTACCATGTTTTTTTATTAATCTAGCTATAGTTTCAGAGTCTTTTTTATTTACTCCTGGACTATGATCAGCTGCAATAAACTTTTTTATTTTTTTTGAATTAGGGTTACGTTCAATATCTCTTACAATTTCTTTTTTTCTTTTTTCAGGCAAATCTTCTTGTATATTACCCATAACCTCAGGAATACTAATTTCTTTAAAAGGTGCAATATTTATCACATTTTTTCCACCAAGCTTAGCACCAAATAAATCACGTTTATCATTAGCATAAAATTTTACTTTTGTAGGATTTTTTTCATCCCACTCTACAATACCTTGATATCCTCCCCAATCATAATTAGGTTTCATTTGTGGAGATATTTTAAAATAAATTTTTTCTTCTCCTTTTTTACCAAAAGATTTCATAGTGTCAGAAAGCTTTAAATCATTTGATTTAGCTATAGCAACTTTAACATTATTAGCATTTAATTTATCTAATCCAATTTCATTCATTCTTAAAAAAGTATTATATACTGACCTATCAAACTGTATACCTCTCATTACATCTCCAGATTTAGGAGACATTTTATGCATAAGATATTTTGCTTTTGTAATATCTTTTACACCTTGAGTGTCCATAATATATTTCATAGCTTCTACGCTATTACCTGAATTTCTAACAGCTGTTTTTAATCCAACAGGTTGTACAAATTGCTTAGCATACCTAGCTACATCATCAGTAGCTGGAGGATTGTTTCTAAATAAAAATCTATTAGAATAGTCATTTACTAATTTATAATGTTGTTTTTTTTGTTTATGTGCTAACTGTTTTCTAGAATCTTTGTATTTAGCTGGATTGTCTATTTTTTCAACATCTATATTTTCTCTTAATATGTTTATATCGTTTTGTAATTTTAATAATTCATTATACCCTCTAGTAGACATTCCAGTTCTTTTATATGCATAAGATGTTCTAGGATCAACTATGTCTCTCATAATAGGCAAAGCATTAGCAGCTACTTCTTTACCAAAAGCACCAATTTGTGCACCCCTACCTCCAGAATAAAAACCTTTTAAAAAATTATAAGGATATTGAGCTATTCTAGACCTATTATCTCCAGTTGCCCACATTCCTGCTGCACCTAAAGCTGCAGTTGTAGCCAATTCTCCTTTATAATCATCTAATATTGCAGGAAAATCTATCTGGTCTTTTTCATCGGGTAATTCTATAGCCATTATATAACCCTAGGATAAAGCATTTCTTCATCTTTATACTTCTTAACTTGCCTAGCAGCTTGTTGATATGGAAGACCAGTTAATTTTTCTACTCCTCTAGTAGGATTCTCAATTAATCCACCTTTACCAAAAATATCATACCCCATTCTTCCAAATGGAAACATACTCCAAGTAATATAACTAGCGTTAGATGTAGAATCATCATTAATCATCCATTTAAATAAAGGAGGTAATGCTCTAAGTCCAGGAGGAGTTATCATTTGAAGAGGAGCAACAGCAGTAGGATAAGAGCCATAGAATGCTCTACTTCTTTCTTTTTCATTACCAAAAGACCAATCTGCTAAATCTTGCATCCATGCATATGGTTGTGGTAACGTATTTTCAAATAAAGAATACATAAAGACGTTTGCCAACCCAAACATCATTAAATCCATTGTAGCCATCCGTTTATATCTTTCAAATTCAGGAGTACCTTCTTTATAGCCATAAAGCTTAGCCTCCCTCATAATATCTTTTCTAAATCTTACAGAGTTCCAAGCCCATAATTGAAATCTTGTCATCATCTTACCCATAGTAGAACGAGCAAATGCAGGTCTAAATGGTGCAGAATATAAAAACTGTGTAGATTTAACACCTTCCATACCCATTTTAATAAGAACAGGATCATCAAATCTTTTTATAGCACCTTCAAAATTATTTCTAGCTTGTAAATAATGAGCCATAAAAGCATCTCTACGAAGAGTTCTTTCAGGTCTACGCATAAACCAAGCAGCTTTATTAAATATACTATCGCCTATTCCATATTTTTTAGCTACTTGTTTAAGACTAGTATCAGGAAGATTAGGGTCTTTTTTAATTTGCTTAACAGCTTCTTCCATAAACCCTTTAAATTTAGCACTTTGAAACTTAGGATTAAGCCCAGCTTCATAAAGTATAAAATCTTCTACAACTCCTAAACTTTGTACCCATTTTTCAACATCTCTAATATTATTCCATTCAGGATTAACATTAGATTGTAAATATTTTATGCTTCTAGCGTTTTTAAAATTAGTCATACCAGCACTTATTAAAGTATGAACACTACCACCATAAAGATTAGCAACTGCACTTTTAGGGTGAGCAAGTAATGTAGCTAACTGATACTTAGCTTCAAGATTACCCCATTTTGCAAGAGTTCCAAAATCAATGCCTCTTAATTCTTCTGGAAGTTCTGCATCTTTTTGTTTGCCAATTCCAAGCTTATCTCTAATTTGATTTACTCTATTTTTTACATTAGTATCGTTCCACCAAGCGTAAGGAGTACCTTTTATTTTCATATTGGGGTTTTCTAGTACACTTTTAGGTAAGTTTTGTGGATATCCAAGTGCATCTTGTGCATACAAATTATAAAAATCTACCCATTCAAATGTATATTTAGGATCATTGTGTTTTTTCAAACTATCTTTTTGAAATTCGTATATATCAGACCTTACTTTAATTTGAGCTGCATGTCTATACATATTGTCAATAGCATTTTTCATGTACTGACTATATACTTCAGGTTCTACACTCCATCCAGGAATATGTGCATCTCTTTTATGTTGAGAACCTACTTGTTTATTGTCAGTAAAACCTTTAATGTTTTCTTGTTTCTTACCTGACTTAGTTGCAATGTCTTTTAATACATCGCTAACTAAGTTATACTTATCATTAAGCTCACCAGTAGGAGTAAAATCTCCAGTAAGTTGTCTATAATGATAAATAGCATTAGCTAATTCTTTTTTACGAGCTTCTCTATCTATAAATGGATTTTCAGTTAATTCTTTTATAACTTTTTTTAGTCCTTGAGCTGCTAATTTAGGGTCTCCAGATAAATGAGGCCAATAGCCTTTATAATCTATCTTACCTGTTGTTTCTATACGCATACCATCAGCTATAGCTTTTTTAACAGAGTCTTGAGCTTTAGGAAAATAAGATATCATTTGACTTTTAGCAATCTCTCTAAGTCCATCAATACCTTCACTTAGGTCAATTCGCTTGCCTTCAAGCATAGCTTTGTCCATTTTCTTTAAAAACTTTTGAACAACTAAATAGTCACCTTCAAAACCCATAGTTTCTTTTAACTGCTTATAACTTCTATCCCATTCGCTTATATCTAAATTATCTCTTCCGCCAGTTAACCATCCATGAACCCTTTCATTCCATTTTGTAACAACTTCATTTATATTGTTTACTATTTTACGTCCAGTCATTTTAACAACACGCCCACCACCAAGAGTTACATCAAAAGTTTTGTTTTGTAATTCAGACCAGTTGTATTCTTTTTGAATATCATTCCATCTATCTATATATTCTTTAGATTTTATATTATAAGTATTTTGATCACCACCTGTTTCTTCTATTTGTTTTTTTATTCTAGCTGGTTCATGGATAAATTCACGTTCTCTTACTGCAATTCTAAATAATTTATCACCACCTGGAATACTTTCTAAATAAGGTCTTAAATCTGTGTCTAATTCACGTTTTTGTTCTTCAAAAAACTGAGTAGCTTGTTGTTGAGTAGTATGTACAGCACTTTGCAATTTTGTTATAGTGCCTTCAGGAGCTCTTACTGTACTAGTAATCCACTCACCTTTTTTATTTTTAAATGGAGCTCTTTGATCTACTAATGATAGTTCATATCTTAAAGTATCTGCACTAATAGCTTTAGGAAACATTAACCAATGCCACCTGCTAATAGGAGCTTTATTGTCTTTAGCTGGTCTCATAATACGTTGCCACCAAGTACCATCTTTTGTCATTTCAAACCACCTATTTAACGTTTTAAAATCATTTAATGACGCAGCGTTTAAATCTTTTTTGACAAGCCATCTCATAAGTCCATTTAAATCTACGCTAGTGACGCTATTAAAATGATTTAAATGCCCTTTTATGCTCAAGGCTAACTCAGCTTCAGCTTTGTTTAATTTGCCTTCATTTAACCCTATAAACGGCTCATATTCATCAATTCTTTTTCTTTGTTGAGGTGTAATCTCAGAATCCTCTACTACTTTAGAAAATTCTTCACTAACTTTTTCAGCATTTTTTATTTCTTTTGGAATATCTACTTTTTCTGTAGCTGTATCAAATAACTTTTGATATTCTTTTAGCATTCTTCTAACAGAAACATTAGATACTGAATCAGAAGCGTAACCAATTCTAACAAGACTTGTTTTTTTAGAATCTTGAACCATGTCATCTAATTCTTTTTTTACAGCTTCTGTTTTAGGCTCACCATATTTTTTAATAAACGCTTTCTTGTCAAAAGTTTTACCCTTCCATAAAGTGCCAAGCATAAGCGAGTCAAACAAAGAACCTTCTTCAGGAGTTAATTCTTTCTTATAATTTTTTATTCTAACATCTATTTTTGCTTGATTAAGAGATGCAGATTGTTTTTCACCATAAATAGTTTCTTGAGCAGCTTCCAGGTAAGCTATTTCTACAGGGTCTAAAGTTGAATCAGTTCTATCAATTTGTCTTGACCTTTTAGATAAAACATAGCTATTTTTCTTTAGAAAATCGGCAGCTTCTGCTAATTCTCTTACTCTTACAGAGGGAATATCTTTAGCTAACCTAGATATAACTTTCATACTAGCAATATCGGAGAAATCATTAACGACAAAATCTTCAGCCTTGGCAAGAATATCATTAAGATTTCGTTTTCTTTGAGCGAGATCATTAGGATTAAAATTCTTACGTTTATTATAAGACTTAAAAACCTCACTAGATAAAAGACCTTCTACATAATCTTTACTTTTTGGATTTAATTGAGCTTGCATACCTTCTTTAGTATACAATTTATAATCCATTACTAAATCTAAATAAGGACTTTTTTCTACAGCCATAGAAGTTCTACCTAAAGTATTTCTTAAAGCGTCTAATTCAGGTAAGCTTTCTTTATGCTTTGCATATATATCTAATATTTTTTCTTTGTTTAGCCTAGATATAACTCTATCACTCCAATTTAAACCTTTTAAATCTGTAGCAAGTTTAGGTAAGAATGTATTTCTATGTTCAGGAAGTATTCCAGACTTAAGGTTATCTAATCCTTCAAGTTTATCTTGTATTTCCCACATATTAAATCTTCTATTTTCAGCCCAGTTTCTACTATATATAGCTTGATTTACATCTTTTATTCTAGAAATAACTGCTTTTTTATGGTATGGCTTTATGTGCCTATTAAAACCAAACATAGGCTTACCGTCTTTATTTACAATAGTATAATCAAACAATGCATCTGTTTGCTTTTCTAGTAACTTTTCACCATACTTACCAAAATTTAATCCAGCTTCATCCATAGGATCAGAAGCAAGACCAACAGCAGCTCTTGATACGCCTCTAAATGAACGTAAATTATTTGCACCTTTCTTAGCCCTAATTCTCAATCTTAAATTTCTTTTTAATTGAGGGACGTATATTTCAGTAAAATATTGATTTTTTGGCATAGACCTTACAGATGCATAAGCAGACCTAACATAAGCTGATTGCGTTACAGCAGTACCTAGTTGCATCCTACCTTGAGAAGCTGCATCTGACGCTATTTGTCGAGTTAGAGGAGAATATTGAAGTGCTACATTACCACCAAGTTCATATTTTACATCTCCTTGAACTGTTAATTCATCTCTATAAGTCTCACCTTTTTTACTAAGAGGATTTTTTGTATCCTTATTATGCTCTTCCATACCATTTTTAACAAATTCATTTCTAGACCAGTCATAAGAATCTTTCCATTCTTTTTTAAATCCACCACCTTTTCCATCTGAAGACCTACCACCAAAGAAAATAAAAGCTTTATCTCCATCTAAATCAGCTCCTCCAAGAGATTCCATAGTCCTACCGTGAAGCAAGCTGCCAAAACCACGAATACCAGTAAAACCGTAAAAATGTAAAACGTTAGCACCTGACATTGAATCCATTGGTACACGGACAACGACTGATCGGAACAATTCTTCCAACTGCTTATCTTTTTTACCACCTTTAACATACTCTCCCCATAACTCTCCTAATGATCTTTTTCCTTTTTTACCAATTCCAGTAACGTCAATCATCATTTTTTTATAGCCATCGTCTAAAAAGAAAACATCATCACGTTTTTCTAATATTTTTGTTTCGCCTTCTTTAGACATTCCAATTTCATAAGGTCTCATTCTAGAGCTAGCACTGTTAGCTATCATTGGCCTAGTAATACTACTTATTAAATAATTACGTATAACAGAACTTCTATAGTCACGATTAAATTTGTGTAAAAATCCAGCCAAGCTATCTGGAATAAGACTTGCTACCCTTTCATGGACAGTTTCAAAATCAGCCATTTCATTATTTATTCTTTCAAGCTGCTTATCTGTATATTCACCATCAGCTCTCATTTGCTCCATTACATCTCTATTTAATTTTTGTAATTTTGTATAAATTTCATTAGCAAACTTTTCATTTCCTGGTTTTTTTATAGCTTCAAGAAGTTGATGAACTCCAATATTATCTATATTGTCAACAAGTTCTTTTAATAATCTTTCGTTTTTTACAGGGTCTGAAGAATAAACTTCTAATTTTTTATTAAGCTCTATGTCCCCTTCTATTCTTTTACCGCTAAGCTCTTGATACATGTTATCCAATGTTTTGCCCATAACTTTATTATATTCAGCTTCAGTTTTAAATGGAGCTCTTGTAGGATCAAAATGTGAAAAAGGAGTAAAGTTTGTAAACATTTGTTTAAGCATACGTTGAGGCTGTATAAAATGACTATCTGTTTTTTCAGACATAACAACCTTAACATCTTCTATTGGTAATTTATATTCTTCGCCAATAACTCTAGGATTATTTTTATACCAATCTAACTTACCTAATTTTCTTTCACCTGTTTGCTTAGCTGATGATTCAGGAATAATCATATGGATATTATTTTTTTGCATGTAAGCTTCCATTTTAGGAGTAACAGAGTGTATCATATACTTGCCTAATAAAGCCCCTAATTTAGGGTTTTTAGACACTATAAATGATTTATTGACTCCACCTTCGACTGGAAGACCAGCTTGGCTATTTAAGGCATCTATAACGTCAGAACGGCCATATATAGCTCCATCTCCAGTAGGAAATAATTTACTATTAGGTGCTCCTATTTTTTGTTGCATTTGTTTTGCAAGATCATTGACTAGTCTAATATTAAATTCGTTATTTTCTATATCCGCTTTACCTTTTCTAGCTTTTTCAATAGAAGTAATAATAGCTTCAGGTTCAGAGCTATAGCCAGACGTAAACCATATTTGTGACCTTTTGTTAAAAGCTTTAGCATTGTTTATATACCCCTCTCCTAGAACTTTTCCTATATCTTCTAATCCTTTAAATCCATTTAACTTTGCATCGTAAATAGCATTAGAAACATAAGCTTTGTCAAATATTTCTCCAGCTAATTTTTCGTTACCTATGCCTTTACTGTATTTTTTTATATAAGCTTTTTTGCTTAACTCAATCGCTTTTATATCTTTTTCAGAAACTATACGTTTACCATTTTTATCCTTAGCTTTTCTCATAGCTGATTTAATATTACTCATAGCTTTAGAAACAGTTGGTTTATTTGTAGGTGTATCTGGATGGTATTTTACAAAATACATTCTATTGGCGTCACCTCTTCCACCATAATAATACATTTTTTTATTACCACCACTCATAAAACCCATTAGATTTCCAATCTCTCTATTGAATAATTCTAAAGCTTGTGCTTGGTGAAATGAATCTGGACGATTTTTCCCATCTCTAGCAGCTATTTTTTGAGCTAAGTAATCTTGGTATTTGTTTATTTCAAATTCTCTAATTCCAGTAGGTGTTCCACGGACTACATGGTCAAGTATAGCATAACCAGCTGTAGGTTTATCTTGATCAAGACCAACTTTTTTATTATAATCTCTTAAAAATATTTCTTCTATTATTTTAGGCTCTTGACTTAGCATTTTTCTATTACCAGCATCATTCATAACGCTTCCTGTCTCGTCCATCTTCATTACTCTAGGTCTACCATTTGTCATAGTAATCATATTGACAGGTCTTTGTTTAACACGCATAAACCCTAAACCTTTCCAGAAAGCTCTATCTTCTGATAAAGAGCTAAACTCTGGATGTTTTTTAGCTATAAAGTCAAGCATTTCTCCAGCTGGATTACGCTGTTCTTTTTTACCTGTTTTAACAAGCTCAAGCCATTTATCATTTAATTCTGTAGCAACAACTAGTTTTTCTCCTTTAGATTTCCCTTCTAAATAGCCCTCCATATTTCTATCTACAAAAGACTTAGCATTTATAGATAATCTTTCAGGTATGTTTTGAGGGTCTACATCTTCACCACTTAACTCCATCTCTTTTCTTTCTTGCCTAGTTAAGTTTTTAAGAGGTTCACCTTCTTCGCTAAATGTAATAGCTTCTAATTCTGCTTCTTTTTTAATTAATTCTTGAGCTCTTATTTGAGCTTCTTCAGGAGTAATACCTTTAGTGCTTTTTAATATGTCAGCAGCTAACCTATTTACTGGGTCTTGAGCTTCTTTAACTTTTCGTATAACAAAATCTTTTCCAGGTTGATCAATTTTATTCCAACCTTCTACCATTTCTGGGTCTAGTTCGTTCTTTTTTTGCATCTTAGCTAGATGTTGCATACCCATTCTTCTATGTACTGGTAATTCGTTTTTACCAAAATAAGCACCAAGTACATATTGATATATTTGCATAGGTGTAGTTTCACCACGCATAGTAGCTGGTAAGCCTGTAAACAATGAACCAGCTAATGTTTTTAAAGCTGTATCTGCGGCTTTATCACCCGTTTGGACAAAATTACCTATAACTCTAAACGCACCTCCAGCTAAAGCACCATGTTTAAAAGCATCCATCATTTCATCTACACCGCCTTGCCAAGAACTTACAGCACTAGCAACACCTAAATGGAATGCACCAGAAGCCACATCGCCTACTACGTTATTTTGTAAAAATCCTATAGCATCTTTTCCAGCAGCAGCACGAGCTTCAATAGCTCTTGCTTGTATAGGTTTAGTAATTTTCTTAACACCTTTTTCTGCATACTTTGCAGCTAACATAGGTGCAGACATACCTCTAGCAGCTCTAACTCCTGGTATATAACCTACAAAACCAGCTAAATGGCCTAAATTTCGAGCTATTGCTTCTGCGTCATTAGTAGGTGGATCAGCAGCTTTAAATGTAGTAAATCCTTCAAAAAAGCCTTTACTAGCTTGAGTCATAACAGCTTTTGTTTGATTTATAAAAGATTTATTTGATTGAGCAAAAGGAAGTTTATAATATTCAGCATGTTGCTGAATAGCTTGAACAGTTTGTTCGTTAAATTGATCAGGCTTTTGGTCGTAAAGCCTTTTAAAATTCTTTACTTGCTGAGGTGATAAGCTAGGTCTAAATCCTTCGGGAGTAAGCACACGCTATTTCCAAACAGTCTTATTGTCTTTATCTTTAGTTAGTGCATCTATTAGCCAAGGAGCACCTATAAGAGCAGCATTAGCAGCAAGACCTATTGGATTTGTTCCTGCTAATAATCCAGCTGTTCTAGCAAGAATACCAGTTCCAATTTTAGTTCCAACGTGCCTAGCTGTATTATTTATAACAGCATTAGTAGCAGCTTTTTTAACTTGTTTGTTACCACTTGTTAATGCAGCTCTAGCCGTTCTACTTGTCCCTGTTCTTCTTCTGCTTTCAATTATATCCTGAGCTTGTTCCCTCCAAGCTCTACTATTTTCTGGAGCTATTGGCTTTGACCCTTTTCTTGGCTTACCAGTTGTTTTCATTATAGGTCGTTCATCTGGTGGAACGTCCCATCCAGATTTATTAGTAGCTATAATTTCTTTTACACCCATTCTAGTAAGGTTGCCATTTTTAATATTATAACCAGAAGCTTTTAAAGCTTTTAAAGTTGCAGCATTTGGTTTTGGAGTAGTTGCTAACAAACCAGCTCCTGTAACTCCTCCATAAGCAAGACCACCTAAAGCTAAATTTTTAGCAATGTTAAGTTTACCACTTGAATCTGAGGTAGGTTGCAACAATCCGTTTTCTATCATATATTGTTTCATCTCTAAATTATCATCAAATTGCTGACCTATTTTTTTATCTGACAAGCCCCCCTGTCTTAATAAATTAACTTGATTAGCAAGATTCATATCATACATCTGCTTACCCATTTGATATTTTTCTTGAAATACTTGAGAGTCTATACCTCTACCACCTGGCATATTAGCGTTCATATTTTCCCACATTTGATAAGGGTCTTCAAAAGGAATCATATTTGCTATTGCTGATTTATTTATTTGTCCTTCAGGAGTTATCATTCGTGTAATAGGAAGAGCTTGTCTTTGAACTCTTTTGTCAAAATCTATATTAGCGTTATATGCTTTATAGTCTTTAGCTTTTTCTAAATCAAATAAAGCTGCTATTGGGTCTTGTTGTGCTTGTGCCATTTTAGTTATCTCCACCAAGGTTGTTTCATATTACTTTTATAATAAGGGTTTTCCTTACTTCCTTCAATATGGTCTTTAATCATATTCCATCTTCCTTGATCTAATTGACCTTCATTCATTGCCATTTTCATTAAACTTTGTTCGTTTATATTGTCAGGGTTTTGTAAAATACCCATTTCATAATTTTCCCAACTTTCTTTGGGTATATCATTTACACTCCAAGGCTTATCTCCCATTGGGTTTTCTTCTTTTTGAAATACAGGATTTATTAATCCTCTATCTTCCATTCTTTCATTATAACCAGTATTCCAGTCTTTTAATTTACTCCAAATACTTCCACCTTCTTGTTGAGCTGGAGTTGCAGAAGGAGTTGATGAAGGAGCTGGTGAAGGAGCTGGAGTTTGTGCTGGTGATTGTGAACCGGGTTGTTGTGGTTGAGAACCAGCTGCATTAGCATATTGAGTAGCTCTTGATTTTGAATTATTAGGGTCATACCCTTGCCATGCTTGAAGTTCTTCAGCTGTTAATTGTTGATATGGTTTCATATTTGGAGAAGCTCCTCCAGCTATTCCAGAATATTCTGTAGCTTCTTGTCTTTGATTGGGGTTATATCTAATAGGGTCTTGTCTCTGACTAGGATCGTACCTAGTAGGTTCCTGTCTTTGACTAGGATCATATCTTTGAACTTGACCTCTTTTAATATTAGGCATATCATTGCCCACCATATTAAATAAACCACCAAATTTAAACATTAACCGAACACCGTTCCTATTGACCCTAGTAAACCACTTACTCCTTCTGGCCCCATTAAGTTTTGACCAATGCCCATCATTCTTTGAGCACCTTGATTTTTTATCATATTAGAATAATGTCTATTTTGTGCCATTTGTCCTGCTATATTGCTGTCTATACCAGATTGTAATTGAGCTGCTTTACCAAGACCGCCCTGAAAACTTTGATAAGCATTGTTAACACCGCTTTGCTTTAATCTGTGCTTAATAGCATTAGCTTGACTTCCACCCATACCCATCATCATAGCGTCTTGTACGCCTTGATTACCAGCTTGTGTTGCTAAGTCCATAGCTCCACCAGAATACTGATTAAAATTAGTCATTCTGTCTATAAGTCCTTGAGTACCTGAAAATGTACTTTCTAAATCTGATTTAGATGGTTGCTTGGCTAGACCCATCTGTTGTCTGTGTCCACTATAAGCTGATGCTGCTCCTAATAATCCTGTGCCAAGGGAAAGTAATCCACCTAATGCCATATTATATCTCCTAAGAATGGTTTTATACCTTGCAATTTACAAAAGTATCGTCTATTTACAAATAGTTTTTTCATTATACTCCATCATAATCTACACCATAAAACTCTGATAAGGCATGTGGTGTTGAAGAATTTAAATTTTCTGTATCTGCAGCTGCGTTAGTTATACCACCATATCCTGTAAGAATAGAAGTAACTAAGTTACTTACTTTTGTTAAGCCTGCTGTTATATGTGTACTGCTTGGCGTATTACCTTGACCACCAGTACCTACTGCTTCATTGTATATCTGTTTAATAGATATTTGCCCTGAACTAGGTAACGCCATTAAAGAGCTTCTGCATCTGTTTTAAATTGTTCTAAATCTGTTTTTTCTTTTGTCCAGGCATCAATTTCAGCAGTACATTGAGTTATCCTAGTATCAACAAATTCTAAATTAACATACTCTACTT
>Ga0114932_10003795_pt1 | contig 14523 bp, 28 predicted proteins | sample 2SBtaG_2_FD_87286 | JGI IMG/M metagenome (GOLD analysis project Ga0114932, IMG submission 87286) | Deep subsurface microbial communities from Kolumbo volcano to uncover new lineages of life (NeLLi) - 2SBTROV12_ACTIVE470 metaG | ecosystem: Environmental > Aquatic > Marine > Volcanic ...
TAGACATCCGAATGTGGTCAAGACATCCGATTGGGGTCGAGTCACATCCGGCCGATCGGCCGCCTAGACCGTAACAGTGACTGAAGTGACTTGAACTCACACGAAGTAACTCGCTGCTTTCCAAAGCATGAGCTCGTTCGAGCTGACTTGAACGTCGTCGCCTGTCACGGTGTCGAGGCCGACGACGAACAACTCGTGCACTTCGAGCACGACGCAGAGGTGGAGGCCGAGTCCGATGAAGACATCGCCGCGAGCGGCTTGAGCTCGAGGCACTAAGTCGGTGCCGCCGCGATTCGAGCGTCCCGCCGGCTGACCAGGCGATGGTTGATCCCGTTCAGCTGCAGGCCGACGCCTGGCCCGCTCGCGAGGCTTCGGTGCACCGCCAACGTCGTCAGCGTCTTCCACGTTGAAATCAAAGAGGCCGTTCATGAGTCAACTCCTGGCTTGTACGGCACGCCGTCTTTCATCACCACTTTGCCGAGCACGTTGAGCGTCTTCGACGGTTTGACTTCATCGCAGTTCGAGCTGGTGATTGCTACCACGTCGCCATTGTCTTCTCGCCCGAGTTCGAACGTCATGAAAGCCGAGATGCCGCAAGTCGTGCAGAAGTTCATCAGCTCGACCACTTTGTTGTGAAGCTGATTTCTGTACGCTCGTTCGTTCACAGCGAGCTTGTTGTCGCCTACGTCCATTCTTCTGGCATCCCTTCGATGAAATCATCGGCTTCCAAATCACCGGGTTTCGGCGTGTTTTTTGCCATCCATCTGCCGAGTTCTGTGAGCATGTTCAACTTGAGCACAAAAACGAGCTCGTTGTTGTGATGGAACTCGATGGCGCCGTATTGGTCGTTGCGTCTGACAGACCAATCGTTGCCGATCGGGAACAGCTTGCGTTCGTTCACAGCGAGTCGATCCCGTGGACTTCAGAACCGAAGCCTTCGAAAAATCCGTCTTTGTGGAGCACTTCGTCTTGGTTTCCTTCAGAGTCTCGATAGAACAAACGGCGTCCGTTGACGAGCTTGCCTTGTCGATACAGCTCGTTCAACACTCTGTCGATGTCGTTGGTCACGGTTTTGTGTTTGTCCCACGGGCCGAGGTCCACGACGAACAAGATCGAAGCTTCGCCGTATTCCACGGTGTAGTTAGCGTGTCTCATTTTTCTCCTCGTTTACTTCGTCCAAGAGTTCTTCGGTCAAATGAAACAGTTTTCGCCTTGATTCAGCTTCGATGTCAAGCTTTCGGTTGACTTGGTCCAGCATCACGATGAACAGCTGCGCCAACAAGATCCAAGCAACAACCAAAACCCAAACCCAATCCCACGGCTTGTCGTTGATCGTTTTTGCGAGCCAAGCTGCCGAGACGCAAAGTGCCACAACCCAGCCAGCTCGATTCATGACATCTGTTTTCACAGTTTGCTCCTTCCCCAGACAACGCCAGCTGCAAAGCACAACCTGACTTTGAACTCACTGTCTTTTACTGGCACGAGTTCTCCTTCGCCGGTGACTTCGGACAAGCCGTCAACCGCCATGAAGTAAGTGACCGAGTCAGCGTCTTTGTTAGGCGTGTGGATGATCTTGATGCCGCCGTCCACGACTTCGACTTCAACGTCGTCGGTGCTCATTGGTACATGTCTCGTTCTTCCAATGGTATGTCGTGCAACTCAAGCGCGAATCCGATGGCGTCGTCTGGCATCGAGAACGCCACGTTGTTGTCTTCGCACTCGATCACGCCGCAGTTGCTGCCGATGTTTCCGTCGGCGAACTCCCATTTCCAATCACCGAGTTTCTTGGCCCTGAGCGCTTCGATTATCGGCGACGGAATTGACCAAACTGTGCTGAACAAAATGGAAAAGTCGGTGACTTTCGATCTGCAAGCGTTCCACCTGGTTCCCCAATTGAGAACAGACCAATCGTACAAGTTGCGACTTTTGGTTTCGGCCTGTTTTTCGGTCGACAAGTTGCCGCGGAAGATGTCGTCTGGCATCTTGACGAAGGCGTTGAAGTCCACCGGCGCTTCGTCGGTCTTGAAAGCTTCAGCGATCTTTTTCAGCACTTCAGGCGCAGCTGTGATTCTGTTTGCGATGTAGTTCGGCATTGGTCAGCTCCTAGTAGTCGTCAGCTTCGTAAACTTCGCCGGCGTCAGCAGGGTCGAACGCGCTCGCCGGCTCGTCTCGGTAGCCCGAGTCTCGCCAGTGTTTGTCGCACATGAAGCCAGCGTAGATGCCGAGCGAATGACGTTCGTAACCTTCAGCTGAGCAACCTTCTTTGTTGCACTTGCCGTCGCGAACGCTCACGACTTGTTGATCCTTTTCTCGAGGACCTTGAGCTCGTCGACGAGTTTGTCGAGGTCAGCAACGTCTTCCGAGCTTTCGCTTTTGTTGTTCGCGAGTGCATCTCGAGCCACTTCAACGACAACGGCGGATGCCAATCCGAGCGGCGCTGATTCGCCGTTCCCTCCTTTGAATCGCACGATCAGCAGACCGCGATCGGAGCCTTCGAGCCCGATTCCGATGTCGCCAGTTGCGATGGTGATTACTTTCCGAACTTCTTTCTTGGCGTTTTCAATCTTACTCACGGTTTCCTCCTCGTTGTGAAGCAATGTTAGCTTCGATGAATGTGCCGACTTCGCGGAGCCTGTCGACGATTCGTTCGCCGTAACGCTTCGAGAAGCTGACTGCGTTGAGATTTGTGGTCATCACAGTGATGAGTCCACGGTCGTACCTGTGGTTCAGCAGCGCGTCGATGAGCGCGAGCAAAAACCCTTTCTCGTCCAAGTACTCCCGACCGAGGTCGTCGAGCACGAGAACGTCTGGCTGGCTGAGGCGTTCCAAGTCCGAGCCGTATGGGCTGATTTGCATGAGCTCGTAGGCCGGCACGAACAAAGCTTTGAGCGGCCTTCGTTCGTCGTGATGCCATGGCAGGTTGACTGCCATGGCATGAGCTGCGGCGACGGTCTTGCCGCCTCCCACCGGCCCAGCGAGCACTGCCATGGGCTTCCTGCCGAGTGCATCGCCGAGCAGCTCGAGCCATCCGCCTGCGGGGACATTCAAGTTCCCACCGAGCAGCAGATCGACGACTCGAGGTGGCACCGCGGAGTTGGTCAGTTCTTTCCGCATGAGCTTCTTCGAGTCGCCTGGCGTTATCATGCAACCGCACGAGCCACAGAAGGCGTCTTCGACGATCGGTGCCCAACAAGCTGTGCAGACTTCAGAGCTGGACATCACCGTTTCCAAAGTCATTGTCCGGTGCGGCGTGTCCTCGCTTGCCACGCTGTTCGAGCTGGGCTCGTTGAGCTTGCATTGCGGCGTAGTGTTTCCTCAGCTTGTTGCCACTGAGAATGACCGATCGCCAAAACGAGCTGCGATCATTGTCTTGTCCGAGCCATTGTATCAGGTCCAAAACTTCCTCCCGAGTTCGATCATCGAGTCTGAGCATCCGATCGATGAACATGCGCCACCGAGTTGGGTTTGCCTTGACGTATGGATGGTGCTTCGCAATATGAGCTACGAAAGCAGCCAAGCATTCTGCTGAGTGTTCGTGAGTCTTGACGGATCGCCTCTTTCCGAGCGAGGGAATAGCTGATGTGATCTCGATGTTGAGCTGAACGTCTTGTCCCGATGACGCTTCACGGTTTGTAGTTGTAGTTGCTTTTGCAGTTGTAGTTTTTGCTGTACTGTTACTACAAAGCGTGGAGCCTTTGGGGTGGAGTGTTTGGGGTGAGGCGCTTGGGGTGGCGCCTTTGGGGTGGGGCGTCGACGGGTCTCGGTCACGAGCTCGTTCCAGTCGTCTGTTTACTAGGCGAGACGCATCGTCCGCCGGCACCCACTTCTTGCCGACGACGGACCAAATGCGCTCGAAAGCACCACTGTCCAACTTCAGTTGTCGCGACAAGCGAGCAACGTCTGCTGTGATGGAACCTTCGATCCAAGCCTTGCAAAGCAACACGACATATACGCCGATCTCCTCGTAGCTCATCTCCTGCACGGACTCGTCCGTGAGAAATGCGCCAACATCTAGAGGGAGTGGTCGGTCTTCCACGTCGTCTCCTGCTGCTGTGGTTTGACGGAATGACACGACGAGCTCGATGCCGTTGCGAGTCGGTGATGACGAGTGGGCTTGCCGGCGTCACCTGGTTCTTATGGTTCAGGCCGCTATTCAACGTGGGTGCGCTCGTCATGGTCTTCGACTGTCGCTTCGAACTGATGTCGTGCCGCGAGTTCAGTGTACGATCCTCCTACTCAGCTTTCGGTGTGTCGTCCAACGGCAGGTCGCCGAACGCGCTGTAATCGAGCTCGTCAGCGTCGAGCGTCTTCTCGAGGTCGTCGGCGATTCGTTCGCCGATTGCTCGACCGTCGTCGAGCGGGAGTGGTGAACTCGGCATCAGCTGAGCTTGTTCACCGCTCATGTGCGCCGTGTCGACTTCGATTGCCGCAGCGAGTCGCGGGTCGAGCGGTACGTACTTGGCGAGCCTGCGAACTCCCGACTTGCGAAGCATCTCGCCGAACCATTGTCGCCATGGGCCGTTCTTGGCCTTCGACGTGTTCCTGATCTTGAACAATTCGGCCTTGTCGACGATCTCGAACTGATGAGAACCGTCAGCGAATCTGGCGATGGCGTAGGCCGCGATCAAGTTGTCGTCGTCGACTTCCGGCCTCGTCTTCATGTCGCTCGGTTTGTGGATGATGTGAGGAGAGGTGCCGTAAGCAGCGTCGAACTCGTCTCCTTCGATCACGACTTGAGCTTCGACTCGCTTCACGTTCCCAGCTCGTCTCATGAGGTCGATGAGGCCGCGGTAACCCGGCACGAGCGTGCATTCGGTGCCGTACTTCACGAGGTACGCCATGCCGAGCGTCGGGTCAGGGTACAAACCGATTTGAGCGCAGCTGAACAACGCACGAGCTATGCTCGCAGGTTGACACTGGAACAACTCGGGGTGTTTCAAAAAGTAAGTCTGGACGCACCGAGCGAACATGGCCGTTTCCATGTGCGGTGGCAACGCTACCGCGATCTGCTCGGCGTTGTTGGCCAGCATTCCCTTGAGCGCCGGCATCTTTTGTTTGACGAGTTCGAGCTGGTTGTTCATCTGTTCTCCTTGTTGTCAGTTCCAACGAGCATCGAGCTCGTCGGTGTCTTGAGGGATGTCTGAGTTGCGCTTGTCGTCGAGCTCGACGTGAAGTTCCACGACTGAGTCGTCGATCTCGCACTTGATGTCTATCCGCTTCTTGCCGGCGAGTGCGGCTGACAACGCGACTGTTTTGAACGCGGCTTCAGCAACGTCTGAAAGCTGAGCTTTGCTCGGGTGGCCTTCTTTCAAGCCGTACTTTCCGAGGTGAAGCGCCGACTTCAAAATGGTGCTCGCGTGTTCAATGAGTTCGTTCAGCACTTTGTTTGGCGAGTCGATGACGTAGTCTTCGGCTTCGTCGTCCTTGAACTCAGACGGGTCGGCCGAATTGAGGAAGTCGAGCATTTCGTGTGGGGACATGAGCTTCATCTTGCCGCCTGAAGCTTTGTTCAGCTCGCGCAGCATCTTCTTGAGTTCTTCGGGCATGTTCTCGGGTAGATTCATCTCGTCTGCCATTGCAGCTCCTTGATTACGAGAATGAAGGCTTCTTGCCGAAGCCTGTGAGCGTCAGCTTGCGCTGACCGTCTACTTCGATCGATGTCTCGGCGAGTGCATCGTCGAAGTCAGCTTTGTCGATGATTCCTTCTGCAAGCAACCACTCTATGGCGGCCTTGTACTGCTTGCGTTCTGTTCTTTTGGTCGAGTCGCCAGACCATGTGAGCTTCTTGCCGTCGTCGAACTTCACAGATCTCGAGTCGCCGATCGACTCGAGCAATCGTTGCTTGACGAGCTCGTATGGTTGCTCGAGCGTCTTGAGCTGAGTCCGCATCTTCATGAACGTGGCGACGAGTTCTTCTTCCGAAGCGGTCGAAGTCCGAACGGGCTCAACGTGCATGGGGAACCGACACTTGAGCAGCTTGTACGCGCTGTCGCTTCCGTCGAGTGCGGGCATGGACTGCGGAACGATGTGCTGAGTCCAGAACTCGTCAGCTCGTTCCAAGACCATCTCGGCGAGTCTGTCGCTGTAGTGCAACACGAACTCGTGGTATCGGTTGCCGCCGCGAAGCAGCGCGAGATCCCAAGTCCGTCTGCCGGTGAGGATCATGTACCAGAGGCACTGCAAGTAGTAGTGCTCGGGCACGCCGTCGGACTTTTTCAAGTCCCAACCGTCTGCGAACAAATCAGCTGTCTTGACTTCGAGTCCGCGAGCGCAACGCACGGTCGGTTCTTCGCCTGGTGCAACGTCTACGCCGTTGACGAAGAACAGCGAAGGTTTGACTGCAGATTCGATCACGAGCCTGTCGGGCGAACCAGACATGAACTCGTAGTCCAAGCTGTTCAGCGCCGGCACTTGCAACAACGCGACGTCTGGATGACTGTCCGCGTACCGCTGAGCTACCGTGGCCTCGTTGCGAAGGCCCCATTCCATGTTCTCGTTCATCTCGCGTTTGCTGGTCGAAAGACCGAGCTTCGAGATGTAAACGTCGATCAGCTGTTTGTACGGGTTCACGCCGATGATGGCGCCGATATCCGTGCCGCCGATCCGCTTGCGTTTGTCGTCTTCCGCGACGGCGACACGGACGAGCTCATCTTTCAAGCTTGCATCTCCCAATGCCGAGTCGTGCGAAACTCAAGGAGGAAAGTTACGCACGACTCGGACTTATGGGGAGTTCCCAACCACCATCTCGCGGGACGCCAAATCATTTGAGACGATGCTTGAACACTCAACGCTTGATCGTTTGCTGATGACATCGCGCTGGGTGTTCCTCCTTGAACGGCAGTCATTATACACAATAGCAACGTGCCAAACAAGGAGCTGTTTTCACATTCCGAAACGCAAGCTGTCGCGGAACGTTACCGCGGTCGTGTCAGCTGGCGGGCTCCTCGGACACGTTCGGGTAAGCGATCACGGCGAGCTGCTTGCCGTTCTCGGTGATGCGAACGCGAGTTCGCACTTCCGAGTCAGGGTGCTTGTAGCGGGACAGACCGGCAGCGAGACGCCGACGAGCGGTCTCGATGGTCAGGTCGTCCGTCAGCTCGGGCTGAACGATCACGGCTTGGCCGACGGTGAGCGCCTGGACGCGAGACGCCAGATCCTCGTACTGACTCGATCGGGACGTGTTGGACTTGGCGAGTGCGACCTTGCTGGCATCGACGATGGAAGCAGCGCCGAGCTTGAGCTGCGGGCGAGGGACGATTGTTTCGGTATCCACGATAGGTTCTCCTAGAAATTGATGAGTTGGGCTGGTAAAACTCAGCCATCAGGAGTCAGCTTGCCAACGCAACGGCTCGACATCAACCCCAAACTAGGAGTTTTTGATGGCAGCGAAGCTGAATATCATCTCGGGAGAAATCGACCTTGTTGAGCTCGAAGAACTGTTTGAAGACCCGGCAAACGCGAACACTCACGACCAGCGCAACCTCGAAGCCATCTCGGCCAGCTACAAAGCTTTCGGCCAAGTTGACGCTCTGGTAGCTACAAAAGACTCAAGCGACGAACATCGGAACGGTCGAGTCATTGCTGGAAACGGCAGGCTCGAAGTGATGAGAAAGCTCGGGTGGACATCCGCAAGGGTCATCTGGGTAGATTGGGGAGACGAACAATGCAAAGCGTTTGCCATCGCTCACAACCGAACGAGCGAGCTGAGCAAATGGGACCCGAACGTGCTTGAAGCTACGCTGTCAGACTTGAGAAAGAACAGCGAGTTGTTCAACGTCACGGGCTTCAGCAACGACGAACTCGACAAGCTCATCGCCAAGAACAACCCTGACGACGACCCGAACGCCGGCGCAAGTCAGCTCGGAGCCTTCGACTACAAAATCGTGATCGACTGCACAGACGAAGATCATCAGGCCGAACTGCTCGGGCGTTTCACTGAGGAGGGGATCGAATGCCGCGCGTTGATTGCGTAGTTCAGACCAACGTCAGCACAAGCGCTCGAGCTCGACAGCTCGAAGCTGTGTTCGACGTGCCAATGACCGAGTCGAGCAAGCTCGAATGGCATGTCAACGTGCCGATCGAAGACTTCGATTGGAAGGTCGGCTTGATCGTCGGCCCATCTGGTTGCGGCAAGACCACGTTGGCCAAGCACATGTTCAAGGATGCCGTAGACTCTCCGCTGAATTGGGGAGAAGCGAGCGTCGTCGATGACTTCAGCTCAGACTACGACATGAAGTCGATCAGCGCCGCTTGCAACGCGGTGGGCTTCAACACGATCCCAGCTTGGTTGAGGCCGTTCCATGTGCTGTCGAACGGTGAACAGTTCCGAGTGTCGTTAGCTCGCAGGCTGCTTGAAGGAAACGATCTCGTCGTCGTAGACGAGTTCACGTCGGTGGTTGACCGACAAGTCGCAAAGATCGGTTCCCATGCTGTTCAAAAGTGGGTCAGACGCGATGAGAGCAAGCAGTTTGTCGGCGTGACATGCCATTACGATGTCATCGACTGGTTGCAGCCCGACTGGGTGCTCGATCCATCGACGGGCGAGTTCGCCAGGAGGTCGGTTCAACGACGCCCACCGATACGCTGCGTTGTCAGTCCAGTCCCTTACGCCATCTGGAGCGTATTCAAGCGATTCCACTATCTAGACTCGTCGATGAACAAGGCGGCTCGGTGTTTCGCGCTCTGGGTTGACTTCGGCGATGGTGGCGGTCTCAAGCTTGCGTCGTTCACGAGCTTGTTGGTTCGGCCTCACCCGTCGGCTCGAGTGATGGGATACCCGCGGGTCGTAACGCTTCCCGACTTTCAAGGCATGGGCTTTGCTTTCGTGCTGTTCGAGACCGTCGCGAAGATTTACAGTGCACTGGGTTGGCGAGTGCATTGCTACCCAGCTCACCCTCCGTTCATCAGGGCGATCGACAAGTCGCCACTGTGGAAGATGACCAAGCGGCCAGGCACCATCGTGAACTTGCCGAAGAAGACCAGCGTGTCCAAGCTCAACAACTTCGAGACCGGGTTCGGTGGTCGTCCGTGCGCAACCTTCGAGTGGATCGGTCCGAAGATGGATCTCGACGAAGCGAAGCGCATCACCTCGTATTTCAAGGAGTCCAAGCTGTGACCGAGAACGAAGAGAGTGCTGCAGTTCCCGAACCCGCTCACGAGAAGGCACCGCCGCACCCGCTCGTGCAAATGAGCTGCGTATTCCCGAGCTGCGACGGTTCGTTTTCCATGAGCGAAGAACGCTACGACCCGACAGACCAGATCGGCACTTGGGTTGGTGTCTGCCCGGGGTGTGGCGAGAAGTATTGGGCGACCGTCGGGGCTTCCTTGTGAAGACTCTGCCCGTCATAGCTCGCTGCCCTGTCTGCTTGTCACTCGTGGACCTCGAGGAAGGCCCGTTCACCAAAGACGACGGGCTGTGGAGGTGGAGTGCCGACTGCGGGGAATGCACAGTCGCGGTTGGCAAGGTGTTCAAAGTGTTCGAGACCGGAGTCGCTCACGAATCGGGCTCCAATCAAGCTTGGTTCATGGTGCCGAGCGAGATCGTCGGCAGGCTGTTCCAAACTGAAGGAGTTACGACATGACTCAATCCACAGTTGACCTGAACCCAGGCGCCGGCGGCGAGCAGATCGGCACCGACAAGTACGACGGGAGCCATTACCAGCTCGTGCAAGCCGGACCCGTAATCAGGCCGGTGTTGCACCAATTCTTGACGCTTGCTGGCGACGGCACCGGCACGCACGAGTTCACCCAAGACTACACCACGCCGGACGATGTCTTCATCGCTCCCGCGGCTGGCGAGATCATGGTGGTCGAGAGTCTCAAGCTGTTGATCGCCGACAGCGGCGCGTTCACTTCGTCCGGGTTCGGTCAAGGAGCTGCTCTCACCAACGGTCTCGAGATCAAGCACATGACCGATCACACCACGCCGGTGTTGGTCAAAGACTTCACAGCGAGCCAGCACATCAAGACCAACACCCATCTGTTCTCGATGGGCTTCGACGTGGACGAATCTTTCACTGGCGCGCTCGCAATGGGTGGGCCGCAACTGTTCGGCGCAACGCTTCAGTTCGGCGGCGAGCACGGCGGTCTGATCCTCGACAACGCCAACGCGGACTTCCTCGGCGTGTTCATGGCTGACGACTTGACTGGCATAGACGTGCTGACAGCTTTGGCGCAAGGCTTCTACCTGAAGGTGTGATCATGCTGCTGACCGTCTTGGTGAACCAAACTATTGCCGGCGACGAAGTGCTCGTGGGCTTCGGCCAGCTCCTCCATCCCAACCAGAGTGATCTGCAGGTCAGGCCGTCTGGGGCCACAGCTACGCCGACCGGCACCAGCCAAGGCGGGGTGAGTCCGTGAACCCACTGGTGGCCTTCATCGACGCCATCCTGTCCACGCCTCCGCCTTTCGCGAGCTTCGACGACATCCAGGCCGTCTACGCCGCGCTGATCCTCAGCGAGCATCCCACAGCTGCTTGGCACGAGTTCCATCCGAACATCTTTGGCTGGTGGACCGCAGCGACTTCAAGTGGAGCTCAAAAGTGAGTCGCGACCGCAGGGAGCTCGATGCGAGGGAGCCCGCAGGGCGAACCTCTGGTGTGAATCGTAGTGCTCACCTCGAAGAGCTGTCAAGCACATTCCGCATCAACATCTCAACTGTAGCTCAACGTCTCGCGCATGAGGGCGGTAACTTCCGATGAGCGAGCTGAACGGGGGTGAAGCGTTCACGAAGACCGATAAGCTTTGCGAACGACCCATTGCGTTCTGCACATGCCGTGCTCAACTTGAGGCTTGGGAGCTTGCGGAAGGCCGTTGTGCGCAGTGTGTGGAACGCGAGGCCATCAAGGAGGCTGACGGCATTGTGGAAGACGAATGGGGAGACGTGTGGTGAGGAGCTGTGCGACCGTTGCGTTGCCTCATGAAAAAACGCGCGCGAAAGCAGCTGAGCTTTGCGCAACCATCAGGAGGAGACCATGTACGCGAAAGCATTGAGCATCCGTCATCCATGGCTTGAGCTGATTTTGCTCGGGCGGAAGACGCTGGAGATCAGGAGCTGGCCTACCAGTTACCGCGGGCCGATCTACTTGCATTGCCCGATCACCATTGACCCGTTCGACCGTGTGGGAGCTCACATGGGAGATCATGACGAGCTGATCTCGCTGATGACGCCTGACAGCTTCATGGCAGATGTCGGCAACGTGGTTGGGTCTGTCGAAGTGGTCGACTGCATTGAGCTGACCGGTTCGGCTGACCAAGACTCGCAAGCTTGCGGCAAGACGTATGCCGGGCAATTCGGCTTTCAGCTCGCTCACGCCAAGCGAGTGACTCCGTTTCAGGTTCGTGGTAAGCTCGGCTTGTTCGACGTGCACATGCCAGCCTCGGCTTGGAGGAGCTGATGAAACCAGCCAAGCTGTCGAAGCAGACGAATGAGCTCATGGCTCGACTCGGTGACTTCCTTCCGTGCCCGACATGCCGCGCCGAACGAGCTGCCGTCTGTCGCAAGCCTGGTGGTCAAGCCAGATCGCCTCATGCAGCTCGACGCAAGCTCATTGAACAAGTCGAGAAGCTCAAGCTCGAACGCAAGCGTCAAGAAGAGTGGGAAGCTGCCGACAAGAAACGCTTTGGGTGGATGGACTCATGACCGTCGCCAAACAACCGTCAGCTCGAAGGCCGACCAAGCTGACTCCCAAGTCGATCGACACGATGGAACGAGCCATCAGCTTGGGAGCTTCGTACAACCTCGCTGCCAAAGCCGCGGGCTGCAGCTACGACAGCTTCAGACGCTGGGTCATCCAAGGCCACGAGGACCTTGAGACCATGCGATCTGTGGAAGCTGTGCCGGGCACTGAAGGCCAAGGAGCTGATGGCGGCCCGCTCTACGAAGTAGGTCCAGAGCCCGAGGAGTGGGACACGCTGCACGCTCAGCTGGTCCAGCGCATCGGCATAGCTGAAGGCGAAGCTGCTCAACGCTGGCTCGCTCAGATCGAGCAGGCAGCTCAAGGCAAGACCGTCACGGACACGGACGGCAACCAAGTCGTGCTCGTGCCGCCGTGTTGGCAGGCTGCAGCTTGGAAGCTCGAGCGCCGCTACCCCGAGGCTTACGGCAGGCGTCGAGTCGAACACACTGGAGCTGACGGCGGGCCGATCAGCCTTGCCATGACGGACGAGGTGCTCGACGGAGACGAAGAAGCCAAGCTGCTCGAACAGGAGGCTGGCGGTGGCAGTATCGGCAGCTGAACTCAACACGGTGCTGCGTTCACCGGTGCGGACCAGCTTCACGTTGCTGAACTCGCCGCTGTGGCAACGCCAAGCTGACATCATGCAGTCCGTGGTCAAGCATGCTCGGACTTCGGTGAAGGCTTGCACAGCGAGCGGCAAGACTTACTTGGCGTCTCGTTTCATCGTCTGGTGGCTCATGCGCTACAAAGACGCGGTGGTCATCACGACAGCTACCACTTGGAAGCAAGTTGAGAGGCAGCTGTGGGCCGAGATTCGGAAGACGGTCTACGGTTGTCGAGACAGAATCCAGTTGCCGGACCCGCTGCAAACACAGCTCGAGTTCGGACCAGGCCGTTACGCACTCGGCATCTCCCCAGGAGACGAAGAGTCAATCGGCGGTTACCACGAGGGCCACGTGCTCATCGTGATCGACGAAGGAAGTGGCGTCCGGCAGCTGGTCTACGACGGCGCAGAAGGTCCGATGTCTGGCGGTCACGCTCGCTTGCTCGAGCTGGGAAACCCGCTTCACCCGAGCGGTCCGTTCCACGATCATCACACCAAACACCGAGCCATCTACAACTGCTTCACCATCTCGGCCTTCGACACTCCCAACTTCAACCCGCTGAGGCTTCGAGCTGAGAAAGCCGGGCTCAAAGGCGGTGACGCCACGAGCTTCATGCTCAACGAGCTGCGGAACACAAGCGCGGACGAATGCCACAGCTGGATCACTCACCCGAAGCTCATCACGCCGACTTGGGTGCGCGAGAGGCTTGCGGTCTGGGGAATCGACCACCCCAAGTTCGAAGCTCGAGTGCTCGGTCAGTTCCCTCGGTACAGTGAGCACGCGCTCATACCTCTGGCGTGGATCGAGGAAGCTGAGCTGCGGCCTGCGTTCGACGACGGCGTCTCGCCAATCGAAGTCGGCATCGACGTAGCTGGCCCGGGCGAAGACGAGACTTGCGTGGCGGTTCGCTGCGGGAAGAACCTGCTGAAGCTCAGACCGTTCAACGACAGCGACCCGACAGCTGGTGTTGTCGCGATGCTCATGCCGTTCAGAGACCGCATCCGAGTCATCCGCTACGACAGCATCGGCATTGGCTACCACTTCGGCGAGCGACTCAGAGAAGTCTTCGAGTCTGAGCGGTGCACTGTGCTAGGCGTCAACGTGTCCGAAGCTTCAGCTGACCCCGAGCGGTTCAAGAACCTGCGCGCCGAGCTGCATTGGAGCTTGCGAGAGAGGTTCGAGGAAAACGACATCGACGGTCTCGATGACGACGAGCTGAGTTCGCAAGCTGCGCTCATGGAGTACTTCCACGACAGCAGAGGCCGCATCCAGATCGCTCCGAAGGACAAGCTGCCCACGAGTCCAGACCGTTTCGAGTCAGTCATGATGGCTTTCGGCAGCTCGAAGAACGCAGTCGAGGTGTACGATGGACCGCTGTTCACTCAACAGCTGACAGGCCGCAGCAGGTATCGCAAGGAGTTCTGACCATGCCGTTCAATCTGTCCATCCCAACTCCGAGTGAGGTGCTCAAGTTCGCCGGACGAGCTGTCGGCATCCCTGACAAGCCAGACTTCGATGTCAGAGGCGGCGCGCACAGCTCGGGCACGTTCAGCTTGATGCGCGACACCGAAGAGTGGAACCCGGATTTGAAGGGGACCAAGGGGCTCAAGACTCTCGATCGAATGGTGACTTCGGACCCGACGGTCCAGGCTGCCTTCTTGGCGATGAGCTTGCCGATCATGAGCACGAGTTGGTCTGTGGAACCAGCTTCGTCTGACCAGCGAGACATCGACATCGCTCAGTTCGTTGAAGCTCAGCTGTTCGGGATGCAGTGTCCGTGGCACGAGTTCGTCGAGGAATCGCTCGAGTTCTTGACGTTCGGGTTCTACGATTTCGAGCTGGTCTGGGAGCTGGACGGCAAGGACGTTGTGCTGAACAAGCTCGCCCCGCGGCCTCCCACGCATGTCAGTCAAGTGGTCTCAGACGACCACGGCAACTTCGCCGGGATCATGCAGACTCTCGCGCCATCTCAGCCCGTGCCAGGCTTCCACTCTGAAGCTGGCAACCAAATTGGCTCGTTGATCGGCGACGTGACAATCCCCGCGAGCAAGCTGTTGCATCTGGTACGTCGTCGGCGTGGCGCGAACCACGGTGGTCGGTCCATGTTCCGAGCTGCTTACAAGCCTTGGTTCTTCAAGAAGGAGCTCGAAGTCATCGCCGGCATCGGGTTCGAGAAACGAGCTACCGGCGTGGACGTTGCGACTGTAGAGCCAGACAAAAACGGCAAGGCCACCGACACCA
>Ga0114932_10003797_pt1 | contig 14520 bp, 8 predicted proteins | sample 2SBtaG_2_FD_87286 | JGI IMG/M metagenome (GOLD analysis project Ga0114932, IMG submission 87286) | Deep subsurface microbial communities from Kolumbo volcano to uncover new lineages of life (NeLLi) - 2SBTROV12_ACTIVE470 metaG | ecosystem: Environmental > Aquatic > Marine > Volcanic ...
CTCGTTGTCGGGCCGCGGCGGCATGGTCGCGATGACGATGCCGGCCATGAGACCGAGGAAGGCCGCGAACGACAGGATGCCCAGGAAGGGGTAGTCCAGGTCGTCGGACAGCTTGGTGATGACCCGCTTTCCGGGGTGCACCATCTGACCGAAGAAGATGACGTGGCCGATGTCGATGATGGCGCGGGTGTCGTCGTTCAGCTCGATGCTGTAGACGCCCTTGCCATCGTTGGGGTTGGCCTTGGCCTTGCCCGTGGCGATGAGGTCGCCGAGGGTGTGGCGGTTCTCGCCGATGTCGACGAAGCCGGCCCAGTCTTCCGAGAAGTTCAGGCGGAACGCGCCGCCGTCGGCCACGAAGAGCGGGAACTCGTCGTGCGGCAGGTTGTCGTTGGAGACGTAGAACTCGTTGCGCCACTCCTCTGAAGCCTCGGAGACGGTGGGGCCGAGCATCCAGGCGATCTTGGCGAAGCGGGGCGGAACCCACGCGATGGGCTGGCCGACGATGCGCCAGCGGTACCCCGTGGACGAACCGACCGTGATGCGCTCCGTGCCGCGGGGGAAGTGCTTCACGTCCATGATGACGTCGCGCCAGATCTCGGCGACCTCGAGCACACGTGGCTTCTTGCGGTCGATGCCGACGTCGGACTGCGACGTGCCGGACCTCATGATGAAGGCCATGACGTCTTCGGTCAGGTCCTCTTCGAGGCGGCTGACCTCGTCCGCGTCGCCGTGGTAGGTGCCGGGGGCGAAGCTGACGGGCTCTGCGCCCGCGTCGGGCTCGGTGGCCGCGTCGCCGTCTTCGCTGGGCGCCGAGGCGAGCACGGTCGGCTCCTCGGCCGCGCTGGCGTTGGACTGGATGCCCACGACGATGCGGAGCTCGCTGAGCTCGATGGTGTCGCCGTCGCTCAAGAGCGCGTTGACCACCTGCTCGCCGTTGACCTTCGTGCCTTCTCCGACGAGATCCAGCAGCTGCACGGTGCCGTCGTCGTTGAGGTTGATGACGGCCTGGAGGTCGGCGAGTGCGTCGTCCTCGATGCGGAGCATCGCGGCCGGGCCCTTACCGATGGTGACGCTCTCGGCGCTGACCTGCTCTTCGAAGAGCAGCTCATCCCCGCGGTTCACCTTGAAGCTCAGGGTCACGGTGTCGGCCATCAGAGACCTCTCATTGCCGGCGGCTCCGACAGGGGCCGTGCGGCGGCGTGCCGTCCAGGGACGGCGGATTGAAGTGGGGAGCTACTTGACCTGGTCGACGGAGCGGTCCATCTCGTCGTTGAAGTCCGCGCGCAGCTTGATCAGCGGGTTGAAGTTCCCCCGCTTGCGGTCGAGCAGCAAGGCGCCCTGCGGCTTGACCAGCTCACCGGCGACCTCGACACCTTCGAAGTCGATCTCGGTGCGGGCCTTGTAGGTGACCTTACGGTCGTCTTCCTGGGCCATGGAGGGCGCAGCGACGAACGAAGTGGCCAGCAGCGTGGCGACGAAGGTGCGGAACTTCACGATTGGGTCCTTTCTGTCGACTTCCAGGGATTCCGGAACAGCCCCTACGAGATCGATCGGTGCTACGCGGGTGCCCGTGCAGCGAAGGCTACATTGCCCGAGGGGCCGGTTCCGGACAACCGATCCCCTGTAAGAAGGCCGTCAACAGGGACGGAGGCCCTCCGCCGGCCCTTCACTCGCCGTCGACGGGGTTGGGGTCGATCGGCTCGGCGGGAGCCTCCTCGGCAGGAGCCTCCTCGGCGGAAGTCTCCTCCTCGGCGGGAGCCTCCTCGGCGGAAGCCTCCTCGGCGGAAGCCTCCTCGGCGGGAGCCTCCTCGGTGGAAGCCTCCTCGGGGGGGGCTTCGTCGCCGCTACCGTCCAGCGGGTTGGCGTCGATCGGACCTTCGGCTGGCGCCTCCGCCGGTGCGCTCGCGCACATGGGGATGAGCTCGTCGAGCATCGGCTCGAACTGATCCAGGAAGGTCATCACATCGGCCGCCATGCCGAAGTCCTCGGACTGGATGACCATGTCGGCCTGCTCGCCGACCATCATGAGGTCCTCGAGCATGCCCATCTCTACGACGGCCGGGCAGCTGGCCTGTTCCATCTTGGAGGTCCAGGTGGCGTAGCGTGCCTCGAGCTGCTCGAGCTGCTCGAGCTGGCGCTTCTTCCGCTCTTCCGCTTCCTTCACCTTGCGGGCCTCTTCGGCCTTCCGGGCGTCCTCCGCCACCTGCGACGCCTTGACGTCTTCCATGCGCTGGAAGACCTCGTGGCTCGGCCCGATCTGCCCCTGCTTCGCCTCGACGTAGTCCTCGAGGTACTTCAGGGCCAGCTTGTAGTCCTTCGTGTAGTGCTCGTGCAGGGTGGCGGCGTTGAAGTACGCGGTCTCGTTCTGCGGATCGATCGCGAGGACCTGGTCGTAGAGCGTGGCCGCCGCGTCGAGCTCCTTCACGCCTCGCAGCGCGACCGCGAGGCCGAGTTGCGCGTTGACGTTGCCGGGATCGGCCTTCACAACGCGATCGAAGCAGTCACGGGCGAGCGCGAAGTCACCCGAGTTCAGCGCGACGTAGCCCAGGTTCATGTTGGCTTCGGCGCTGTTCGGAGCGAGCTTGATGGCGGTCTTGAAGTTCTCGATGGCCTCGGCTTCATGCCCTTGAGCCAGATCGGTCACGCCCATGTTGTTGTAGATGCCGAAGTCGCCTTCGCTGAGCGTCTTCGCCTTCTCCGCGCAGAGCTGGCTCATCTTGTACTCGCCCATGGCGAAGTAGGCGCGGGAGAGGTTCCGGTAGACTGCTACGTTCTCAGGGTCGTCCAGCAGCACCTCGCGTGCTGCGTCGATGCCTCCCTGGTGGTCTCCGGCCTCGATGAACGCCACGACGAGCGCGTTCCAGACCTCGTGGTCCTTGGGGTTCTGCTCCAGATAGCCCTGGTAGATCGGAACAGCCTGGTCGGCCTTGCCAGCGGTCGAGAGCATGCCCGCGAGGGCGAAGAGCGCCTCCTTGTAGCTGGGGTCGGCCTCGAGAGCGGCACGGTAGTGGGCCTCGGCCTTGTCATCCTGCCCGAGCTTCTCGGCGGTCCAGGCCGCGTTGTAGTGGGCGTGTGCGTGCTGGTTGCCGTTCTCGGCCGCACGACGGAAGTAGTCGTAGGCCGTGGCGTAGTCGACGCTGCCGGTCTTGTCCGGAGACTGGAGCGTGGTGACTCCGGCCTTGAACAGTTCCTTGGGGTTGGTGGTCTCGGCCGTGACCTCGGGGAGGTCGGTCTGCTTGGGACCGCAGCCGGAGACGAGGCCCCCGCCGGCGAAGAGCGCCGCGAGGAGGATGGCGTTGTGGAGCTTCATGATGGGCCTCAGAGCTCGGTCTCGAAGGTGGTCTCGATCGTCGTGGTGCTGGTGTAGCCCGGCTCCCCGACGATCTCGTAGAAGGGCGGGAAGTCGTCCGGCCGCAGCTCGCCGAGGCGGCGCGATGCGAAGGCCGTGTTGTCGTTGTAGAGGTTCAACTCATACGACTTGCCCAGTGCGGCGTCGTAGGCGGCGACCGCCTTCTCGACCTGCGGGTAGATCTTGTCCTCGATGGCCATCGAGTAGAACTCGACCTGGTCGTCGGTCAGGTAGGACGGCCTGGCCGAGTTCTTCAGGGCTTCGCCCATGTTCTCGTAGGCCTGACCGAGCTGCACGAGGCAGGCGAGACCCCACTCGCCGGCGCCGGTGGCGATGATGGCGGCGTAGGTCTTCTCGACCTCCTGGAGGGACTTGGCCTTGTCGGTCAACTCCTTGGTGATGTGCTCGTCTTCCTTCTTGTTGGAGAGCTTCCGCGTCGGCCCGTCGATCGTGTCGGCGGCGTAGGCGTCGTACTGCTCCTGGGCGAGCTTGAACATCATCTCGGCCACGAACTCGATGCCCGCGATGAACTCGACGCCCCCTTCCTGAGCGCCCTTGAACCATTCGACCGTGTCTTCGTAGTGACCCAGAGCCTTGGAGGGCTGGCCCTGCGCTTCGAGCGCGCGGCCGTACTCCATGCGGGCGTACATCAGCTCGTCGCCGCTCAGGCCCTCGGTGTCCTTGCGGGTGAAGAAGGTCTGCCACACCTTGGCGGCGTTCTCCCACTTCTCGTTGTCGACGTAGATCTGCCCGATGGCGAGCTGCACCGAGTCGACGTTGTCCTCGGTCGGGAACTCGGTCATGTACTGCTGGTAGTTCTTGATGGCCTGCTGCCACTCACCCATGGCCCGACGGAACTCCGCAGCTGAGTAGATGGCGGCCTTCGCGCCTGTGTGGGCCTTGTCGAGGCTGAAGAGCTTCTCGTACCATCGTGCGGCTTCGGCGAAGTTGGCGATCGACTCGTAGTCGTACCCGAGGGCGGCGACCTGATCGATGTAGTACTTCGACTTCGGGTACTTCTCGATCAGGATGTGCCGCGTGCTCATGGCCGCGCGGGTGTTCTTGACCTTGTAGTAGTAGACCGCTGCGTTGTTGAGGGCCTGGTCGGCCACCTCGCTCTCGGGGAACTCTTCGAAGAAGGCCACGTAGTGGTCGGCGGCGCCCAGCCAGTCCTCCTTGGACTCGTAGTCGATCTCGATGAGCTTGAACGAGGCCCGCTCGTAGATGCTGTAGACCTCTTTCTTGAAGGAGGTGTTGCCGAGCCCTTCCTGGTCGTAGAAGGCTCGGGAGACTTCCTTGAGGTTCGACCAGTCTTCCACCAAGGTGAAGGAGTCCAGGATCAGGTTGGCGGCGAGCATCGCCTCCTTCGACCCGGGGTTCATCCCGATGACCACCCGGAAGCGGTCCGAGGCCTTCTTGAAGTGGTTCTTGTTGTAGAGCAGGTACGCGGATTCGTAGATGACGTTCCGTGTGTTCTTCTCGTTGGGGAACAGCTCCGCGAACTGGTCGAGCGCGGTGAGCTTGTTCGTCTCCCACTCGGTCAGATCGATCGGGTTGGTCTCGCCCTTGGTCGCGTTCCGCGAGCTGCCCTCGGCCTTGATGACCTCGGTCGACGCGTGGATGGCCGACTCGGCGCAGAACTTGGAGCGCTTGCCGTTGGGGTCCATCTTCACCACGGCCATGTACTGGACGTAGCTCTCCTTGTACTTCTTGAGCTTGTACAGGAGCTCGCCGAAGGCGTAGCGCATCTCGTAGGTGTGCTTGGAGTCCGGGAACTCCTCGAGGTACACGCTGTAGCCGTGGTGGGCGAGCGCGTAGGCTTCCTTGGCTGCGCTGCCGGTGCCCAGCTTCCTGGCTTCCTCGTGGTAGTTGATGGCCACCTTGCGGAGGTTCTTCTCGAGGTACTCGCTCGCGGCCGTGATGGCGTCGGGGTTCGAGGCGTTGGCGCGGGCCCACGCGGTGTTCTTCCCGTAGGTCTTCCGGAGGCGCTCGACTTCCTGCACGGTCTCCTGCTTCTTGCCGATCTTCTGGTAGGCCTGGATGATCTCGTGCTGGTACTCAGGCGCGTCGGACGACTGCGGGTCCTCGGCGATGAGGCGCCGGTAGGTCTGGATGCACTGTTCGAACTTGCCCTGCTCGAAGTAGGTGGTGGCCAGCCGCTTCAGCATGGAGCGGATGAGCTCCTTCTTGCCGAGCTTGTTGAAGTAGGCGTAGGCCTCGTCCATCTCGCCCGCATCGGCGAAGAAGCGGACCAGGTCGCGAAGCGCCTCGTCCTGCAGCGTGATGTTCGACTTCGTCTGCCCGTCGGTCGAGGACATCGAGTAGGCGACGACGGTCTTCATCGTGTCGATGGACTTGCCGTACTCGCCGACGTTGTAGTAGCACCACGCCAGCTTGTACATGGCGAAGGGGTACTTGTCGCTGTCGCGGTAGGCAGCGGCCTTCTGGTACGCCAGCAGCGCCTTGTAGGCGTTGTTGTTGTCGAAGTAGTACTCGCCGATCTGCACGTAGCTGTCGGGCACGTAGCCGGACTGCGGGTAGGTCTTGACGAGGCGGGTGAACTCCTTCACGGCGGCCGCGCGCTCACCGGTGTCCTGGAGGGCGGACGCCAGGTAGAAGGTGGCTTCGTCCGCCCGCTGGAAGGTCGGGTAGTTCTGCAGGATCTGCTGGTAGAGCTTGATCGAGCGGCTCTGCCACTTGTAGCTCTCGGCGTTGTCCGGCTTCATGCCTTCCGGGTTGCAGCCTTCCGTGTTGAAGCAGGCATCGTATTCCTTCTCGAAGGTGAGCATCTCCGAGAGGTAGATGTCCCGGCCCTCCTCGAAGTACAGATCCGCCAACCGGAGCATCATCTCGGCCTTGGTCTCACCCTTCATGGTGCCGCGGCTCAAGAGCTCCTTCGCGAAGTCGATCTCTTCGTGACGCTTCTGCCGCGCGAGCTTCCGGTATTCCTCCGAGAGCTGCTCTCTAGAGAACTCGGAGGCCTTGAGCACCCGGCGCTCTTCCTTGGCTTCGCGGTCGCCTTCTTCCTCCTGCGCGTGGGCGTCGCTGCAGAGCAGCGGCGCGCTGGCCAGGACCAGCGCGAGGGGGAGGGCCATGCGTGCAAACATGCCGGACTTCATAAGAGAACTCCCAACCCCCCGGAGCGCCGGGGGGAACGGACGAGGTTCGAGGCTACTTACAGCTGCCCTGCTCGGTGTAGTGGTAGTAGCCGAGCTCGTCCTTCCAGAACTCGCCGTTGAACGGCCAGTAGATGAAATCGACGCTGGTGGCGAAGTCGATCTGGTTGGCGTCGAGCGCATCAGCCAGATCGGGGTTCGACATCTTGTAGGCGTAGTCGGCGCGCTGCGCGGACACGACCTCGAAGCGGATGATCTCCGACTGCGTGAGCAGGTCCTCGAGGTAGCTGGCCAGATCGGCCATCTCGGCGAGCAGGACCTGGCCCGCACGGCGGCGGTACTCCTGGCGCTCGGAGGCGATGATGCCCTTCATGTGCTCACCGACCGTGGACGCCCACGCCGCCTTCTGGCTGTCGATGAGCGACTCCTCCGAGTCCATCAGCTCGAGGTGGCGCTGGAGCCCAGCGAGGTCGGTGTTGTCGAGGAAGCTTCTGAGGATGGCCTTGTCGAGGTGGGTGTCGCGCCGGTTCTCGACGTAGTAGGCCTCGTAGGCCTGGTCGGCGAGCTTCTTGCCCTCCGAGCTGCGGAAACGCTCGGTGAAGTCCTTCAGCTCGGCGTGGATCGGACGCATCTCGTCCTCGAAGCCGAGCAGCTCGCGCCCGACCTCGTCGTACTCGCAGAGGTTGAAGAAGATGAGCGCGCGGAGCACGGTGGCTTCGGGCAGGAACTCGTCGGGGGCGTAGAAGGGGGACCGGATCGTGAGGATCTGCCCCAGAGCCATGTTGAGGTCGTTCTGCAGGAAGTTGGCGTACGCCGCCTCCCAGAGGGACTTCGGCCAGTACGGAGAGTCGTGTGGCACGAGGTCGTAGTACTTGGCCGACTCGTCGAAGCGCTGGATGCTGTAGTAGATCCGCGCCACGTTCATCAGCGAGAGGTGGGTGAGCGAGTCCACCTCTTCGAGCTCGCGCTCGGAGTAGATGTCGACACCTTCTGCGTCGCGGATGACGTCACGGAACGCCTTGACCGCGCTCTTGAGCCGGCCCTGCTTGTTGTAGATGACGCCGTCGAAGTACTTCGACTTCAGGTAGAGGTCCGACTTGGTCGAGATCTGGCTGAAGTACTTGTGCGCCTCGGAGAGCTGCTCGTGGTCGAAGAGGCGAACCCCCATCAGGTAGTAGAGGTGGTTCTTCGCCTTGCGCGGGTACTGGTCGGGCGGGATCTTCGGCACGATGCGCGCGAGGTCGGTGTCGTCGCCCGTGTAGCGGGCGATGGCGACGAGCTTGGGCAGCGCGTACTTGAAGTACGGGTTGCGGGGCCCCTTGCGCAGCACCTGGATGAAGTAGTGCTGGGCCGAGTGGTACATCTCGAGGTCGTAGAGGCAGCGGGCCAGGTAGTACTGGAGCTTGGCTTCCTGATCGGGGAAGGTGCCGTCGGCGAGGACCTCCCAGAGGATCTTGGAGGCGCTCAGGGGCTTCTTCGCCCGGTAGAGCTCGATGGCGTCTTCGATGACCGCCGGGCTGGTGGCCTCTTCTGCGTCGCCGTCGTTGAGGTCGTCGCCGCCGTAGGCCCCTGAGCGGCGGTCGAGGTTGCCGCCGAGGGCTTCGTCGCTCTCGAAGTCGTCGGTCTTCCGGTCAGGCTTGCTGATGCTCGTGTTGCCGACCTCGATGGGAGCGGGGGCGGCCGACGCCTTCATGGAGTTGGCTGCGGCCAGGACGTCGCCGGGAGCACCCTTCGACGTGAGGCAAGCGACATCGGAGTCCGAGAACTGGTCTCCCGAGCCCTCCATGGTCTGCACGACGATGCTCGACGGAACGCCGACGTTGACCATGTTCATGATCTCGTCACAGGACAACGCGAAGGCATCCTTGGGCGTTGCGAGGCAGGCCAGCCCGAGCAGGGCCGGGGTGAGCGCGCGCTTCATCATCAGTCCATGCCCGGGAAGAAGATCGAGATGCTGCCGGAGAGGATGAAGTTGTTCTTCATCTCCAGCGTGGTGCTGTTGACGGTCTCGATGTAGACCAGCGAGCGGCCGTCGATCCGGAGCGCGAAGCTCTCGTTGAGGATGATCCGAGCGCCGCCGCCGAAGTTGGTGGTCGGCTGGATCTGGTTGGCCGTGTTGGTGGCCTTCTCGTCGTTCTGGTCGGCGCCCAGGGCGTTCAGGTCGTCCTGGGTGTGCGTGGCGCCCATGCCGAACGAACCGAAGATGTCGAAGTTGATGATCCGGTTGCCGTTGAGCGCGACCTTTCCGTAGATGGGCGAGAACTGGAAGTTGCCGTTGTAGAAGAGCGTGAGCTTCGAGATGTCCGGGGAGACGTGGTTCTCGCTGACGAGCTGGCAGGTGAGCGGCTTCCAGTCCGGGTCGTTGCAGGCCTCGCCCGTGTCTTCGTCCGGGGCGAGGTTCGGCGAGAAGCCCACCATGCCCTCCACCGCGAAGATCTCGGTGATGTGGTACGCGAGCCCGACACCGCCGAGGTACCGACGGAGGAACGGATCGTTGGTCACGGCGCCCAACGTGGGCGTGGCCTCCCAGCGACCGAGCTTCAGGAAGTTCTTCCGCTCCAAGGTCTTGATGAGGCGCTTGTGCTCGTCTTCCGTGATCTCGACGATCTCTTCACTGCTCACGCCCACCCGGTCGTCGATGTCGCCTTCGCGCACCGCGTCGCGTTCCGACGCCACGGACTCTTCTTCCCCGAGGAGCTCCTCGAGGAAGTCGTCGACCTCCTCGTCGGTCTCTTCGTCGGACTGGACCAGGGCGTCGCCTTCGGGCTGGTCGGCCAGGGCGGCCGGCGCAAACCAGACGGCCGAGGCGAGTCCGAGGACCGCCGTCTTGGTCAGATGCTTCAACGTCATGGGCGCCATCCCTAGAACTGCGTCATGCGCGGCTTCATCTTCGGCACGAAGATGGAGATGCCGGCGGAGGCGATGAAGGTGTTGTAGAGCCGTGACTCCTCGACAGCGACGTCGGGGTCGTATTGCGGCTTCTTGTCGATGTAGAGGTAGCTGCGCGCGTCGATCTTGAGCGCCAGCGTCTGAGTCAGGAAGATGTCCATCCCGATGGCGACGTTGGCGGGCACCACCACCTGGTTGCTCGACGTGCCCTGCAGGACCACGCCGTCCTCCGCGGTGGAGTCCTCGATGGCGTAGTCCTTGGACAGCGAGAGCATGCCCAGCCCACCCGAGAGGTAGAGGTCGAAGTTCAGCACCGTCTCGCCGACCAGGTTGATCTTGCCGTAGACCGGCGCCCAGTTCGCGGAGAAGGTGGCTCCCAGCGTCATCTTGTCGATGGGCTGCTGGAACTGCACGTTCGACTCGCCGCTCGCGGCGATGTTGACCAGGGTCTTGGCGAGGCCCTTCAGGTCGTCCTCGCCGAGATCCGGCGAGTACAGCAGCTGTGCGCCGGCGCCCAGGGTCTCCGAGAAGTGGTACCCTAGGAGGACGCCACCCACGTAGCGCTTGACCATCGGGTTGTTCGGCACGTAGCCGAGCACCGGGGCCAGCTCGAAGCGCTTCTCCTTCAGGAAGAAGCGGTTCTGGACGACGTTCTTCTCCTTGAAGTCACCCTGGAACTCCGCCAAGGCTTCCTGGCCGGGGCCGGCCTGGGCTTCGGGGGAGAACCCGAACAGGCCTGTGAGCATTGCCGCCGCCGTGAACGTCAGGCGGGCAATGCTGGAATGGAGCTTCATCAGCAGCTTCTCCAGGGGGCAGGACACAGCGCGGCCAGATCGGCCTCCAGCCGCAAGTCGGCGCAACATAGCACGCCTGCCTGACGGCGGAGGCGGGGGGGTGTAGCCCGCTCGTCAGGTACGTGTCAAGCGATGGACTGCGCCCCGATCGGGCGCTGATGAACCAACGCTCAGGCCGGGCAGATCCCGCAGATTGGCTCGCCTTCGTCGTCGAGCTCCAGGGTCCTGGCAGGCTCGCGCAAGGTGAGGCGCTGTTCCCGCCAGCCCATGCCACCTCGGCGGTCGCGCACGACCACCCAGAGGCTCACCTCGTCCTCGGACGTCGATGCCTGCCAGGTGATTCCGTAGGGATGCAGGGAGAAGGGGATGTCCGGCGTCCCGGCGGTCATGTACCACGTGAAGTACGGCTCTTCGGTCCGGTCTTCGCTCACCTGGTCGCTGTTGACGTAGACGTAGTCTTCGATGGACTCTGCCGTCAGGTTCGCTTCGAGGTCGTAGCAGGCGCAGCGCTCGACCTCGAGCACCGTATCGTCGAGGAGCTCCTGCCCATCCAGGCTCAGGCTGGCGATGTCCGGGTTCTGGTTCGGCGTCTCTCCCAGCGAGATCGGGACCCGCTTGAAGCCGATCTCCGCGTCGAGGGTGTCGTCGAAGTCCCGGTCGGTGGGTGCCACCGTGGCGGTCACGGTGAGCATGAGGTTCATGCCTTCGGCGCGCTGCTCCTCCGTGAGGGTGTCGAGCAGGTCGTCGGGCACGGTGTAGGTGGGAGCGAAGCCCGGCTCGACACCGAGCAGCCCCGCTTCGACCAGGCGCTCGTAGAGGTCCGCCAGCTCGTCGTCGGACGGCGGGTTGTCGGGATCGAGGTCCTCGAACTCCTCGAACAGGTCCTCGTCGAGCTCGCAGCCATAGGTGCCGGCGTCGACGGCCAGGCAGCCGAACCAGACGACGCTCTCGATGGCCAGGTCGGGGTGAACCACCAGCGCTTCGAAGGTGACCACGTCGCCGGGGCCGGGCTCCGCGGGCTCGGCTCGCACCGCCAGGATGCGCAAGCGGTCGATCTCGTAGCCTTGCGCGAGCTGCTGGCCGCCGCATGCGGCGAGCAGAAGGGGCAGGACGTAGAGGCGCTTCATTTAGAAGGTCCAGTCCAGCTCGAAGCCGGGCGAGGGGATGAAGGGCAGGCTCCGGATGTAGCGCGACTCGGTGTAGTCGTAGTTGTAGAGCACGAACTCGGGGTTGTCACCGCGGTAGGCGTTCAGGAAGTCCACGTAGGTGAGCAGGCTGCCGCGCTTGAACACGAAGCGCTTGTCGATCCGCAGGTCGAGCGCGACGTAGGGCGGCAGGCGCTGTGCGTTGTACTCGTTGGACTGGAAGGGTGTGTAGAAGTCCTGGTCGATGTCGTAGACCCCGCCAGCGTAGTCGGTGTAGGGGTTGCCCGTCGTGTATTGGAAGCGCCCGGAGACGCCGACGTCCCAGGGCAGATCGTAGCCAGCCACCGCCACGAAGATGTGGGTCTGGTCGGCCTCGAAGAGGTACCAGCCCTCGCCTGCCGCCGCGTCCCAGGGGCTCTCGTCCGGATCCAGATCGCGCTCCGGGTAGTCGAAACGTTCCGACTTCGAGAGCGTGTAGCTCACCCAGCCGAAGAAGTTCCCCACGTGCTCCTTCCGCGCCATGATCTCCATGCCGTACACGCGCCCGATGCCCTCGTTCACCCAGCTGGCGTCGGTGGTGAAGTCCATGAGGTCGGGGTTGAGGACCAACAGGTCGCCCATGCGCTTGTAGAAGCCCTCGATGTCGACGCTGCCCCAGCCGTCTCCGAGCTCCTGGTCCCAGCCGATCGCGCTCGACCAGGCGCGCTCGAAGCCGATGCCGACGCTGCCCTCGATGTTGTAGCCCTCGTGTGGCTGCGGTGGCTGCGTGTAGATGCCCGTGGCCGCCTTCAGGTAGCCACCAGGGAGCACGCGCAGCCTCATGTTGAAGCGCGGGTCGTAGCCCCAGGCGGAGTACTGGTCGACCACGGTGACGTGGCTCGCGCGGAAGCCGGGAGAGAGGAGCAGGCGGTCCTTGTCCCCGAAGGGACGCAGCTTGGCCTTCACATACGGGTCCGGGCCCCACGCCCAGGCCTCGCCGCTGTAGCCCCACTCCTCGCGCTCGGCGAGCGGGTCGTATTCACCCACGAAGCTGTCCGGATTGAACGGGAAGGTGACGTCAAAGGTGCCGTAGCCCCAGATGAAGTCGATCCCCGGGACGAGCTGGAAGGTCTCGTTGGGCTCCCAGGGCGCTTCGGCACGAAGCTCGGGCAGGTACTGGTCGAGCCGGACGGTGAGGTCGCCGCCGAAGCCGAGGAAGCTGTAGTCGTAGCCCACGCTCGGGATGACCTTCAAGGACCACGTCGGCGTGAGCTGGGTCTCGATCTTCACCAACGCGCGGTGGGTGCCGAAGTCGGTGGCGATGTCGCCCTGGAAGTCTTGATCCGTTCCCTGGGCGACGTCCGCCGGGGTCTGGACGAGCAGCGAGTCGGCGAACCCGAAGACCAGCGCGGTGACCTTGGTCCTCTCGAACCCGCTGTAGTGGTAGCGCACCTGGTAGTCCGCCCACTTCGGCGCCACGTAGTAGCCGTTGAACAGCTCGGTGAAGGGCTTGAGCACGAGGTCGATGTAGGAGCGCCTGGCGGCCACGCCGACGTGGTGGTGCCCTTCATCGCCCAGCCGCCCCTCGAACAGTCCGCCACTGTCGAGCAGATCGGTGGACCACGTGGCGCGGGGCCGCTCGGGGGCCTCTTCCTTGATGGAGACGTCGATGACGCCGCCCATCGTGCGTCCGTACTGAGGGCCGTAGCCTCCGGGCAGGTAGTCGACCGACGCGATCAGGTCGGGGTTGATGACCGAGACGTAGCCGCCAAGGTGGTAGATGAAGGGGATGCGGATCCCCTCCACGTAGACGCCGGTGTCCTCGGGGTTCGAGCCCCGGATGATCAGGAGTCCGGTGCCGAAGGGCGAGCGGGCGGCACCCGGCAGGCTCTGCACCACACGAACGGGGTCGCCGAAGCTGCCCGGAACGCGTCGGATCTCCTCGACCGTGACGGTTCGGCGGGTGATCTCCTCTTTCTCACGGCGGTACACGCCCACCGCGGAGTCTGGCGTGTAGCTCTCGTTGCGGATCCAGGCCGCGAGCTCGGTGACCTCACCGTCCACGATGACGACCGAGACCTCCTTGGCGATCCAGCCAGGACGGCTGATGCGCACCTGGTGGCTTCCCGGGGACAGGCCGCGGAGCTCGAAGCGCCCGTGCTCGTCGGTGATGGTGGACCAGGCGCCGTCGTCGACGCCGACCGCCATGTCGCTCAGCAGCCGCCTGGTGCCCATCTCCTGGACCACGCCGTCGAAGTTCACGGGCGCTTGGACCGCCTCGGGCTCCGGCTCGACCTCCTTGCCTTCCATCGAGAAGCCGTAGGCGAACTCGATCTCCACCGGCACGGGGCCGAGCTCGTCCGCCGCCGGTGTGAAGCGCATCTGCTTCACGGCAGCAACAGCGGCCTCGTCGAAGCCATGGCCGGCGGCGCCGATGACCTCGGCGTCCATCACCGCGCCGGTCTCGTCGATGACGATGAGGAGCAGCACCTCGCCTTCGATGCGCGCCGCCTCGGCGTCGGGCGGGTACGGCGCCTCGACGAACTCCACGAGCTCTGGAAACGCGATCAGGGGCAGCGGGGCTTGGGCCTCCGCGGGCGGATCGGCGGGCTGGGCGACCGCGGGGGCGCCCGAGAGAGCGAGGAGCAGGCACATCATTCGAGCATGTCGATGGTGCACTTCATCGGGATGCCCGAGACGGCCACAGGCTGTCCGTCGCGCTTTCCTGGCCGCCACCGGCTCTTCATCCAGGCGCGCACGCAGGCCTCGTCGATGCCATGGCCGATGGTCTTGCCGATGCGGACGGCCGTTGGGGCGCCCGAGACGTCCACGTCGATGTAGGCGGTCCAGCTGCCCTCGATCTCGGCGTCCTGGGCCTCGATGGGCACCTCGATGGGCGGAGGAGCCCCTCGCAGCTTCGGCTGCGACGTGACCGCAGTGTAGGGCACCACGGCGAACTCGTTGGCTTCGTCGATCGCCATCAAGTCGTCGCCGGCCTTGGCCCCGGTCGTGGTGCCTGCCCGCACGGTGAGGCCCGTGCCTGCGCCGGCCGAAAAGCTCGACGCCGACAGGCCTTGCACCACCCGTCTCACCTTGCGTTCCTCCGGCACGGGCTCCGGAGGGACCTCAGGCTCGGGCACCGTCTCTTCGAAGTCGACGGGCTCGGGTTCGGGCTCGGGTTCGGGCTCGGGCTCGGGCTCGGGCTCGGGCTCGGGCTCGGGCTCGGGCTCGGGCTCGGGCTCGGGCTC